>Ga0335084_10005300_pt1 | contig 12739 bp, 12 predicted proteins | sample Lox_Sample_44_FD_206721 | JGI IMG/M metagenome (GOLD analysis project Ga0335084, IMG submission 206721) | Soil microbial communities from Loxahatchee National Wildlife Refuge, Florida, United States - Lox_Sample_4.4 | ecosystem: Environmental > Terrestrial > Soil > Wetlands | place: USA... | reverse complement strand
TGTCGGCCGTTCCTTCAGTGCCGGCGCTGAAGAGGCCCGATCCCCCCGCCGGCTCCCGGCGTACCGGCACGTACCATGCCCGTCCCGGCCGGTGGGAAAGCGAGATCCCGACGAGCTCCGCCCGGAGCGGGTCTGTGGATGTGGTTTCCGTGTCGAAAACGATGAGAGGGCTTTGCCTCAGTTCCGCGACCATTGCGTCGAGTGCTGCCGCGGTTGTCACGCAGGTGTACTCGTGATTGTCAGTGGCCATGTCCGTTGCCGGAGCCTCTGCGGCCGGGGCCGGGAGGGACGGTGCAGGGGCGTCGTCGAATTTCTCGCTTTCCTTCAGGCGGGCCGCGAGGGATTTGAACTCCAGTTCCCCGAAGAGCCGGATCAGCTTCGCCGTGTCGCGCCGTGTGGCCCGGAGAGTGTGGAAATCCAGTTCGAGGGGGACGGCCGTCTCGATCGTGACAAGATGTTTCGAGAGAAATGCCTTTTCCCTTCCGGCGATCAGCTTCTCGCGGAGCCCCTTCTGGGGGATCTCGCTGACATGCGCGTACACCTCCTCCATCGTCCCGTACTTCTGGATCAGGGGGATCGCCGTCTTCTCGCCGACCCCGCGGACCCCGGGGACGTTGTCGGATGTATCGCCGGTGAGCCCCAGGACATCGATGACCCTGTCCGGCGTGACGCCGAATTTCTCCTGTACCCCCTGTTCCTCCACGATCTCAGGGTCCCCCCCCGATTTTCCGGGCCGGTACATTTTTATCATCGGAGAGATGAGCTGCATGAAGTCCTTGTCGGCCGTCACCATCATCGTGATGACCCCTTCCTTTTCCGCGCGCCTGGCGAGCGTGCCGATGATATCGTCCGCTTCAAATCCGGGAAGTTCAATCAGCGGGGTGTTGAATGCGCGGACGACTTCTTTCAGTTTCTCCATCTGCGCGGCCATGTCTTCCGGCATCTTTTGCCGCGTGGCTTTGTAGTCGGGGAAAAGCCTGTGCCGGAATGTCGGTTCCTTGGTGTCGAACACGACCGCGATATGCGCCGGTTTTTCCTCGTCGAGTATCTTCATGAGGGCGGTGACAAAGCCGTATACCGCGCTGGTATTCACTCCCTTGCTGTTGATCAGGGGACGGCTGATGAACGAGAAATACGCGCGGTAGGCAAGAGCCATTCCGTCGAGGAGAAAAAGGCGTTCAGTCGGACTCATTGCGTTTCGAATGCCAGTTGTGAGCGTGGGCCGCCCTCCGGCGGTGCAGAAGAAACATACCGAATGCGGCACGGAGTGTCAACGCAATCCGTTCATTGATTGTGAGGGGCGGAATCCCTACATTCGGTTCACGAGAATTCACCGACGGATGAAGATCTATACAAAGACCGGCGACAGCGGGGACACGTCTCTCTTCGGCGGGCAGAGGGTTCCGAAAGACGCCCTCCGCATCGAGGCCTACGGGACCGTCGATGAGCTGAACTCGGTCCTTGGCATTGCGCTCGCCGACGGTCCGGACGAGGAGATCCGGTCCGTTCTCCTCCAGATCCAGAACAAGCTGTTCGGTCTGGGGGCCGACCTGGCCACGCCCCGGTCGGTGACCCGGAAAAACATACGCCGGATCGAGCCCAGGGATTCTCACTGGCTGGAACGGGAGATCGACAGGGTTGACGCGCTCCTGAAACCCCTCCACAGCTTTATTCTCCCCGGGGGCTCGCATCTCGCTTCGCGTCTTCACTTCGCACGAACCGTCTGCCGCAGGGCCGAACGTGTCGTCGTTCGCCTCTCCCGCAACGAAGACATCGGCGAAGGTATGACAATGTATCTGAACCGCCTGTCGGATCTTCTGTTCGTCCTGGCCCGGTATGCGAATCAGCGGTCGGAGTTTCCGGAAATCCGCTGGAAATCGTGAGCCGTCGCCCGCAGTCCCCGGATCAGCCGGTCCCGGATCCCCTTTCACAACCCGGATGCCTCCCGTCATGAAAAAGACGCTCCAGTCGTTCCTCCTCTGCAGCATTGCCGTCCTGTGCGCCTCTGCTCAGAAAACCGAGTTCTCGAAAGACAGCGCCTATGCCAACCTGAATGTCCTCGTCAACGTCATCGGTCCCCGTCCGATGGGTTCGCCCGCCGAGGGGAGGGCCCTCCGGTTTGCGGTCTCCAGGTTCAGGGAGTACGGCTGCCAGGAAGCCTATGTTATGCCGATGACCGTTGCGGCGGGCGTGAACACCTCGAGCGGCATCGCGGTCGGGGTCCTCCGGGGGAAAACCGGGCGGATCATCATTATCGGGGGGCACATAGATTCCAGCGGTCCTGACGTTCCGGGCGCCAACGACGACGGTTCGGGTGCCGCATCGGTGATCGAGCTTGCGCGCGTGATCGGGAAAAAGGAGCATGAATCCACCGTCGTCTTCTGCTGCTGGGGAGGGGAGGAGGAAGGCCTGCGGGGATCGGAATATTTCGCCGCGCACTATGCGAACATGAGCGATGTCGCGCTGATGCTCCAGATAGACATGGCCGACGGCTCCGGGAACCTGGATGCCGATCCCGACGGAGCGTACCAGGTGAGCGCGCCGCGCTGGCTCGTCGATGCGACGTTTGACATCTTTTACAATGACCTTCACGCCGAAGGACTGGTCTATCCGACGCAGGCGGCGACCGTGAACTCCTCATCCGGGGGGCAGACGGGCTCCGATCACATGCCCTTCCTGGCGAAGGGGATCCCTGCAATCGATTTCACATCCGATGTCTCGTACCCGATACACACCCCGCTGGACAACTGGGCCAACTTTAACCCCGCCGGGCTTCCCCGCACGGGGGATCTCGTGCTCAGGCTCTTCGAGCGGTTCGACGGGGGCGTCCCCTCGCGGGAGACCGAAAAATACTGGCTTCTCGTGCTGGACCACACGCCGGTGTATTTCTCCCATCCCCTTCTCCGGGGCGTCGCCGTGCTGTCGTTTCTCCTGGGCATCGGTGTACTGTTCATGCTCTGGAAACGGCGCGCCGCACCTGGAGCGGGCGTTCGGTGGTCCGGTCTCAAGCTTCTCCTTGTCACGCTCATCATCCAGTCATTCCTCTGGCTGTCTGAAAATATCATCGGCATCGTGCGGGGATACCGTTTCCCCTGGGTGAACAATTTTGAGGGGTTCGTCGTGCTCGCGGTCTTCTCGGGAGCGATCGGTCTCTGGATCGCGCTCCGGATCATCAGGCGCCTCCCCCTGGCACGCGAACCGTTCCCCTATTACCTCAGGGCATTTGTTCTTCTGAGCATCCTGCTCCTCCTGCTCTCAATCCCCAACGCCGAACTCGCGGTGTATCCCGCACTCTCGCTCATATTTCTCTCTCTGGCGATCCTCGTGCCTTCACCCGTGTTCAAAGGAGTGTTCCTGATTCTGAGTCCGTATCCCGCCCTCCGTCTTCTGTTTTCGGAATACACGGGGCTCTTCCAGAGGATCCTTGCCCACGCACAGATGCCCTCATTCTTCTCGTCGGTCCTCTATAACCTCGGGTTCGTCCTCTTCTTTTCCCTGGTATCACTCCCCTATGTCTATGCCTTTGCGGCCGTGTACAGGGATTCGGGGCGGGACCTTTTCTACCTGAAGAGATTCAGGAGCAACGCGGCCCTTGCGCTCGTCTGTGCCGGCGCCGTCGTCACGGCCATTGTCCTCCTCCTCCGTCCCGTCTACGATCAGAAGTGGGAGACCTCCGTCGCCGTCACACAGTCGTACAGTCTCGGGGCCGACTCGGGGACTGTGAACCTCTCGAGCGGCGAGTACCTCAAGGGGATCAGGTACACCTACGAAGGGCGCGACTCGGTATTCGGTGCGAATGTCACGAGCGCGTCTCTCCCGGCGCGGCGCCCGCCCCTTCACACCTGGCTTGCGCTGGATGCGTCGATGAACGGCACCATGGAGAGGAAGGACTCGACCATTGTCTTTGGGAGACGGCTCGTGCTCCATACGGCTCTCCGCCCTCTTCTCGTGACGGTCAGCTACAGGAGCGAGAAGCCGTTTTCCGCCGCCTCCCCGTGGGTCACGGGGCTGCGCCACGGCGCCGCAGCCGATTCGGGGAGGTACAAAACATTCACATGGTATGCGTTCCCCGACACCCCTCTTGTGGTGCCGGTGACATTTACGCTCTCCGACTCCCAGAAGGTCAGGGAGACCGTGGAGGCCACGTTTGACACGCTCGCGTACCCGCTCGCGCTCGGGAGGGACCTGACCTATTTTGTGAAGCGGACGGTCGTCAATGCCGGGGATACGTTGAGCGCACCGGAAAAGAGGATGCAGTGATGGAAACCCGCGAGGTCGTGCTCGAGGTGGAGGAACTCGTCAAGCGGTACGCCGGCGTGACGGCTGTCGATGGCGTGAGCTTCCGGGTGTACGCCCGCGAGATCTTCGGCATACTCGGGCCGAACGGCGCGGGAAAGACGACGACGCTCGAGTGCATCGAAACGCTCCGCTCCGTGGACGCCGGGACGATCCATCTCGGGGGTCTGAACGTCCGCACGCAGGCGCCGGAGGTCAAGCGGATCATCGGCGTGCAGCTCCAGTCCTCATCCTTTTTTGACAAGCTGAGCCTTGCGGAGCTCCTTCTGCTCTTCGGGGAGATGTACGGGAGGCGTGTCGATCCTCTCCTCCTGCTCGACGAGGTGGAGCTGCGCGACAAATCGCGCTCGCAGGTGGGACAGCTCTCGGGGGGGCAAAAACAGCGCTTCTCGATTGCCGCGGCGCTCGTGAACGATCCGGTTGTGATTTTCCTTGACGAGCCGACGACGGGGCTCGACCCGCAGGCGCGCCGCCACCTGTGGGGCGTCATCAAGCGAATCCGGTCCGAGGGGAAGACCGTCGTCATCACGACGCACTACATGGACGAAGCAGAAGAGCTTTGCGACCGGGTCGCCATCATGGACGCGGGAAAGATCATTGCGCTGGCTCCCCCGCACGAGATGATCGATGCGCTCATCGCCGGAGGGTTCCGCAAGGAGAGGATCGAACGGCTGGCGAGTCTCGAGGACGTCTTCCTGAGCCTTACCGGACATACGATCCGCGATGAATGATGAAAAAGTTCAGTGTACTTTCTCCGGGGTTCCATGCGCATTAAATGGATGCTGACGCTCGCTTCGTTGAAGATGTTCATCCGGCAGCGTGAAGCGATACTCTGGACAATACTGTTTCCCCTCCTTGTGGTCGTCCTCTTCGGGTTTGTGAAGTTTAACGGTGTGGGAAGTATCGAACTGGGCGTTGTCAACGACGCCGGCGCCCCGGGGGGGGAGCTTCTCTCCCGCATAAGGGCCGTCAGGACCTTTGAGGTCTCCGAGGGGACGAAGGACGCGGAAATGGCTCTCCTCGGGAAAGGGGAGAGGGATCTCGTGCTCGTCATACCGCAGGGATATGCCCCGGGTGTGGCGACGGACCTGACGGCGTTCGGTGACCTGGAAGCGAAGCCCCAGGTGACGCAGCTCGGCGGCCTGGTCCTCCAGAGGGTGCTTGATGAGGCGGCATTTGCCGGAGCCCCCGGGGTGAAGCGGACCACGCTTTCCACGCTCCCGGTCAAATCGCGGAATCTGACCTACATAGATTTTCTCCTCCCCGGGATCCTTTCGATGTCGATCATGCAGATGGGGATATTCGGCGTCGCCTTCTCCTTCGTCACCCTCAAGAAGCGCGGGATACTCCGGCGGCTCTGGGTCACCCCGATCCGTCCGAGCGATTTCATCATTGCGCAGGTGGCGATGCGGCTTATTGTCCTGATCCTTCAGATGACGATCATGGTCGGTGTCGGCGTCCTGTTTCTCAACCTGCACTTCATCGGGAACCTGGCGTTGATTTACCTGCTGGGCATACTGGGGGCCGTCGTGTTCCTCGGGTTCGGTTTCTCTCTCGCGGGGATATCGAAATCGGAAGACCAGGTCGCGCCGCTCGCCAATATCATCACGCTTCCCATGCTTGCTCTTTCAGGCATCTTTTTCAACCGCACGAATCTCCCCGGGTTCGTCCGTGCGGTGACGGGCCTGTTCCCCCTGACGTACCTCGCAGACGGCGTGCGGAGCGTGGCGATCGACGGGGCGACGCTCATGCAGGTCATGCCGCAGATCCTCGGTCTCGTTCTCTGGGGAGCGGTCTCCTGCGCGTTCGCGGTCAGGCTGTTCCGGTGGGAGTGACGCCGCGTCGTCTCCCCGGCTCCGCCGGGTTTCGATTCCTGTCCTGCGTTTGACAATCTTTCCGGTTCTCCTTATATTGGTACGTTTTTGTTCCCGGAAGACCCGCGGTGACGGTCCCGCCCTTCGGGTTTCACTCACCTTTCGCTTTTAAGCGGAGATCCTTCTCGATGATTACCGATTTCGGCCGGGTGCTCATTTTCCTGATCGTGGGGGTCGTGTTTGTTGCGGGAGGCCTGATCTTCGCCTGGCTGCTCCGCCCGAACCGTCCGTACCCCAGCAAACTCACCACGTATGAATGCGGCGAGGTCCCCGTCGGCGACACCCGCGTGAGATTCAACATCCGCTTTTATGTCGTTGCCCTGATATTCCTCATTTTCGACGTCGAAGTTGTCTTCCTGTTCCCCTGGGCGGTTGTGTACAGGAACCTCGGCTGGTTTGCGTTTATCGAGATGCTCGTCTTCCTCGGGATACTCCTTGTCGGCTATGCGTATGTCTGGCGCAAGGGCGACCTCGACTGGGACAAGCCCGCGCCGAAGGTCCCCCGGTACGAGAAGGGGATCGGGGTGCGGGAGACGCATCTGGCGGAAGAAGAAATCGTCGTCTAACGGGAGACGCATGGGACTCTTGGACCAGAAATTCGAGAACAGCAACATCGTCATCACGTCGATGGACAATCTCCTGAACTGGGCGCGCCTGTCGTCGCTCTGGGGGATGCAGTTCGGCCTTGCCTGCTGCGCGATCGAAATGATGGCGACGGGGGCAAGCCACTACGACCTCGACCGGTTCGGAACGTTCTTCCGGGGCACGCCGCGGCAATCCGATGTGATGATCGTGGCGGGAACGGTGACGCTGAAGATGGCGTCCCGGATCAAAGTGCTGTACGACCAGATGTCGGAGCCGCGCTATGTGATATCCATGGGGAGCTGTTCAAACTGCGGCGGCCCCTACTGGGAGCACGGCTACCACGTGCTGAAAGGGGTCGACAGGATCATTCCCGTCGACGTCTATGTCCCGGGATGTCCGCCGCGCCCCGAGGCGCTCATGGAAGGGCTCCTGAAACTCCAGGAGAAGATCCGGACCGAAAGTCTGGCGCGAAAGAAATCAGCATGATCCCTCCCCGAACCCTCAACTGAAATTTCAACCCCGCTCCCGATGACCGCACAGGAAATTGTCGATTCACTCAAAGCCCGCTTCGGCGACGCCGTCCTGGAGGCGAAAGTCGACGCCTTCCCCGATCCCTGGGTGAAAATCGCTCCGGCAAGCCTCCGGGAGGTCTGCCTGTTCCTCCGGGACGACGGAGGGATGCTTTTCGACGTGCTCATGTGCCTGAGCGGGATGGACTACCGCGGGGGAAAACTCGGGGTCGTGTACCACATCGATTCGACGTCGAAACGCCACCGGATCGTCCTGAAGACGGAAGTCAGCGAGGCAGACCCCCGCGTCTCCTCGGTCGAATCCGTCTGGAAGACGGCGAACTGGCACGAGCGGGAGGCCTTTGACATGTACGGGGTGATTTTCGACGGACATCCCGACCTGCGCCGCATCCTGATGCCGGACGACTGGCAGGGGTTCCCGCTCCGCAAGGATTATCAGGTCCCCGAGTTCTACAACGGTATGAAGGTGCCGTACTGATGGAAGAGACCATGACACAGCCGACGAAGGTCGCCGGGTTCGGCCGGACACTGAAGTCCGAGGAAATGGTGATAAGCATGGGGCCGCAGCATCCCTCGACGCACGGGGTGCTCCGCCTGGAGCTCGTCGTGGACGGCGAGATTGTCGTGGACGTGATCCCGCACATCGGGTACCTGCACCGGTGCTTCGAAAAGCACTGCGAGCACATGACGAACTACCAGCAGGTGATCCCGTATGCGGACCGGATGGACTACGTTGCGGCGATGAGCAATGAATTCGGCTACGTCGTGGCCTGCGAGAAGCTTCTCAAGATCAAGGTCCCGGAGCGCGTGGAGTACATACGCGTGATCATGGCCGAATTCTCGCGGATCGTCAGCCACCTGATCGCCATCGGCACATACGGGATGGATATCGGCGCCTTCACCCCCTTCCTCTACTGCATGCGGGACAGGGAGCGGGTTCTCGATATCTTCGAACAGACCTGCGGCGCGAGGCTCCTCTACAACTACATGTGGATCGGAGGACTCTCGCATGACGTCCCCGGGAATTTCAGCGGCAAGGTGAAGGATTTCTGCAGGTACTTCCGCCCCAAGATCAGGGAGCTCAACGACCTCCTTTCCTACAACAAGATATTCATCAAGCGGACCGCCAACGTCGGCGTTCTCCCGGCGGACGTCGCGCTCAACTACGCCGTCAGCGGGCCCGTCCTCCGCGGATCGGGCGTGGCGTGGGACCTCAGGAAAAACGATCCGTACTCGGTCTACGACAGGTTCGATTTCGAGATCCCCGTCGGCAAAGGGCTGAAAGGGACCGTGGGGGACTGCTGGGACCGCTACATGGTCCGCATCCATGAGATGGAGCAGAGCGTCAACATCATCGAGCAGGCGGTGGACAAGCTCCCGGCGGGGGATGTCGCTTCCGCGATACCGAAACGCATCCGCCCGGACGCCGGCGACGTCTATGTCCGCACCGAGACGCCCAAAGGGGAACTCGGATACTACATCGTCTCCGACGGGACGGCGACACCCTTCCGGGTCAAGGTGAAATCCCCCTGCTTCGTCAATCTCTCCGCTCTCCCGGCGATGTGCCGTGGAGCGATGATTGCCGACATCGTGGCCGTCCTGGGGAGCATCGATATTGTTCTCGGGGAGGTTGACCGATGAAAGAATTTCTCCTCGATCTCCTGCACAATGAGCCCCTCGTGTACACGCTGATGGCAATCGTCCCGCTTGTCTGGGTCGTGCCGTTCGCCCTGTTCGCCGTCTGGTGGGAACGGAAAATCTCCGCCCACATGCAGGACAGGCTCGGCCCGATGCGGACCGGAGGCTATCACGGCTGGGCGCAGACAATCGCCGATATACTGAAGCTCATTCAGAAGGAGGACATCATACCCTCCGCGGCGGACAAAAAGCTGTTCATCCTGGCGCCGTACCTCGTCTTTGCCGGATCGTACGCCGCCTATGCGGCGATACCGTTCAGCGCCGCGTACGTCGGGAGCGGGATCAACATCGGCCTCTTCTATATTATCTCGATATCATCCCTCGTGGTCGTCGGACTCCTGATGGCGGGCTGGGCCTCGAACAACAAGTGGTCGCTGTTCGGCGCGTTGCGCTCCGCGGCGCAGATCGTCAGCTACGAGATCCCGGTGGCTCTGGCGATCCTGGCGGTCGTCATGGTCACGGGGAGCTTCGATCTCCAGGAGATCAACCGCCAGCAATCGGGCTGGTTCTGGAACTGGTTTCTCTTTCAGAAATTCCCGTTCCTCTTCGTCGGGTCACTGATCTACTTCGTCGCCTCGCTCGCCGAAGTCAACAGGACGCCGTTCGATATCCCCGAGGCCGAATCGGAGCTCGTGGCAGGCTACCACACCGAATACGGCGGGATGCGATTCGCGCTCCTGTTCCTCTCGGAGTACGCGAACATGTTCGCCGTGTCCGCTATTGCGACGACCCTGTTCCTGGGCGGGTGGAACAGCCCGTTCGGCGACTGGCTCGCGGGGCCGTTCTGGGGCGTGTTCTGGTTCCTGACGAAGGGTATGGCGTTCATCTTCGTGCAGATGTGGCTCCGCTGGACACTCCCGCGGCTCCGTGTGGATCAGCTCATGTACGTTGGGTGGAAGGTCCTGATACCGTTCGCGTTCGTCGTGGTGATCGGCGTCGGTTTCTGGGTCATGGCCCTTCGCTGAGAAAGGGATTCCCGATGCTCACATATTTCAGGGATATCTGGGACGGCGTGGTGACCGTGCTGATCGGCATGAAAGTCACCTGGATGCACCTCTTTACGCCGGCGGTGACGATCCAGTATCCTGACGTCAAACTGAAGCTGCCCGAGCGGGCGCGCAACCGGCTGTACGTCAATATGGACGACTGCATCGGGTGCGACCAGTGCGCGATGGCCTGCCCGGTCGACTGCATCACGATCGAGACTGTCAAATCGACGCCGGACGTCGACCTCGGGCTCACATCCGTCGGGACCAAGAAGAGGCTCTACGTCCCTGTCTTTGACATCGATATCGCCAAGTGCTGTTACTGCGGCCTCTGCGTGTACCCCTGTCCGACCGAGTGCATCAAAATGACCGACGTGTACGAGTTCGCCGAGTTCGACAGGGAGAACCTGATCTACAGGTTCGCGACGATGACGCCCGCCGAGACCGCGGACGCACGCTCGCGCCTCTCCGCCTACGAGAAGGAACAGGCTGCGAAAAAGGCCGCGGCCGCCGCGGCGAAACCGGCTCCGGCAGCCGCCCCGCCGGCACCGGGAGCTCCCCCGCCCGCCAATCCCGAAACCAAGGGGTAGAGACCATGCAACTGTTCGACGTCGCCTTCTATGTCTTCGCCTTCATCACGATTATTTCGGGCTGTATCGTCGTGTTTTCCAGGAACATCATCTACGCCGCGTTCTCCCTTCTCTTCACGTTCTTCGGCGTGGCGGCCCTGTACGTCCTTCTGCACGCGGACTTCCTCGCGGTGACGCAGGTCCTGATATACGTGGGAGGGATCCTCGTCCTTCTCCTGTTCGGCGTGATGCTGACCAACAACGTCATCAGCGTGGAGATGAAGACGGGGACGATTCAGACGATCCCCGCACTGATCCTTGTCGCCGTCGTCGCGGGATCGCTCGCCGGACTCAGTTACGCGACGTGGAAGGGGGCCGGCGTGCCCGACGCCGCGGGCCCGCAGACCACAACCGCGACGCTGGGCCAGATGCTCATGACGTCGTATGTGATCCCGTTTGAAATCGCCTCGGTGGTCCTCCTGGTCGCCCTTATCGGTGCTGCCATGACCGCCCGGCGCCACCGGAACTCTTGAAAGCACAGGATCCTATGGGCTCCCTCGGCAGCTTCTGGAACGAATTCACGGCGTGGCTCCCCCACGTGCAGCTGTCCCACTTCCTTATCGTCAGCGCGATTCTCTTCGCCCTGGGGCTCTACGCGATCGCCTCCCGGCGGAACGCGATCATGGTCCTTATGGGCGTGGAGCTCATGCTGAACGCGGCAAACATCAATTTTATCGCATTCTCACGGTACAGCGCCGACATGAATTTCGACGGGCAGGTTGCGGCGATTTTTGTCATCATTCTGGCCGCTGCGGAAGCGGCCATCGGGCTGGCGATCGTCCTCAATATCTATCACCGCTTCCAGACCGTCAACGTCGACGACGTGAGCTCACTCAAAGAATAAGGCCATGGCCCAGGACACATTGCTCACGTTCGCCCTCGCGATCCTGTTCCTCCCGCTCGCGGCGTTCACCGTGATGATATTTGCGGGCAGGAAACTGCCGCGCCAGGGCGACTGGCTCTCGACCTCCGCAATCGCCGCGGCGCTCCTCCTGTCCTTCGCCGTCCTTTCCACCAAGCTGACGCAGTATCACGGCGAGACGCTGGCGCTGAACTTCACATGGGTCGATTTCCACGATGTTCCGGGGATCGGGCCGCTGCGGATCGTCCTGGGTCTCGCCGTGGACAACCTGAGCGCGATCATGCTCGTGGTCGTTACGCTCATAAGCTCTCTTGTCCACCTCTTTTCGATCGGCTACATGAAGGGGGACATCCGGTACTCCCGGTACTTCGCGTACCTCGGGCTCTTCTCGTTCTCCATGCTCCTGATCGTGCTGGCGAACAACCTGTTCCTTCTGTATGTGGGCTGGGAGCTCGTCGGCATCTGTTCGTACCTGCTGATCGGCCACTGGTACGAAAAGAAGAGCGCCTCCAACGCGGCGATCAAGGCGTTTGTCGTCAACCGCGTGGGAGACCTCGGTTTCTTTATCGGGATCGCGATCCTCTACATGACATTTCATACGTTTGCCCTGTCGGAAATCTTCGAAGGCATCCGCTCGGGGCATATTCCCTTCGCGAGCGAGTGGTGGCTTACCGCCGCGGGCATTCTCCTGTTCTGCGGTGCCGTGGGAAAGTCCGCACAGTTTCCGCTTCACGTCTGGCTCCCCGATGCGATGGAGGGCCCGACGCCGGTCAGCGCCCTGATCCATGCCGCCACAATGGTTGCGGCGGGGGTCTATCTCGTGGCGCGTCTCTTCCCGCTCATGACCGCCGATGCGCTGCTTGTCATTGCGTATATCGGCGCGGTCACGGCGTTCATCGCCGCGACGATCGCTATCGCGCAGAATGACATCAAGAAAGTCCTGGCGTATTCCACGATCAGCCAGCTCGGCTACATGATCATGGGGCTCGGCGTCGGGGCCTACTCGGCCGGGTTCTTCCACCTTGTCACGCACGCCATGTTCAAGGCGGGACTCTTCCTCGGGTCGGGCTCCGTCATACACGCGATGCACAATGCCCTTCACCACACGGGTGATCACGACACCGACGCCCAGGACATACGGAACATGGGGGGGCTCCGGGCGAAGATGCCCGTGACGTTCTGGACGTTTGTCGTCTACACGCTCGCGATTTCCGGAGTGCCCCTCACCTCAGGGTTTCTGAGCAAGGACGAGTTACTCGCCGGGACGCTGGCATTCGGC
>Ga0335084_10005299_pt1 | contig 12740 bp, 8 predicted proteins | sample Lox_Sample_44_FD_206721 | JGI IMG/M metagenome (GOLD analysis project Ga0335084, IMG submission 206721) | Soil microbial communities from Loxahatchee National Wildlife Refuge, Florida, United States - Lox_Sample_4.4 | ecosystem: Environmental > Terrestrial > Soil > Wetlands | place: USA: Florida... | reverse complement strand
GAAATGGAGCACCCGGGCCCCGAAAAAGGTCATCTCGGCCGCCTCGCGGTACGAGAGGCGCGGCAGGAGCCGCGCGCCCCGCACGATCCGCGGGTCGGCCGAGAGGACGCCGTCCACGTCGGTCCAGATGACGACCTGCCGGGCGCGCAGCGCGGCGCCGAGGAGGGCCGCCGTCGTGTCCGACCCGGAGCGGCCGAGCGTCGTCGTCTCGCCGCGAGGGCTCTTCGCGATGAAGCCGGTCACCACCGGAACGATCCCCTTCCGGACCTTCGGCAGGAGGAGCCGCCGGACGCGCCCGTCGCTCCTCGCCCGGTCGCAGGTGGCCGCGCCGTGCTTCTCGTCGGTCACGAGCATCCGCCGGGCGTCGACGGGGGCCGCCGGGACGCCCCGCGCCGACACCGCCGCGGCGACGAGGGGGGCCGAGAGCCGCTCGCCGAAGGAGGCGATCAGGTCCGTCACCCGCGGCGAGCGCTCGCGAAGAAGGGCAACGCCGGAGAGGGCCGTCAGCAGCTCCTCGAGCGGGCGGGCATCGAAGGCGATGCGGGCCCGCGTGGCGCGTGCGAGGGCGCGCGCCGTCTCCTCGTGCCGGGCGCGGAGCCGCTCCACGATTTCGCGCGCCGCGGTGATCCGCCCCCCCTCGGCGTCGCGCGCCGCCGCGAGGAGCTGGTCCGTGACGCCGCCCATCGCCGAGGCGACGGCGACGACCGGCCCGCGGCGGGCCGCGGCGCGGAGGAGGTCGGCGGCCCGGAGAATCCGCTCGGCGTCCCCGAGGGAGGTGCCGCCGAACTTGTGGACCGAAAGGCGCTTTGGCATGGCGGGCCAATGGTACAGGCCTCTGGGTCACGCTAGGATCGCGGGCCCATGACCTCGCTGTATCTTCCGGCCGTGCTCTTCCCGCTCCCGCTCTGCCTCCTCCTCGGCGCGGCGTATTCCGCCGCCGCGGGCGGCGACTCGAGGAAGGCCTTCTCTTATCCGCAAGCGCCCACCTCCGACACGGTCGACGACTACCACGGACAGAAGATCGCGGACCCGTACCGGCCGCTCGAGGATCCCGACGCCCCCGCGACCCGGGCCTGGATCGAGGCGGAGAACCGGCTGACGGAGAGCTGGCTCGCCTCCGTCCCCGAGCGGCCGAAGCTCCGCGAACGCCTGACGAAGCTCTGGAACTACGAACGGACCAGTCCCCCCTCCCGGGAAGGAGGCCTCTACTTCTTCACGAAGAACGACGGCCTCCAGGACCAGGCCGTCCTCTACGTCCTCCCGAAACTCGACGCGGTTCCCCGCGTCCTCCTCGACCCCAACACGCTGAGCCCGGACGGAACGGTGGCGCTCTCGGGCTACGCCGTTTCGAAGGACGGGAAGCACCTCGCCTACGGCCTCGCCGCCGCCGGCTCCGACTGGAACGAGTGGCGGGTCCTCGACGTGGCCTCCGGAGAGGAGACCGGCGACCTCCTGAAGTGGGTGAAGTTCTCGGGGGCCGCCTGGACGGCAGACGGGAAGGGCTTCTACTACTCCCGATTCGACGCGCCGGTCCCGGGCCGGGAACTCGAGGCGCTGAACAGGAACCAGAAGCTCTTCTATCACCGGCTCGGGACTCCGCAGGCCGAGGACCTCCTCGTCTACGAGCGCCCGGACGATCCCGAGCTCGGCTTCGGGCCCACCGTCAGCGACGACGGACGGTACCTCGTCGTGGGCGTCTGGAAAGGGACCGACACCCGGAACCGGATCTACGTCCGGGACCTGACGCGGGGAGGCGGCGGCTTCGTGAAGCTCTTCGACGACTTCGACGCCAAGTACGAGGTCGTCGACAACGTCGGAACGCTCTTCTACGTCTGGACCGACAAGGACGCCCCGCGAGGGCGGGTCGCGACGGTCGACCTTTCAGCCTTCGAACGGGCGCTCGCGGCCGATCCGAAGGCCAAACCGGTCCTCCGGGACGTCATCCCGCCCTCGGCCGACGTCGTCACGGGCGTGAGGCTCATCGCGGACCGTCTCGTGGTCCAGACCATGAGGGACGCGGCCGAGGAGGCGCGGATCTTCACCCTCGCCGGAAAGCTCGAGAAGAAGATCGCCCTCCCGACGCTCGGTCTCCTCGGCGGCTTCACCGGGAAGAGGACCGATACCGAGACCTTCTACACGTTCACCTCCTTCACCTACCCGACGACCGTCTTCCGGTACGACTTCGCGGCCGGGGCGAGCACGATCTTCCGGAAGCCGAAGGTCGACTTCGACCCGGCCGCCTTCGAGACGAAGCGGCTCTTCTACTCCAGCCGGGACGGGACGAGGATCCCGATGTTCCTCGTCCACCGGAAAGGGATGAAGACGAACGGCCGGAATCCGACGTATCTGTACGGCTACGGCGGCTTCAACGTGGCGGAGGGTCCTTCCTTCTCGCCCGGCCGGATCGCGTGGCTCGAGAGCGGCGGACTCTACGCCCAGCCCTCGATCCGGGGCGGCTCGGAGTACGGCGAGGAATGGCACAAGGGGGGAATGCTGGGGAAGAAGCAGAACGTCTTCGACGATTTCATCGCGGCCGCCGAATGGCTCGTGGCGAACAAGTGGACCTCGCCCCCGTACCTCGGCATCGTCGGCGGGTCGAACGGCGGCCTCCTCGTAGGCGCCGTCCTGAACCAGCGGCCCGATCTCTTCGGCGCCGCCGTCCCGGCCGTCGGGGTCATGGACATGCTCCGCTTCCACAAGTTCACGATCGGCTGGGCGTGGGTCTCCGACTACGGCTCGCCGGACGACCCCGAGGCGTTCAAGTGGATCCACCCTTACTCGCCGCTCCACAACATCCGGAAAGGGGCGAAATATCCCGCGGTCCTCGCCGTCACGGCGGACCACGACGACCGCGTCGTCCCGGCCCACTCCTTCAAGTACACGGCCGCCCTCCAGGCGGCGCAGGGGGGCGACGCGCCGATCCTGGTCCGGATCGAGACGAAGGCCGGCCACGGCGCCGGCAAGCCGACGGCCAAGCTGATCGAGGAGACCGCCGACATCCAGGCCTTCCTGCTCATGGCGCTCGGCGCCTCGGGAGGCGCCGCGACGTGAGGTCGCTCGGCTCGGCCGGTTCCGCTCTCCTGCTCTTCGCCCTGGCTCTCACGGCCTGCGCTCCAGCGCCCCCTCCCGCGCCGCCGCCGGCGGCCGCCGCCGAGGCCGAGCCCGCACCGGCCCCCCACGCTCCCGACCTCCGGCCCACCTGGGTCGTGAAGAGCGACAAGACGCAGCTGCGCGAGGAACCGTCCACGAAGTCCGCCGTCCTCGGCCGCCTCGCGAAGAACACGCGCGTGACCGGCATGGAGGAAAAGGACGGCTGGGTCTTCGTCCGCCTTCCCGACAACCGGGTCGGCTGGATCCGCGCCGACCTTCTCCGGAAGGATGGCCCGTGACAGACTCGGGTCCCCGGACGACCTGAAACGACGGAGGAGACCCCATGGGCCTACTCGACGGAATCCTCGGCAGACTCTCCGGAAATTTCCTCGGCGGCTCCTCACCGGGGAGCAGCGGAAAGCAGCTCTGCCAGCTCGCGCTGCAGGTCCTCCAGCAGAACGGCGGCCTGACCGGCGTCCTCGAGAAGCTCAAGGCCTCGGGACTCGCCCAGCAGGCGGAGTCCTGGGTCGGAACCGGCGCGAACCTGCCCATCTCGCCGGATCAGATCTCGAAGGTCCTCGGCGGCGCGAATCTCGGCGAGCTGGCGGCGAAGCTCGGCCTTCCCGCGGGAACGGCGAATGTCGGCCTGGCCGAGATGCTTCCCCGGCTCATCGACCAGCTGACGCCGCAGGGGCGGGTGCCCGAAGACCACGCGGACCTCGTCTCGCAGGGGCTCGCGATGCTCGGGAAGCTCGGGAAGGTGGAGCCCCGCTGAGCGCCGACCGGCCGTCCGCCTTCCCGTAAACTCTCCGCGGCCATGCCGAAGCGGACGGACCTCAAGTCGATCCTCGTCCTCGGATCGGGCCCGATCGTCATCGGGCAGGCGTGCGAGTTCGACTATTCCGGGACACAGGCCTGCCGCGCCCTCCGCGAGCAGGGGTACCGGGTCGTCCTCGTCAACTCGAACCCGGCGACGATCATGACGGACCCGGAGTTCGCCGACGCGACCTACATCGAGCCGCTCGACCGCGACACCGTCGCGGCGATCATCGCCCGCGAGAAGCCCGACGCCCTCCTGCCGACGGTCGGCGGGCAGACGGCCCTGAACCTCGCCGTCGCGCTCGACGAGGCGGGGGTCCTCGCGGCGCACGGCGTCGAGACGCTCGGCGCCTCCATCCGCTCCGTGCGGCTCGGCGAGGACCGCCTCCTCTTCAAGAAGGCGATGGAAAAGGCCGGCGTGGGAGTCCTCAGGTCCGGACTCGCCCGGAGCCTCGACGAGGCCCGCGGCGTCGCGCACCCCTTCGGCTTTCCCGTGATCATTCGCCCGTCGTTCACGCTCGGCGGAACCGGCGGCGGGATCGCCTTCAACGTCGACGACTTCGAGGGGATCGTCAAGCGCGGCCTTTCGCTCTCCCCCGTCCACGAGGTCCTCGTCGAGGAGTCCGTCCTCGGGTGGAAGGAGTTCGAGCTCGAGGTGATGCGTGACGTGGCGGATACGTTCGTCGTCGTCTGCTCCATCGAGAACCTCGACCCGATGGGGGTCCACACCGGGGACTCCATCACGATCGCCCCGCAGATGACCCTCTCCGACGTCGAGTACCAGGCCATGCGCGACGACGCGCGGAAGGTGATCCGGGCCGTCGGCGTGGCGACCGGCGGGTCGAACATCCAGTTCGCCGTCGAACCGAAGAGCGGCCGCCGCATCGTCATCGAGATGAACCCGCGCGTGTCGCGCTCCTCGGCCCTGGCCTCCAAGGCGACCGGCTTCCCGATCGCCAAGATCGCGGCGCTCCTCGCCGTCGGATTCCGGCTCGACGAGATCCCGAACGACATCACGAAGAAGACCCCCGCCTGCTTCGAGCCGACGCTCGACTACGTCGTCGTCAAGCTGCCGCGCTTCACCTTCGAGAAGTTCCCCGGCGCCTCCACGACCCTCGGGGTCCAGATGAAGTCGGTCGGCGAGGTGATGGCCCTCGGACGGACCTTCGCCGAGTCGTTCGGCAAGGCGCTCCGCTCGCTGGAGACCGGGTGCAGCGGCTGGGTGGACGATCCCGGGATCTCTGCGGCTCCGCCCAAGCCCGACGCCCTCCGCGTCCCGCGTCCGGAGCGGCTCTTCGCCGTCCTCGCCGCCTTGAGGAGCGGGATGAGCGTCGAGGCCGTCGCGGGGATCACCGGCATCGACCGCTGGTTCCTGGACCGCTTCGCCGAGGTGATCGCCGTGGAGAAAACCGTCCGCGCCCGGGGGGCGGCCACGCTCGCCGACGCGGCCCTCCTCGGGGACGCCAAGCGGCACGGTCTTTCGGACGAGGATCTGGCCCGGCTGACGGAGACGTCCGCGGCGCACGTCCGCTCGGCGCGCATCGGCGCCGGGGTCGTCCCGGTCTTCAGCCGCGTCGACACCTGTGCGGCCGAGTTCGAGTCCCTCACGCCCTACCTCTACTCCTGCTACGAAGCGGAGGACGAAGCGGGCACCACCGAGCGCCGGAAGGTGGTCGTCCTCGGCTCGGGGCCGAACCGGATCGGGCAGGGGCTGGAATTCGACTACTGCTGCGTCCACGCCGCGGAGGCGATCTCGGAAGCCGGGTACGAGTCGGTGATGGTCAACTGCAACCCGGAGACCGTCTCGACCGACTACGACACGTCGGACCGGCTCTACTTCGAACCGCTGACGATCGAGGACGTCCTCGCCGTCGTCGACCGGGAGAATCCCCTCGGCGTCCTCGTCCAGTTCGGCGGGCAGACGCCGCTGAAGCTGGCGCACCCGCTGGAGCAGGCGGGCGTGAGGATTCTCGGCACTTCGCCCGAGGCGATCGACCGGGCCGAGGACCGCCAGCGCTTCGGGGACCTTCTGACCGACGTCGGCCTCCAGGCGCCGCCGTGGGCGGCGGCCTCCTCGGTCAACGAGGGGATGAAGGCGGGCCGCTCGCTCGGCTTCCCGCTCCTCGTGCGGCCGAGCTACGTCCTCGGCGGGCGCGCCATGCGGATCGCCTACGACGACACGGCGCTCCGGCAGATCCTCCGGGAGGCGCTCGCCGCCTTCCCCGACCGCCCGGTCCTCATCGACCGGTTTCTGGAGGACGCATTCGAGCTGGACGTCGACGCCCTCGGAGACGGGACGGAGATCGTCATCGCCGGCGTCATGCAGCACATCGAGGAGGCGGGGATCCACTCCGGGGACTCGTACGCCGTCCTCCCCCCCTACCGGCGCGTCCCGCGCGGGGCGCTCGGCGAGATCCGCGACGCGACGTCCCGCCTCGGGAAAGCGCTCCGGGTCGTCGGCCTGATGAACGTCCAGTACGCCATCAAGGACGGGCAGCTCTACGTCCTCGAGGTCAATCCGCGCGCGTCCCGGACGGTCCCCTTCGTCGCCAAGGCGACGGGCGTCCCGTTCGCGCGCCTCGCCACGCGCCTCTGCCTCGGCGAGACCCTGCGCGACGTCGGGCTGACCGAGGAGCCGCCGCTCCACGGCTTCTCGATCAAGGCCCCGGTCTTCCCCTTCCGTAAGTTCGAGGGGGTCGACACGATCCTCGGCCCCGAGATGCGCTCGACCGGCGAAGTGATGGGACACGACCGGAGCTTCGGCCTCGCGTTCCTCAAGGCCGCCCTCGGCGCCGGGATCCGGCTCCCGGAGAAGGGAACGGCCTTCCTCTCGGTCCACGACGGGGACAAGGAGGCGATCCTCCCGATCGCCCGGGAGCTCTCTGCGCTCGGGTTCACGCTCGTCGCCACGTCGGGGACCGCCCGGGCCCTCGCGGCGGGCGGCCTCACCGCGACGCCCGTTCTGAAGGTGGCCGAGGGGCGCCCGAACATCGTCGACCGCCTCATCAACGGCGAGGTCGACCTCGTCGTCAACACCCCGCTCGGACGGGAGTCGTTCTACGACGAGGTCGCCATCCGCCGAACCGCGCTCGAACGCGACATCCCGTGCCTGACGACGCTCTCGGCGGCGTCGGCGGCCATCGAGGCGATCCGCGCCCGCGCCGCCGGGGCCCTCTCGTACGCGCCGCTCCAGGAGGAGGTCCGGGTCTGACCGCGGCGAGAGGCGCGAGAAGCGCGAGCGCTTCGTGAGTTCTCCTCGCCCCGGCCCCATCCTTCTCGCGGCGCTGGCCTGGGCCCTCCTGGGCGCCGTCCTGACGCCGGCCCTCCTCCCCCCGATCGCCGCCTACCGGACCGCGGTGGTGGCGACCTCGATCGTCCTCTTCACGGCCGCCCTCGCGATCCCGAGGGGGGCGTTCGTCCTCGCTCTTCTCGCGGTCGTCGGGTCGGGCGTCTCGGCGTTCTTCTTCGGCGCCCGGGAGCCCGCCTGGTCCGGACCGGTTCTCCTCTCGGGCTACCTCGCCGGGTCGTGCCTGAAACGGCTCTTCGACGTCGACGCACCGCCGGCTCCGGCGCCTCTCCTCCCCGCCTGGCGGGCGCTCGCCGCAGCGGCGGCGGTCTCGGCGGCCGGCTCGTTCGTCGCGCTCCGGACGAGCTTCCTCCTCCGGGCGGGCGTCCCCCCGCCTCGCGTCGTGAACGTGCTGGGCGAGGACGCGGCGAAAGCCGGCCCCGACGTCCTCGCCATCCTCGCGTCGCTCCTCGTTGCCGTCGGAATGTACCGGGCTGCCGCGCGCCTCGGCGCCGATCCGGCCGGGCGCCGGACCATCGACACCGCCCTCGTTGCCGCCGCCCTCCTCGCGGGGGGCGTCGCTCTTCTGCAGAAGACCGGCGTCCTCCCATTCTGGCGCGCGGAGCCCTGGCGCGCGTTGGGACGCGCGCAGGGCGTCTTCACCGACCCCTCGGCGGCCGGCGTGGCCGCCGCCCTCCTTCTCGCGCCCCTTCTGGCCCGGGCCACCACCGGCTGGGCGCCCACGCGGCTCTTCGCCGCCCTCGGCGTCGCGCTCGTCCTCCTGGTCCTGGCCGACGCCGGCTCGCGCGCCGGACTGATCGGCGCGCTGACGGCGGGGGCCGTCTACGTCATCTGGGGCGTGACGCGGCTCGTCGCGGGGGCCCGCGGCGGCCGGCGGTGGCGGGTGGCCTGGAGCGTCGGAGCGCTCGCCATCCTCGCCGCGGCGGCGCTCGCCGCCGCACTCTCCTGGCCGAACCGCGGAGCCGTCCGCTCCGCTCTCCTCGCCCGGGTCGAGGCGACGCTCCGCCCGGAGCGGACGCCGGCGGAGGGGACACCCGAGCGGTTCCTCCTTTACGAGGCGGCGTGGTCCCTCTTCAAGAAGCGGCCGGTTGCCGGCGTCGGGCTGGGCGGATTCCCGACCGAGTTTCCGAACGTCGCCGAGGAGCTGGGACACCCGGTGAAGTGGACCGACCACCCGCCGTCGTTCTATCTCGGCACGCTCGCCGAGTCGGGTCTCGCCGGCGGTTTTCTCCTCTTGCTGCTCCTTCTCGCCATGGTCCGGGGGGCGGGGCGGGCGCTGTTCATGGTCGACACGTCGGCCGAAACGGCGCTCCCGGCCGTGGGCGCCGCCGCCGCCCTCATCGGCCTCCTCGTCGTCTTCCTTTTCGGCTCGCATCTCGTCTATCCCGAGATCGCCGCGCTCGTGGGCCTACTGACCGCCCGCCTCCCGATCCGGCCGGACGGCCGGACGGCCCGCGTTCTGTCCGGGCTCCTTCCGGTCGCGCTCGCCGGCGTGATCGCCCTTCTCGCGGGGGGCGTGGCGTGGACCGCGTGGGTCACGCGGACGGAGGAGGCCGCGTTCCGCTTCTCGGCCGTGGCCGGCGCCTGGGGCGTCGAGCGCGAGGGAGACGGCCGCCCGTTCCGCTGGACGGGTCAGGCGGCCGCCTGGCGCGTCGCCGGGAAGCCGGGCGTCACGCGGGTCCTGTCGCTCCCCGTCCGGAATGCGCGGCCCGACCGCCGGCCGGTCGACGTCGCCGTCTCCTGGAACGGCGGCCCGCTCGGGCGGGTGTCGCTGGCCGGCGACGCGTGGAAGCGGCTGGTGCTGCCGGTCGCCGGGCCCGGCGTCCTCCGGCTGGCCGTCTCGGAGACGTTCCGTCCCGAGCGCCCCGACGATCCGCGGCGCCTCGGCATCGAGATCGGCCCCGACCCGCCATGAGCGAGATCCGCTTTCACCCGGGCGATCCGAAGCGGAAGACGAGGTCTGTCGCCATCGGCCCGCTCCTCGGCGGAACGGTCGCGGCGTTCCTCGTGGCGGCCGGGACGGTCACGTTCCTCGGCCTCGCCGGCGCTCCGTCCCTCGTCTTCGACCTCGTCCGGTCCGTCGACCGGCTCGCGCTGCGCGAAGCGGCGCGCCGCGGCGCCGAGGCGTTCCAGAACGTCGGGCGGCGCGCCGAGAAGCTCTCGCGCCGCCTCGCGGCCGACGAGCTCTTCCTGGCGCGCGTCGGCCTCATGGCCGACGTTCCACTCCCGCCGGGGTTCCCGACCGTTCTTCGCGGAAAGACGGCGCCGCCGGCCCCGGACGAAATGGAAACGGCGATCGCGGATCTTCGGCGGCGCCTCCGCCTCTTCGAGCTGTTCCGCCGCCGCCTGGCGGCGCTCCCGGAGTCCGGCCGCCTCAATCCGCTCCGGATTCCCTCGCGCTCTCCCGTCGACCCGGCTTCCGCCGCTCCCGTCGCCGTCTTCGGCCCCCGCACGTCGGATCTGACGCGGGAGGACGAGTTCTTTCCCGGGCTCGATCTCGCTGTGCCCGCGGGGACGCTCGTCCTCTCTCCCGCGGCCGGGACCGTCGTCCACACCGGGCCGGCCGGCCGCAAGGCCGACGCCGCCTGGCGGCGCCTCGGCATCCTCGTCGTGATCGCCCACGACGACGAGACGCGGACCGTCTTCGGACATCTCGGCAAGACGCTCGCCCTTCTCGGGCGCCGCGTGAAACGCGGCGAGCCGATCGGCCGCGTCGGCCAGAGCGGCTTCGTCCCCGCGCCGCGCCTCCGGTACGAGGTAAGGAAGCTCGGGGACTCGGGCTTCCTCCCGGTCGACCCGCGCCTCTACATCCTCGACGCCGACTGGATCACGGCCGCGGAACTCGGAAACCGCCCGCCCGCCCCGCCCGACACGGCGCTTCCCCCGCTCGGGAGGTAGTCAGAGGCGAGCGAGGGCGGCGAGGATTCTCGCCGTTTCCTCCTCGTCGTTTCCGACGTGCGGCGAGAAGCGGAGGAAGCCCTCCCGCGCCGTGACGACGATCGCCTGATCGTTCAGCTTCTTCGCGAAATAGCGGGCGTCCTTCCCCGCCGGCGGGCGGGCCGCGAGGATTCCGGAACGCGGCGGGCCGCCGAAGAGAATCGGCGTGAAGGAGATCTTCGGAAGTCCCTCGATCAGGACGGCGAGCGTCGCGGCGATCCGCCGGCCGACCGTCTCGAGGCCGACCTCGAGAAGCAGCTCGAGCGACGCGCGGAGGGCGTAAACGCCCGGCGTCGGGAGGGCGCCGATCTCGAACTTCGTGGCGTCGGTTACGTACTCGGGCGCGTCGGGAACGTGGAAGTGCGAGAGGACGTCGCGCTTCAGGTTCGACCACCCCGCCGGCGGCCGGACGCGCTCGCGGAACGACGGGCGCGTGAAGAGGATCCCGCACCCCTCGGTCCCGAGCATCCACTTGTGCCCGTCGGCCGACAGGAAGTCGACGTTCCAGGCGGCCACGTCGACCGGGATCGCGCCGACCGCCTGGATGGCGTCGAGGCCGAAGGCAATCGCCCGGTCGCGGCAGAAGGCGCCGATCTCCTCCATCGGCGCGCGGAAACCGGTGTGAAACGCCACAGCCGAGACGCAGACGACGCGGGTCGTCGCGTCGCACGCGGCGGCGAGCTCATCCGCCGTGAAGGCGCCGTCCCGCGTCGGGAGGCGCCGGACGGCGACGCCCTTCCGCTCCAGCGCGATCCACGGCGTCAGGTTCGCGGGGAACTCGGAGGCCGTCGTGACGATCGAGTCGCCGGGACCGAGCTCAAGCCCCTGAGCCACGAGGTTCAGCCCCCACGTCGTGTTCGGGACGATGGAGATCGACTGCGCCCCGCCGGCGCTCGCGTCCGCCCCGATCAGGCGCGCCGCGGGGGTCCGGAGCCCCATCGTCTCGGCCGTCCACTCCTTCCAGTCGAGCGACCCCCGCTCCGAGACGGTCCGCGCGTACGCGGCGATCGCCCCGGCCGTCCGCGCCGGCAGGGGGCAGACGGCGGCGTGGTTGAACTGGACGGAGTTCCGCCGCGACGGGAACTCGCGGTCGAGAGCTTCCCGGGTCAGCTCCATTTAGAACGCGCGCTGGGCCGCGACGAAGCCGTCGAAGTTCCGCTTCACCTCGGCCATCGAGTCGCCCCCCGTCTTCTCGAGAAGCGCGTCGGCGAGGACGAAGGCGAGCATCGCCTCGGCGATGACGCCGCCGGCGGGGACGGCCGTCACGTCGGAGCGTTCGTACTGGGCCCGGTGCGGCCGCTTCGTGTCGATGTCGACCGACGGAAGCCCTTCCCGGAGCGTCGAGATCGGTTTCTGGTAGAGCGTGACGAGAACGTCCTCGCCGTTGGTGATCCCCCCTTCGAGGCCGCCGGCCCGGTTCGACGTGCGGAAGAAGCCTCGTTCGTCGCTCCAGACGATCGGATCGTGCGCCTTCGAGCCGGACACAAAGGCGTTCGCCACGCCGGCGCCGAGGGAGACGCCCTTCACGGACGGGATCGACATCAGCGCCCGCGCGATCCGCCCGTCGAGCTTCGCGTCCCATGACACGTGCGCGCCGAGCCCCGCCGGGACGCCGCACGCTCCGACGAGAATCGTCCCGCCGAGCGTGTCCCCCGCCGAGGCCGCCGCGTCGACGGCGGCCGTCATGGCCGGTTCGACGCTCACGTCGACGGCGCGAAACGGCGACGTCTCGTCGACTTTCTCGAGATCGGCGAACGAGAACCCGCCCGGCGCCTCCGGACAGCGGACCTGGCCGATCGAGAGGACGCCGCTCCGGACACGGATGCCGAACGAGGAGAGGAGCTGCCGGCAGAGCGCCCCCGCGGCCACCCGCGCGGCCGACTCCCGGGCGCTCGCCCGCTCGAGGACGTCGCGCAGGTCGCGGCGGCCGTACTTGAGGCCGCCCGCGAGGTCGGCGTGTCCCGGGCGCGGCGACGCGAGGCGCCGCTTCGCCGCGGCCTCGGCCTCGATCGTGAGCGGGCCCATCGCCTTCTCCCAGACCGCGTAGTCGAGATTCGCGATCTCGAAGGCGACCGGCCCGCCCAGGGTCTCGCCCCCCCGGAGACCGCCCGTGAAGAGCGCCGCGTCCTTCTCGATCTTCATCCGCCCGCCGCGCCCGTAGCCGTGCTGCCGGCGCGCCAGGTCGGCCTGGACGGCGGCCGCGTCGATCCGGAGCCCGGCCGGCAGGCCGGTCACGATCCCCGTCAGCTTCGGGCCGTGGGACTCCCCCGCGGTGACGAGACCGAGGCGCGGCATGCCGCGGAGTCTAAACTCCCGCGCGTGATCCGCGTCGACGGCCTGGTGAAGGCGTATCGGGACCTGACGGCCGTGGACGGCCTCTCGTTCGCCGTGGAGCCGGGCCAGGTCCTCGGTCTCGTCGGCCCGAACGGCGCCGGGAAGACGACGACCCTCCGTTGCCTTGCCGGCATCCTGCCGCCGACGGCGGGACGGATCGAGATCGCGGGTTTCGACCTCGCCCGGAATCCCGTCGACGCGAAGCGCCTCCTCGCCTTCATGCCCGACGAGCCGCGCCTCTTCGACTACCTCA
>Ga0335084_10005298_pt1 | contig 12740 bp, 10 predicted proteins | sample Lox_Sample_44_FD_206721 | JGI IMG/M metagenome (GOLD analysis project Ga0335084, IMG submission 206721) | Soil microbial communities from Loxahatchee National Wildlife Refuge, Florida, United States - Lox_Sample_4.4 | ecosystem: Environmental > Terrestrial > Soil > Wetlands | place: USA... | reverse complement strand
AAGCTGATCACGCTCGGCAAGCGGGGCGGGTTGCATGCCCGCCGCCAGGTGCTGGCCACGATGCGCGACGAGGCGATGACCCGCAAGTTGTTCGACACCCTGGCCGAGCGCTACAAGACGCGCCACGGCGGCTATACGCGCGTGCTGAAGGCCGGCTTCCGTCTCGGCGATTCCGCGCCGATGGCGGTCATCGAGCTGGTCGATCGCGATCCCGCGGCCAAGGGCCAGGACTCCGGTCCGACCCAGCAGGCGGCCGCGGGCGAGGAGCAGCAGCCGGAGGCTTGAGCCCGATCTTTGCGCATGGCGCAACCGAGTTCGGCGGGAAGGGGCGGTCCCATCGGGGCCGCCCTTTTTCTTTCCAGCTTGCCGGTCTTTAATGCCGGACAGGTTGGGCCCGTCGTCCGTTCCCGCTAAAATCGTCCGAATTCGGCCGGTCGCGCCCCGGCCGTCGATTCTGGCTTGTGACCTCGTTGGAGACCCCATGCCCTTGTCGCGTCCGGCCCGCCGCCTGACGATCCTCTGGCTCATCGCTTTCGCCTGTTTCGGAATTGGCATCGTCGGCGCTCGAGCCGAGGAGCCGGCCGTGCCGGCCTCGCGCGCGCAGATCACGCTATCCTTTGCGCCGTTGGTCAAGCAGGTGGAGCCGGCCGTGGTCAACATCTACACCCGCGCCGTGGTGCAGCAGCGCGTCTCACCGCTCTTCGCCGATCCGTTCTTTCGGCAGTTCTTCGGCGACGCGCTCGGCGAGCCTTCGCAGCGCGTGCAGAACTCGCTGGGCTCGGGCGTCATCGTCCGTCCGGACGGGCTGGTGGTGACCAATGTCCATGTGGTCGAGGGCGCTCAGGAGATCAAAGTCGTCTTGAGCGACGGCCGCGAGTTCGCGGCGACGCCGGTCACGACCGACGAACAGAGCGACATCGCGCTTCTGAAGGTCGATCCGGAGGGCGCGCAACTGCCGACGCTGGAGCTGGGCGATTCCGACGCGCTCCAGGTCGGGGACCTGGTCCTGGCGATCGGCAATCCATTCGGCGTCGGGCAGACGGTCACCAGCGGGATCGTCTCCGCGCTCGCGCGCACGCGCGTCGGCATCACGGACTATGGCTTCTTCATCCAGACCGATGCCGCGATCAATCCCGGCAATTCGGGCGGCGCGTTGGTGACGATGGACGGCAAGCTCGCCGGCATCAACACCGCCATCGTCTCGCGGACGGGCGGCTCGGTCGGCATTGGCTTCGCCATTCCGGCGAACATGGTGCGATCGGTGATCGACGCGGCCGGCAATGGGGGGCGGGTCTTGCGACCCTGGATCGGCGCCACGGGGCAGCCCGTGACGGCGGAGCTGGCACAGGGCTTCGGCCTCGACAAGCCCGGTGGGGTCGTTATCAACAATCTCTATGACGGCGGGCCGGCGCAGAAGGCGGGCCTCATGATCGGCGACATCGTGACGGCCATCAATGATCGCGCTGTCGAGGATCCCGGCGCGTTGCGCTTCCGCCTGGCGACCTTGCCCGTCGGCAGCACCGCGACGCTGACGGTCATGCGCAAAGGCCAGACGCTCGACCTCTCCGTTCCGCTGCTGCCGGCGCCGGAGACGCCGCCGCGCGACGAGACCCTGGTCGAAGACCGGACGCCGCTCATGGGCGCCCATCTTGCCAATCTTTCGCCAGCCTTGGCGGAGGAGGTGGGGCTTTCGGGAACCTGGTCCGGCGTGGTGCTGACCAAGGTGGAGCATGGCAGCCCCGCGGCGCAGGTGGGATTCCGGCCGGGCGATATTCTGCTCAAGATCAACGATGTTCCCTGCCAGGATGTCAGGACCGCCATGGATCAGCTCGCCCAGCGCGCCGCGCATTGGAAGATCACGGTCAAGCGCGGCGATCGCGTCCAGACTCTCGACCTCGGATAAACGCCATTGGCCACAGCCGGCATGCCATGACCAGTCTGTTCGAAAGCCAGGCGCCGCGCCCCCTGGCCGATCGGCTGCGGCCGCAATCGCTCGAGGAGGTGGTCGGGCAGGATCATCTGCTGGGCCCCGAAGGGCCGATCGGACGGATGGTGGCAACCGGCCGGATCTCTTCCATGATCCTCTGGGGCCCGCCCGGTTGCGGCAAGACCACGCTGGCGCGCCTGATTGCCGCCCGCAGCGATATGCAGTTCGAGCCGCTCTCGGCCGTCTTCTCCGGCGTGGCCGATCTGCGCAAGGTATTCGAGGCAGCCAAGGGCCGGCGCGGCGTGGGCCGCGGCACGCTGCTCTTCGTCGACGAGATTCATCGCTTCAATCGAGCGCAGCAGGACGGCTTCCTGCCGTATGTCGAGGACGGCACGGTGACGTTGGTGGGCGCTACCACGGAGAACCCCTCCTTCGAGCTCAATGGTGCGCTCCTCTCGCGCTGCCAGGTCTTCGTGCTGCGCCGGCTCGACGACGAGGCGCTGGAAAAGCTGCTGGCGCGGGCCGAAGCGGCCGAGGGCCGGCCGCTCCCGGTGACGCCCGAGGCCCGGGAGGCTCTGCGCGCGATGGCCGACGGCGACGGCCGCTATCTTCTCAACATGGCGGAGGAGCTGTTCCGCCTGCCGGCCAAGGCGCCGCTCGACATGGCGGGGCTGGCAGCGGCCGTGCAGCGGCGCGTGCCGCTCTACGACAAGGCGCAAGAGAGCCATTACAATCTGATCAGCGCGCTCCATAAATCGTTGCGCGGCTCGGACGCCGACGCGGCGCTCTATTGGCTCGCGCGCATGCTGGCAGGCGGAGAGGATCCGCTCTATGTCGCGCGCCGCATGGTGCGTTTCGCGGCCGAGGATGTCGGCCTCGCCGATCCCGACGCGCTGGTGCAGGCCCTGGCTGCGTGGGACACCTATGAACGCCTGGGAAGCCCCGAGGGCGAGCTGGCGCTGGCGCAATGCGTGCTCTATCTCGCCACCGCCCCCAAATCCAACGCTGCCTATCGCGCCTTCGGCGCGGCGCAGCGCGCGGCGCGCGAGACCGGCTCGCTGATGCCGCCCAAGCATATCCTGAACGCGCCGACCCGGTTGATGCGCGATCTGGGCTATGCCAAGGGCTATCAATACGACCACGACACCGAGGAGGGTTTCTCGGGACAGAACTATTTCCCGGATGGCATGGCGCGTCAGGAATTCTATCGGCCGGTCGAGCGCGGTTTCGAGCGGGAGATCCGCAAGCGGCTCGACTATTGGGCCAAGCTGCGCGATCGCGCGCGGGGCCAGGGCGAGGAGTAGGGCCGCCGGCATGAGCGAGGTCCAAGCGATCACGGTCGGCCAGGAGGAGGCGGAGCAGCGGCTCGATCGCTGGTTCAAGCGCCGCTATCCGGCGCTGGCGCATGGGCGGCTGGAGAAGCTGCTGCGTACCGGCCAGGTGCGGGTCGACGGCAAGCGGGTCAAGGCCAGTCATCGCCTTGAACCCGGGCAGGTGGTGCGCGTGCCACCATTGGCCGCATCCGCGGGCGCCGGTTCGGCAGAGCAGGCAGAGACCAGGCCCCGCCGGCCCGATCCCGCCTTGGCGCGATTGGGCGAGGAACTGCGCCGCCGGATCCTGCATCGCGACGACTGGCTGATGGTGCTGGACAAGCCGGCGGGGTTGGCGGTCCAGGGCGGAACGGAGACCAGGGTTCATCTCGACGCGCTTCTCGACGCGCTTCGTTTCGGCAGTGACGAGCGGCCGCGGCTGGTCCACCGTCTCGACAAGGACACCAGCGGCGTGCTGGTGCTGGCGAGAACGGCCCGCGCAGCCGCGAAGCTGGCCGAGCTGTTTCGCGGCCGCGACGTGCACAAGCTTTATTGGGCCGCGGTGATCGGGTTGCCCCAGCCCCTGTCGGGGCGCATCGACTTGCCGCTCTCCAAGCAGCCAGGCCGCGGCGGCGAACGGGTCCGTCCCGATCAGCAAGTAGGTCAGCGGGCGATCACCTATTATCGCACCATCGAGCATGCCGGGCGCAAAGCCTCCTGGCTGGCTTTACGGCCGGAAACCGGCCGAACGCATCAGTTGCGCGCTCACTGCGCGGCCTTGGGCACGCCGATCCTGGGTGACGGCAAATATGGCGGTGCCGCCGCCTTCCTGCCGGGCAAGGAGGTCTCGCGCCAGCTCCATCTGCATGCCCGCGCGATCGAACTGCCACATCCGGCCGGCAAGACCCTGAGGGTCGGCGCGCCGCTGCCGCCGCACATGGTGGCGACCTGGAAGTTCCTGGGATTCTCCGCCTCGGCGGGGCCGGTCAACCGCGAAGAGTTCGAGTTCTAGGAGCGATGGGCCCGCATCCGTTCAAGCTGATCATGTTCGATTGCGACGGCACGCTCGTCGACAGCCAGCACACGATCGTGGCGTCGATGGCCTCGGCTTGGCGCTCGCTCGATTTGCGAGAGCCGGATCCGGCCGCGGTGCGCCAGGTGGTCGGCTTGACGCTCGAGACCGCGATCGCTGCGCTGCAGCCGGATGCCGACGAGCAGATGCTGGCCAGGCTTGCTGCGGCCTTTCGCCGCGAAGCCGTGGCCGCGCGCCAGAGCGATCGGTATCGCGAACCGCTCTTCCCGGGAATTCTCGAGGCGCTTGATGCGATCGCAGGCCCGGGGACCGTCTTCGGCATCGCCACCGGCAAGAACCTGCGCGGCCTGCGTCACACGCTCGAGGCTCACGGGCTGACGGAGCGCTTCGTCACCCTTCAGACCGCCGATCGGGCGCCCAGCAAGCCGCATCCGGCCATGCTCCATCAGGCAATGGCGGAAATAGGTGTCGATCCGGCCTCGACAGTTCTCGTTGGGGACACCAGTTTCGACATGGAGATGGCACAGAATGCCGGTACGGCTGGCATCGGGGCGGGATGGGGATATCATGAGCCCTCGGACCTCGCTCGGGCCGGTGCCGGCCGGGTGATCTTGCGGCCGGACGAATTGCCCGCGGCACTCGCCAACTATGGGGAACAGTGACTCATGCGCGTCAAGCACTTGCTGATCGGTCTTGTGGTCCTGGTTGTGGCCGTGGTGGTGGCGGGAATCGCCATCCTAAAATCGCAGGATTTCAATCAGTACAAGGGTCTCATTGCCGAGAAGGTCAAGGAAGCCACGGGGCGGGATCTGACGCTGGCGGGCGACGTCGAGCTGGTGATTTCGTGGAATCCGGCGCTGGCCGTCAATGATGTGACCTTCTCCAACGCTTCCTGGGGCTCCCGGCCGGAGCTGATCAAGATGAAGCGGCTCGAGGCGGAGGTCCGGTTGCTGCCCCTTCTGAGCGGCAACGTGGAGGTCAATCGGATCGTGCTCAAGGGCGCGGATATTCTGCTGGAGACCAACGACAAGGGTCAGGGCAACTGGGTTTTCAGTCCGCCGGCCCCCGCCTCGACGGCGACGACCACGACGACGACCACGAGCCCCGGCGGTGGTGCCACCGCGCTGCCGGTCGTGCACAGCATCAAGATCGAAGATTCGCAGCTGCTCTGGACCGACGGGGTCACCAAGCAGACCAAGACCATCGTCATCAAGTCCTTCACCGCCAAGGCCGACAGCGCATCGAGCCCAATCGAGATCGCGCTGGACGGCAGCTATAACGAGAACCCGATCACGGCCAAGGGAACGATCGGCGCGGTCGGCGCGCTGCTCGCCAACCAGGCCTTTCCGATCGATGTGACGGCCGAGGCCGGCGGCGCCAAGATCGCACTCAAGGGCGCGGCGGCCAAGCCAATGACGGCGGAAGGCATCGCAGTCGCGCTGTCGGTCGAAGGCAACAGCCTCGCCGATCTCAATGCGATCTCGGGCGCGACCTTGCCGGCGTTGGGGCCCTACAGCCTCTCCGGCAATCTCTCCAACCCGAGCGGCGTCTATAAGGTCGAGCAGCTCCAGATCAAGATGGGTTCGAGCAGCTTGACAGGCGACGCAAGCCTGGCGCTGGGCGGCAAGACGCCGAATGTCATCGCCAATCTCGCGGCGGCCATGATCGATCTCAAGGATTTCGGCGTGAAGCCGAGCGAGGGCGGCAGTGCCGGCTCCGGCACGACCTCCGGCGCCGGGACGGCCAACGACGGGCGCGTCTTCCCGGCCGACCCACTGCCGTTCGACGGGCTGGGCGCCGCCAATGCCACGATCCATTTGACGGCGCAGAAGTTCGTCAAGGCGCCGGTGACGCTCGAGAACCTCGCCCTGGACATGATGCTGCAAGACAGCAAGCTGACGATCGCGAACCTCCAGAGCGGCCTCGGCGGCGGTAACTTCGCCATGTCCGCGGTGGTCGACGGCGCCAAGACGCCGGCCCCCGTTGCGCTCAAGATCAATGCCAAGCAGGTCGAAGTGGGGACGCTGTTACAGACGCTGTCGATCAGCGACGTGCTGACGGGCGGCAAAGCCGATATGGACCTCGACGTGAAAGGCGCCGGCAATTCGGTGCGCGAGATCATGGCGGGCCTCAACGGCAACACCAACTTCGCCATGGGCGAAGGCCATATCAACAACGACTTCGCCAAGATTCTGCTGTCGGACCTGTTTCAGCTGATCGCGACAGGGGGCAGCGCCAGCAGCAGCAACCTCAACTGCTTCGTCAGCAAGTTCGACATCAAGAAGGGGCTCGCCACCAGCACAGGGTTGGTTCTCGATACCAATGGCGCCAGCATCGTCGGCAGCGGCGACATCAATCTGGCGACGGAAAAGCTCAAGCTGCATCTCGATCCCCGCGCCAAGCAGACCAACCTCGCCAACCTCGCCATCCCGGTGAATATCGGGGGAACCATGGCCAACCCGAGCGTGACGCCGGATGCGGTGGCGATGGCGCAAGGGATCGCGGGCGCGGCTGCGGGTGTGGCGACCAGTGGCGGCGATGTGCTGGGCGCGCTGGCGGGTGTCACCGGGTCGGGCGGGAGCGGCGGCAGCGGGGGGGCGACCACGACGGCCGCCGCCGCCGGCAATCCTTGCGTTGCCGCGCTCAATGCTCCTGCCGCGAGCTCGGCCGCCCCGGCGGCGGCGCCCTCGACCGGCGATCAATTGCTGAAGGATGCAGGCAAGACGCTCGAGGACACCGGCAACGCCCTGAAGAGCCTGCTGCCTTGAGGGAAGAATCGGCTCGCCAGGAATGAGGCGGTTCTACCAGACCGCCCGCGCCCGCACCGAAGCGGGGGGCGGATATGGGGTGGCGCTCGACGACAAGCCGATGCGCAGCCCGGCGGGCAAGCCGTTCCTGCTGCCGACGGCGGGCTTGGCGGACGCCATTGCTGCCGAATGGCAGGCTCAGGGCGAGCAAATCAAGCCGGCCGTCATGCCCCTGATGCAGCTGGCGGCGACCGCCATCGATCGCGTGGCCGAGACGCCGGCGCCGACCGTCGAGGCGATCGCCGGCTTTGCCGCCACCGATCTCCTCTGCTATCGGGCGGAGAGCCCCCGCAGCCTGTTCGAGCGCCAGGAACAGCTCTGGCAGCCGCTGGTCGATTGGGCGCGACTCCAATATGACGCCCCCCTGATCGTCGTCACCGGCGTCATGCCCCGCCCGCAACCGCCCGAGGCTCTGCGTGCGATCGAGGCGGCCGTCGTTGGGTTGGAGCCGTTCCGCTTGACCGCCCTGGCCGCCGCGACCGCCGCCGCGGGATCGGTGCTGCTGGGGCTGGCCCTCCTGGAGGGCCGGCTCTCGGCCGGCGAGGTTCACGACCTCTCCCTCCTCGATGAGACCTACCAGATCGAGCGCTGGGGCATTGACGAGGAGGCCGCCCGCCGGCAGGCGGCCCTTAAGGCCGAAATCGAGGCAGCAGAGCGGTTTCTGGCCCTTCTTTCAGCGTGAAAATCTGGCTTCATTTTGGCGTCGGATTGGTGCTATCTCGACGGCCAGTCGCCTGGGGAACTGTCATAAAACTGTAACAATTTAGCCCTGACGGGTGGAACCGCCCTTCGATGCAAGACATCCTTCGCCTACTCGAGGAGAAGCGGGCTGCCGCCCGCGCCGGTGGCGGGCTCCGCCGCACCGAGGCCCAGCACACCAAGGGACGGCTGACGGCGCGCGAGCGCGTCGAGCTGCTGCTCGATGCCGATTCCTTCGAGGAGTGGGACATGTTCGTGGAGCACCGCTCCTCGGACTTCGGCATGGCCGAGCAGAAGATTCCCGGCGACGGGGTAGTGACCGGCCACGGCACCATCAATGGCCGGCTGGTCTTCGTCTTTAGCCAGGACTTCACGGTCTTCGGCGGCTCGCTCTCCGAGGCGCATGCCGAGAAGATCTGCAAGGTCATGGACCAGGCGGTGAAGGTGGGCGCGCCGGTCATCGGGCTCAACGATTCCGGCGGCGCCCGGATCCAGGAAGGCGTCGCGTCGCTCGCAGGCTACGCCGAGGTGTTCCAGCGCAATATCACCGCCTCGGGCGTGGTGCCGCAGATCTCGCTGATCATGGGACCTTGCGCCGGCGGCGCCGTCTATTCCCCGGCCATGACCGACTTCATCTTCATGGTGAAGGATTCCTCCTACATGTTCGTGACCGGCCCCGATGTGGTGAAGACGGTCACCCACGAGACCGTGACGCATGAGCAGCTTGGCGGCGCCGTGACTCACTCGGCCAAGTCGGGCGTGGCCGATCTGGCGTTCGAGAACGACGTCGAGGCACTGTTGCAATTGCGCCGCTTCGTCGACTTCCTGCCGGAATCGAACCGCAACGACGTGCCGGTACGGCCCACCCCCGACAGCGCCGACCGCATCGAAGAATCGCTCGACACGCTGGTGCCGGCCAATCCCAACAAGCCCTATGACATGCACGAGCTGATCCGGAAGGTCGTGGACGAGGGCGATTTCTTCGAGCTACAGCCCGACTTCGCCAAGAACATCGTGATCGGCTTCGCCCGCATGGAGGGAGCGACGGTCGGCATCGTCGCCAACCAGCCGATGGTGCTGGCGGGTTGTCTCGACATCGACAGCTCGCGCAAGGCCGCGCGCTTCGTGCGCTTTTGCGACTGTTTCAATATTCCGATCCTGACCTTCGTCGATGTGCCTGGCTTCCTGCCCGGAACCGCGCAGGAATATGGCGGCATCATCAAGCACGGCGCCAAGCTCCTCTACGCCTATGGCGAAGCGACGGTGCCGAAGGTCACGGTCATCACCCGCAAGGCCTATGGCGGTGCTTATGACGTGATGAGTTCGAAGCATCTGCGCGGCGACGTCAACTATGCCTGGCCCACGGCCGAAATCGCGGTGATGGGCCCCAAGGGCGCCGTTGAGATCATCTTCCGTGCGGATATCGGCGACGCGGCTGCGATCGCGCAGCGCACCGAGGAATATCGAGCCAAATTCGCGAACCCCTTTGTCGCCGGCTCGCGCGGCTTCATCGACGACGTGATCATGCCGCATTCGACGCGCCGTCGAATCTGCCGGGCGCTTGCCATGCTCAAAGGCAAGAAACTCGAAAATCCCTGGAAGAAGCACGACAACATTCCGCTTTAGTTTCGCGTTCGGGGGCATTGCAGAGAGCTCGATGTTCAAGAAGATCCTGATCGCCAACCGCGGCGAGATTGCCTGCCGCGTCATGCGCACCGCCCGGGCCATGGGCATCAAGACTGTGGCGGTCTATTCCGAAGCCGATGTCGACGCCCGACATGTGCGCGATGCCGATGAAGCGGTCGCAATCGGGCCGGCGCCCTCGGCGCAGAGCTATCTCTCGATCGAGCGGATTCTCGGTGCGGCCAAGCAAACCGGCGCCGAGGCGGTGCATCCGGGTTACGGCTTCCTGTCGGAGAACCGGAAGTTCGCGGCGGCGCTCGAGGCAGCCGGCGTCGTTTTCATCGGGCCCGGCGTCGAGGCGATCGGCGCCATGGGCGACAAGATCGAATCCAAGAAGCTGGCGCAGCAAGCGGGCGTCAGCACCGTGCCGGGCTATCTGGGGGTGATCAAGGACGAGACCGAGGCGGTCGCGATCGCGCGCGGCGTCGGCTATCCGGTGATGATCAAGGCCTCGGCCGGCGGCGGCGGCAAGGGCATGCGCATCGCGCGCAACGACCAGGAGATCCATGAGGGCTTCCGCGGCGCCACGCATGAGGCGAAGGCGAGCTTCGCCGACGACCGCGTCTTCATCGAGAAATATATCGAGCAGCCGCGCCATATCGAGATCCAGGTGCTGGGCGACAGCCACGGCAACATCGTCTATCTGGGCGAGCGCGAATGCTCGATCCAGCGGCGCCATCAGAAGGTGATCGAGGAGGCGCCCAGCCCCTTCCTCGACGCCAAGACCCGCGCCGCCATGGGCGCGCAGGCGGTCGCGCTGGCGAAGGCGGTCAACTACCGCTCGGCCGGCACGGTCGAGTTCATCGTCGATCAGCAGCGCAACTTCTACTTCCTCGAGATGAACACGCGCCTTCAGGTCGAGCATCCGGTGACCGAGCTGGCGACCGGCTTCGATCTGGTCGAACTGATGATCCGCGTGGCGGCGGGGGAGAAGCTGGGCTTCAGGCAGAAGGATGTGAAGCTCGAGGGCTGGGCGATCGAGGCCCGGGTCTATGCCGAGGACCCCTTGCGCGGTTTCCTGCCTTCGACCGGCCGGCTGACCTATTATCGCGAGCCGGCGGCGGTAGGACAGGTGCGGATCGACAGCGGCGTCTATGAGGGCGCCGAGATCAGCATGTTCTACGACCCGATGATCGCCAAGGTCATCGGCAGCGGTACCGATCGGCGCCACGCCACCGCGGCCCTGCGCGAGGCGCTGGACAGCTTCCATATCCGCGGCGTCAGCCACAACATCGCCTTCCTCTCGGCCCTGCTGGGCCATCCGCGCTTCGCCGACGGCAAGCTCTCCACCAACTTCATCGCCGATGAGTTCCCCGACGGATTTCATGGGGCGGCGTTGGATGAGGAGCGCCGGCGCCAGCTCGTTGCCATCGCTGCCATGATCCATCACCGCATCCAGGGCCGCGATCAGCAGATCAGCGGGCGCTTGCGTCCGCCCAGGCCCGTAAGCGGCGGGGAATGGGTGGTGATGATCGATCGAGAGCCGACGCCCGTGACCATCGCCGAGACCGCGGGTGGCTATGCTGTCATCAGCGGCGAGACGAGCCACGAACTGATCGGCGACTGGCGGATTGGCGATCCGCTCTATCAAGGCCGGATCAACGGCCAGCCGATTTCGGTCCAGATCGACCGCAACGGCGTCGGCTACAAGCTTACCCATGGCGGCAGCGAGCTGTCGGTGCAGGTCCTGACGCCGCGGGCGGCCGAGCTGGCGCGTTTCATGCCGATCAAGGTTCCGCCCGACATGTCGCGCTTCCTGCTGTCGCCGATGCCAGGGCTTCTGGTCTCGCTCGCTGTGACCGCCGGGCAGGAGGTCAAGGCCGGGCAGGAGCTGGCGGTGGTCGAGGCGATGAAGATGGAGAACCTATTGCGGGCCGAGCGCGACGGCAAGGTGGCCAGGCTCCATGCAGCGCCGGGCGACAGCCTCGCCGTCGATCAGCCGATCGTGGAGTTCGCGTGAGCGCCCAGCGCGTCGTCATCTCGGGCCGGGTCCAGGGCGTCTGGTACCGCGCCTGGACCATGAGCGAGGCCAATAAGCGTGGCCTCAAGGGTTGGGTCCGCAATCTCTCGACCGGCCAGGTGGAAGCCCTGTTCGCGGGGCCGGTGACGCTGATCGAGGAGATGGTCGATGCCTGCCGCCAAGGGCCGCCCTTGGCCAAGGTGACCCGGATCGAAAGCTTCGCGGCCGAGGAGCCGGACGAGAACGGCTTCCATCAGCGGCCGGACGCGTGAGGGAGGAAATGCGCGCCCAACTCTTGTCCCCTCTCCCGCTTGCGGGGGAGGGTGAGGGAGGGGGCTGCGCGCTATCGGGGACCGCGCAACCCCCTTCCTAACCTTCCCCCGGAACGGGGGAAGGGATCAGAGCGCGCGTGAACTCACGGCCGCCGTCCCCCCGAACACCTCCTCGAACGCCCCTCGAAGCGCCATGTCGAGCTCAGGCATCGACACCAGGATGCCCTCGCGCACCATCGAGGTGACGCCGTAGAGCGAGGCGCCGCCGCCCTGGATGCCGCAGGGTACGATGCCGCCGAAATGTGCGAGATTGGGATCGAGATTGATGGCGACGCCGTGGTAGCTGACGCCGCGCCGGACCCGGATGCCCAGCGCCGCGATCTTGTCCTCCGCCCCGCCGGGCTTGGCAACCCAGATCCCGATGCGGCCCTCCCGCCGCTCGCCCTTAAGGTTGAAGCGGGCGAGGGTGCGGATGACCCATTCCTCGAGATCGCGCACGAAGCGGCGGATGTCGCCGCCGCGGGCCGCCACGGAAAGCATTGCGTAGGCCACCCGCTGGCCGGGCCCGTGATAGGTGAATTGGCCGCCGCGTCCGGTCTCGTACACCGGGAAGCGTCCGGGCTCCAGCAGGTCGCCCGCCCGGGCGCTGGTGCCGGCCGTATAGAGCGGCGGATGCTCGACCAGCCAGACCAGTTCCGGGGCCTCGCCGCGCGCGATGGCGGCGACCCGGGCTTCCATGGCGGCCACAGCCTCGGGATAGGCGGTCAGCGCCTCGCTCACCTGCCACTCCACCACAGCCGATGGACCGACCTCCCGGACGGGATCGGAGACCTTTACGGGCAGAGGCTTATCCTCCTGGATATTCGCGGGTTTAAGGCACCGCCGGTTCAACTTGATCGGCGTGCCCCGATTTGCTATTCCCCCGCAGCCATGGATGGCAAGCCCATCCCTGACATGCGGTCGTGGCGGAACTGGTAGACGCGCAGCGTTGAGGTCGCTGTGGGGCAACCCGTGGAAGTTCGAGTCTTCTCGACCGCACCATCCCTAAT
>Ga0335084_10005297_pt1 | contig 12742 bp, 12 predicted proteins | sample Lox_Sample_44_FD_206721 | JGI IMG/M metagenome (GOLD analysis project Ga0335084, IMG submission 206721) | Soil microbial communities from Loxahatchee National Wildlife Refuge, Florida, United States - Lox_Sample_4.4 | ecosystem: Environmental > Terrestrial > Soil > Wetlands | place: USA... | reverse complement strand
CAATGGCGGAATCGCGTTCAGCAAAGGTCGGCCATCCGCGTCGCGATAGGAGCGCGCGGCGCGATTCAGGATCGTGCGCACCACCTCCAATGTTCGATTGATGGTGGTTGCGCTCACGCCCGCTGCTTGGCGCTCGGCGATGAAGGGCGCCAGAGTGGCATCGTGGATGTGCTGAGGCTCAAGCGTTCCGACATGCCGCAGCAGTAAGCGCACGTGCACCCGGATTGCTTCGAGGCTGCGCTTGTCGCGCGACTGTGCCAGGTAGCGAGCCGCGCAGTCGCGCAAGAGGAGCCGCGGCTGGGCGCGTTCAGCTAGTTCGAGATTGACGCGTTGGATCTCCGTTTGCAGGCGCCGTTCGGCCTGCTCCTGCGTGACCGAACCCACGCGTATGCCGATGCGAATGCCGTGGTAGCGCTTGTCGAGGAAGCGATGTCCGTCACTGTCGATGGTGATCCCGGGCGTGCGGGTCGAGGCCATGAGCTGCTCCTTTCCGTGCAAGGGAAGGGCATCTTGGCGTCTACGGGACGTGACGCTTTGCAGGCGGCGGTAGTGACGTGGCTCAGGGCCCGAGCGTAGTGGCTGCGCCTCCCGGAGCCTTTCGATCGTTGCGAGAATCGTGCGCTTCGCGATCAGGATCGACGGTGGACCTCCGCTGTCGGGCCAATTCCGGCCATACGCATTCCGCGTAAGCGGTCGTTCATATTCGCCATCCGCAGGCGTTGGAGAGCCAGACGCGAACGCCGCTTCACGGGATCCACTGGCGGGTTGATTACGCTGACGAGCGAGGCAAGATCAATCGTGCTTCCAGCCCGCCGCTTCTTCGGTTCGCGAGGGTCAACCGGCCGCCGTGCCCTTCGGCGATGCCTTTCGCAATCGTCAGGCCGAGCCCGGTTCCGCCCGTATCCCGACTGCGCGAACCCTCGAGGCGATAAAACGGTTCGAACACGCGCTCGAGTTCCGTCTCCGGGACGCCGGGACCTTCGTCCTCGATGCGGATCTCCAGCCGATCCTCGTTGTCATCGACGTGGATCGCGGCGGACTTTCCATACTTGATCGCGTTGTCGAGCAGGTTGGTCAGGCATCGCTTCAGCGCCGCGGGTTTGGCAAGGTACGGCCTGAGGGCAGCGCCGTTGATGGTGATCCGACTCCCCATCTCGACCATGTCCGCCTGAAGACTCTCCAGCAACGCCATCACATCGACCGGCTTCACGGCTTCGCTGCTTTCCAGACCGCGCAGGAAGTCGAGCGTGCCCGCGACCATGGACTCCATTTCCTCGAGATCCGCCGCGAACTTGCGCTTGAGCTCCGGATCGTCGAGCAGTTCAGCGCGCAGTCGCATCCGCGTCACCGGCGTCTTCAGATCGTGCGACATTGCCGCGAGCACGTTTGCGCGCTCGCGCATGTGGGCGATCACGCGTGCCTGCATCGTATTGAAGGCGCGCGCGGCGCGCGCCACCTCGATCGGCCCGTTCTCTTCCATCGGCGCGCGCTGAATGTTGCGACCCAGCTCGTCGGCCGCTTCCGCGAGCGTCTTCAGTGGACGCGTGGCCCAACGCACGGCGACCAGAGACAGGATGATCACGGCCGTCAGCAGCACGACGAGGCTGAACAGCATGCGATACGGCCATCCGGCTGTTTCTTGCGGCAGGCGCGAGTCGAACGTGACCAGTGTCCCGTCACGCAGGCGCACCTGCGAGACGAACGAGAAGCCGGGCTGCACGACGGAGTGCATCATGGGTCCGAACGGCAGTTGTTTTCCTGGATTGGCGGCGCCCATGGGGCCCCGCATCGGAAGCGGCGTCGACGGCACGTCGTCCGCGACGGTAAGCTCGACGGTCCATTCGTTGCCGAGAAAGCGCCGGAGCATCGAAGTGAACAGTGCGGCTCGAGCGCCAGCTTCCTGAGTGTCCTGGGCCGGCGTGATCGGGCTCCGGTCCAGACTGACGAGTAACGGCGGCGCGCTCAGGACATTCACGATTCGGCGCCGTTCCGGCGGGCTCAGCGACTCCAGCAGCTTCACCACGTCGGCGATTCGTTGCGCCGACTGGATGCCGCTCGCGCGCAGCAGCAGTTCGCCGCGCTCGTGCATGTGGATCGCGAAGCTGAGGAGCTGGGCCACGATGAGCCCGGCCAGCAGTACCAGCACCAGACGACTGAACAACGAGCGCGGAACCAGGTCCTTCAGGGCCATCAGCGCTCAGCCTCGACGTTGGCCGCGAGCACATAACCTTGTCCGCGCACCGTTTTGATGAGGGCCGGCTCCTTCGCGCCGTCGCCGAGCCGATGGCGCAGACGGCTCACCTGGACGTCGAGCGCGCGGTCGAACGGACCGGCGTCGCGCGACAGCATCAGGTCGATCAACTGGTCGCGGGTCAGCACGCGTCCCGCATGATCCAGCAACACTCGCAGCAACTTGAACTCCGTGCCGCTCAACGCGACGATGACGCCGCCGGGCGAGGTTAGATTGCGCGTCGCGACGTCCAGCGTCCAGCCGGCAAAGCGAAACGCGCGCACCTCGTCGCGCCGCAGATTGGCCGGTAGTGATTTCGCGCGCCGCAGGACGCTCTTCACGCGTGCGAGCAGCTCACGCGGATTGAATGGCTTCGGCAGGTAGTCGTCGGCGCCGACCTCGAGGCCCACGATCCGGTCGGTGTCTTCACCACGCGCGGTCAGCATGATGACCGGCACGTCGAAGCGCGCCCGCAGTGTGCGACACAAGCTGATGCCGTCTTCGCCAGGCAGCATCACATCGAGCACGATGAGATCCGGTTGCGCGGTCTTGATGGCCGCCCACAGCGCCTTGCCATCGGCCGCCACCGAGACGCGGTAGCCGTTTTCGTGGAAATACGCACGCAGAAGATCCCGGATCTCCGCGTCGTCATCGACGATCAACAGGTGCTCTTGGGCCGTCATGGAGGCTATGTAAGTCGGTCTGGGCGATTCTCGGCCGAAAGAATTGCAACGCAATCTTTCAAGCCGCTCCTTTGCAGGACTGCGATACGAAACGCCGGCCTGCCGACATACCTTGCTTACAACCTGCTGGCCTAATGCGCTCACCAAGACCGCATCGGCTTGCGCCCCCAAACTTCAGCACGCAAGCGATCGAAGCGATCACTTTAACCATGCAAAGGAATCGTCATGAAGAAATCTCGCCGGATCGCGCAAGGCGCCGTCGCCGCTGCCCTTGTATCGGGCTTCGGCCTCGTTGCCGCAGCGTATGCACATCCGGGCGCGCCGTCCGGCATGGAAGAGACGCACGGGATGGGGCCGGGGATGATGCACGGTGGTTCCGGCGGACCGATGGCGGCGCAGCAGCTGATGACGCCGGAAGAGCGACAGGCGTTCATCGAAAAGATGCGCAACGCCAAGACGCCCGAGGAACGCCAGAAGCTCGCTCAGGCTAATCACGCGGAGATCGAAAAGCGCGCGAAGGAGAAAGGCATCACCCTTCCCGAGGCACATGGGCCGCATGCGGGATTCGGTCCGCACCTTGCGCCGCCTTCCGCTGCGCCCACCCGTTAACTCGATTCGACACACCATCGCGGCAGCAGCGCCCGCCCTGCGCGCACCGGCATCAACTGGAGTCCGAAATGAAACGCTCGAGCAAGATCGCACTAGCAGTCGTTGCTTCGCTGGGGCTTGGTCTGACGTTCGCTGCCAGCTTCGCGCATCCCGGCGGAATGGCATCGAACATGATGCCCGGCATGAGACCAGGGTTCGGCGCGGCCGCGCACGGCCCCATGAGCGGCCACATACATGGTCCCGGCGGTGGCCCGTTTGCTGGCGCGATGGGTGGCCCGATGGCCGCGCAGATGCACAACCAGGACCCCGCGTTCGCCGGCGATATGGCCCTGGTGCACGACATGATCCACGGTCATGAGCAGATCAAGCGCACGGTGATCAATCTGCCGGACGGCATCAGAACCGTCACCGAGTCCAACGATCCGCAGGTGGCGCAAACGATCAAGGCCCACGTCGCGAGCATGGTCCAACGGCTGAACGACGGCAAGATATTCAATCTGTTCAGTCCAACCCTGCCGTTCTTGTTCGAGAACAAGGACAAGATCAAGACGCAGGTCGACACGACGGACAAGGGTGCCGTCGTGACACAGACGTCGAGCGACGCGGCCGTCGTTACTGCGCTGCAGGCGCATGCGCTGGAAGTCAGTGAGCTGGCCCGCGACGGTCAAGCCGCCATGATGCGCAGCGCGCAGGCGGCGATGGGGAGAATGGCGGCCGGGCCGCGCTTCGGCATGGGTCCGAGCTCTGCCCCGCCGGCTCAAGCACCGAACGCCGTGCCTCCCCGCTAGAACCGCAACAACTTCACGAGGAGCCTTGCATGACCGTCAAGCACATGCTGTCTGCCGCGCTCGCCATTGCCCTCGCGGTGCCGGGGTGGCCCACGTTTGCTCAGCACACCCACGATCCCACAAAACACGGCCAGACGGCGGCAGACAACGGGCATGCGGCTCCCGCGGATCATCGCGTAGACGTGAAATTTCCGGCCGAGCTTCGCACGCACACGCTTGCCAACATGCGCGACCATCTGCTCGCGCTGCAGGAGATTCAGGCGGCGCTCGCGAGCGGCAGATTCGATCAGGCGGCCGACGTCGCGGAACAGCGACTCGGGATGTCGTCGCTTGGCATGCACGGCGCGGACGAGGTAGCGCAGTACATGCCCCAAGGCATGCAAGCCGTGGGTTCCGCCATGCACCGCAGCGCCAGCCGCTTTGCTAGGGCGGCGCTGGACGCCTCGGCCACGAACGACGCCAGGCCGGCGCTCGCGGCACTTGCCGAGGTAACGGGCAACTGCGTCGCTTGTCACGCGGGCTATCGCTTGCAATAAGGCACGTGGGGCCCTTCGCGCGACTCGCGCAGGTCGGTCGGGTTGATCAAAGTCAAACCGAAACTCCCGACACCGCGCAGACTGCACCGCGGCGACGGAGTGATTCCATGCAAGTAGTACAAGCAACGGAGGTGAAACAAACGCATCAGCCAGCCACCGTTGCCGTGCATGCCGTGCGCAGCATGAACTTCGCGATCGACGCAGGCGCCTTCATCGCGTTTGTCGGTCCGTCCGGCAGCGGCAAGACCACGCTGCTCAACATGATCGCCGGTCTCGATCGTTCCACGGCCGGGCGCGTGACCGTGCTTGGCGTCGACGTGGCGACGCTCGATCGCAGCCGTACCGTGGCGTTTCGTGGGGAGAATCTCGGGTTCATGTTCCAGCACTTCAACCTGATTCCGGTGCTCAGCGTCCATGAGAACGTCGAGTACCCGCTGCTGATGGTGCGGGACTGGCCGGCGGCGAAACGGCGCGAGCAGGTGCTCAAGCTGGTCGACGCGGTGGGCATGGCGGATCAGAGGGTTCCGCAAACGGTAGCCGGTAGCAGTCATGACGCTGATTCGCGCTGAACGTCTGGTCAAGACTTATCGCAGCGGCGAAGTCGAAGTGCCCGCGATTCGCGGCGTGGATTTCACGATCGACCCCAGGTCGTTCGTCGTCTTCGTCGGCCCGTCGGGAAGTGGCAAGACGACGCTGCTCAACATGATCGGCTGTCTGGACCATCCGACGGGTGGCACGCTCGCGGTGCTCGATACCGATGTGAGCAAGCTGGATCGGCGCGCGGCGGCCAACTTCCGCGGACAGCACATCGGCTTCGTCTTTCAAGACTTCAACCTGATCCCGGTGCTCACTGTGTACGAGAACATCGAGTACCCGCTGATCATGGTGCAGAACTGGCCGGAAGCGAGGCGCCGCAAGCAGATCACGCGGCTGCTCGAGGCGGTCGGCATGACGGAACAGGCAAACAAGCGGCCCGCGCAGATCTCAGGCGGCCAGAAGCAGCGCGTCGCCGTGGCGCGGGCGCTTGCGACCAATGCGCAACTCCTGCTGGCCGACGAGCCGACTGCGAATCTCGATCACGACACCGCGTTCCGCATCATCGAGCTGATGAAGAAGATGCGCGACGAGTTCGGCACGACGTTCGTGTTCTCGACGCACGATCCGAAGATCATGTCCGAGGCGGAAGTTGTCTTCGCCCTCGAGGACGGCAGGGTGCGCCAACAGGACCGGGAAGAGAGGGTGGCGCTCCATGCTTAACATCCTCAGGATCGCACTGCGAAACCTCGCACGGTTCAGCCGGCGCACTTTCCTCTCCTCGATGCTCATCACACTCGGCATCGTCGCGGTGTTGCTTTTCATCGCCACCGCCGGGTCATTCAAGGCGATGATGATCGGGCAGTTCACCGACGCGATGCTCGGACACCTGGAAGTCCACCGCAAGGGCTATGTCGCGTCGATCGACAATCTGCCGCTGAACCTCAATATGCAGCCGATGATGGTCGCCAAAGTCGAGAAGGCGCTTGACGGCCGGCCTGCGGTCCAGGCGTATTCGGAGCGGGTCAAGCTCGGCGCAATGTTCAGCAACTTCACCGAGACGACCGCCATCCGCGTCAACGGCGTGGATCCAGCGAAGGAAGTGGCGGCGACGCCGCTGCTGCCCGGCCGCATCGTAGAGGGCAGCAGGGAGGGGCCGATCCTGAAGCGCGGCGAGATCCTGATTCCCACCTTGCTGGCGCGAGGCATGAAGGTGAAGGTGGGCGATACGGTGGTGCTGGTGGCGACCAATCGCGAGGGCTCGGTCAACGGCAAGACCTTTGTGGTGCGAGGGATCATCGACAGCCTTTCGGGGCCGAGCGGCCGCGACGGCTACATCGACATCCGGGACGCGCGCGAGCTGCTGCGCATGGATAAGCCCGAGGTCAACGAGATCGTCATCCGGCTCAGGGATCCGGCACAGCTCGACCAGGTGTACGCGCAGCTTTCCCAGGAGCTCGCCGCGACCCCGGGTCAGGGTGGTCAGTCCGCAGCAGAGGGAAAGACGGGACAGGGCGGCGGCCTCGAAGTGCACACTTGGGCGGCCCTTTCGCCATTCTCCAGCATCGTGCGCATGATCGATCTCCTGGCGCTCTTCATCAAGATCATGCTGGTGTCGATCGTGCTGATCAGCGTGATGAACGTGATGATGATGGCGGTCTACGAGCGCATCCGCGAGATCGGCACGATCTCCGCGATCGGTACACCGCCGCGGAAGATCCTCTCGCTGTTCCTCACCGAAGGGCTGCTGCTCGGCGTCGGGGGAACCGCCGTCGGAACGGCGATCAGCCTCGCGGTGATCTACGCGCTCAACCTGTGGAAGATCCATTTCAACTTCGGGCAGCAGCAGGGACTGGTGCTCTCGCCTTCGATCGGCCTGGTCGATGTCCTGATCATCGCCGCCATGGTCGTGGTGGTGACGCTGCTGGCCAGCCTGCAGCCGGCATGGAAGGCCTCCCGCATGGATCCGGTCACGGCTCTCGGCCACGTTTGAGATCGGACCGGATGTATCGCATGAACTGGAGCCGAACAATTCATGCAGCCGCGTTAGGCGGCTTGGTAGCGGTCGGTGCCGCGGCTTCGGCGCAGCAGCCGGGGATGGGCAAGTACCAGCAGCTCTACACCCAGGGCTCGGTCGAGACCGTGGTGGGTGCGGTGCAATCGGTTTATCTCGATACGCCTCCGGGCGTCAGGACGCAAGCGGTTTACCTCAGCGTCAAGACCGACGCCGAGTCGCTGCGGGTGCAACTCGGGCCGGAGTCGTTCGTGCAGAAGCTGTCTACCAAGATCGACAAAGGCGACCGAATCGAAGTGACCGGCGCGAAGATCACTGTCGGAGGTAACACGATTCTCCTCGCGGCCCGGATCAAGAAGGGCGCGGAGACGATCGTTTTCCGCAATAGCTCAGGCGTTCCAGTCTGGTCAGGGCAGTGAGCATCGGTGCACCGCGACCATGAGAACACTGCTCTTCTTGCTCCTCGGCTGCTTCCTCGCCTTGCCAGTGGCGGCAGCGGTCGACGGGACCCAGATCCTGCAGAAGGTCGACCGCAACCTCGAGCCCGAGTCCTACGAATCGTACCGAAAGCTCATCGACATCCAGCCCGACGGCTCCAGCAAGGACTACGTTCTCTATACGATGAAGAAAGGCCGCGACAAGATCGTGGCGCTTTTCCTCGCGCCGGCAAGCGACAAGGGCCGCGTCACCTTGCGCATCGGCGACAACATGTGGCTCTACATTCCCGACGTCGGCAAGCCGATTCGCATCACGAGCCTGCAGTCCGTTACCGGCAGCATCTTCAACAATGCCGACATCCTGCGCGTCGACTACACCGCCGAGTACAACGTGGAAGGCGTGGAAGAGCACCCGGACGCGTATGTGCTCTCGCTCAAGGCGAAAACCGGTGAGGTCGCCTACGACAAGCTCAGGATGTGGGTCGACAAGCAGCAGTTGCTGCCAGCGACGATCGAGTGCTACGCCGCGAGCGGGCTCCTCATCAAGACGCTGCACTTCAAGGACGTGAAGGATTTCGGCGGCGGCATCAAGAGGCCCGCCACACTTGAGACGGATAGTCCGCTGCACAAGGGTTACAAATCGGTCATGCTCTGGTCGGGACTGAAGAAGGCGGCCTTCCCGGACGAGATCTTCACGCTGAATTACTTGCCCCGGATCGAAGATCTGCGCAAATGAGCCGGACCGCGCGGTGGCGGCGTGCCATCTTTGTCACGCTACTGCTCGCGACCAGCACCGCACTTGCCGCCGACGAGGAGTATCGCTTCGAGGCGTCCGAATTCGCCAGGACGCCCTACGAGATCGGCGGCTATGCCGAGGCCGAGCCGCAGTACTTCCGGCTCAATCCGGGATCTGCCGGGTACAACCTCACCTATCCCGACGGCGCACCGGGGAGCGTCCACGGGATCACCGGCACGCTGGAGCTGTACGGTAAGTACACCGTCGACATTGCCTCCGTGCGTTTTCGCGCGCACTCCGATGTCGAGCGCTACAACACGGGAAACGACGAGAACAACAAGCTATATGAGGGGGTGTTTTCCCTCCGCCCCAATCCTGGTTTCACCGTGGAAGCCGGCAAGCAGGCGTTCCAGTGGGGCAAGGGCTATGCACAGACGTTCGTCGGTTTCGTCCAGCGCCCGAAGGACCCGGACGACCCGGGGCTCGCGCGCGAGGGATACACCGTCGCAAACGCCGACCTCATCCGCAACTTCGAAGGGCCGTTGCAGACGGTGGCGCTTACGCCGGTCATCCTGCCGGTCAACTCGAACGTGAACAGCGATTACGGTAGCTTCGGCCACACCAACTTCGCCGCCAAGCTCTACCTGCTGTACCGCGACACCGACATCGACTTCATGTACCTCTCGAAGGGAAGCCGACCCGCGCGCTTCGGCTTGGACTTCTCGCGCAACCTAGCGACCAACTTCGAGATTCACGGCGAGTGGGCCCACATCTGGAACGCCCAGACGTCCATTGTCGACTCGACCGGCAAAGTGACGATGCAGGTCGGGAGCCCTACGAACTACATGGGCGGCCTGCGATACCTGAGCGAGCGCGACACGACGTACATCGTCGAGTACTACCACAACGGCGCGGGCTACAACGAGGAGCAGATTGGCGACTTCTATGGCTTCGTCGACCGGATCTTCGGACAGGTGCCTCCCGGCCCCCCCAATGCGCTGCAGAGCGCGCTCAACCTCTACCAAGGCGGCTACGGACGGCCCTTTGCCATGCGCAACTATCTCTACGCGCAGGCGAGCCAGAAAGAGCCGTTCAACATCCTGTATTTCACGCCCTCGGTGACGACCATGGTCAATCTGGACGACCATAGCTTTCAGGTCTTCCCGGAACTGCTTTACACCGGCGTGAAGAACCTCGAGCTGCGGCTGCGATATTTCTTCGTCGTCGGCGGGACCGGAACGGATTTCGGTGAGAAGCCGAACTCGCGTCGCCTGGATCTGCGCATGCGCTATTACTTCTAGTGTTGAAAAGGGCAAAGGCTGGATCGGTGATCACGGGCGAATCGCTGCGGTCACCCGGGGCGTCAACCGCTTCGCGAGGGTGGCGCTCGACGCCTCGGTTACCAATGACGCCAGACCGGCCCCGCGGCATTGGCCGAGGTGACGGACAACTGCTTCGCTTGTCACGCTGGCTATCGACTGCAATGAGGAGCACGCCGCGCTCCCGTGCGGCGAGAGGGGAAGATTCATGACCCCATCCAGTCGAATCACGGCGACCACGGCACCGATTTCGGTGAGAAGGCCGTGGATGCGCGGGCGGAACTGCGAACTTGCTTGTTCTTCTGAGAACGCTGGTGGTGTCGAATCACCCGCTGAACCCCGGCCGACCGGCTGCGAGTGTTACTCGACCTTGAACACCGATGTCACGGGTCGTTTGAGCTGATCGAGCACCAGCGCGAATCCCATTGCGGCCGCAAAGACCGCCGCCAGAACACGCCAGGGCAGCGGCGCCATCAAGACACCCGTCAGCGCCAGAGTCGAGACCATGGCGACATCCGCCGCGGACGATGCCACGACCCATCGGCTGGGACTGGACGCCCACATCCGGTGCCGTTCCCGCAACACGTACAGCACGGCCTGATTGCCGAACACGAGGGTCACGAACGCGAGCGTCTGCAACTCGTGGGCAGTGAGCCCGAGCCGGAATTTTCCGAACCCCAGGACTCCCGAGGAAAACACCAGCTTGCACAGCCCCAGGGCGACCGCAGCCGCGGTCGTATTGCGCATGTGCCATGTACTGGGGCGCGTCGCCGGGGTGGCGCGATCGGTGGTGAGCGACATGCTCAGAAAGTCATTCGTCACGACCAGCAGGACCATCAATGCCGGCGTCATAACCGCATGACCCGTCACGCCGAGTCCGATCGCCAGAAAGAGGACGATCTCGATCTTCTTGACCAGCATGTTGAACGTGTAGGTCAGGAGGCGCCGGAACGCGATGCGGCCCTCGCGGACCGCGAATGCGATTCCGCCCAGACCGGGCTCGGTCATTACCATGGTCGCGGCGGCTTTGGCGACATCCGTCGCCGTGGACACGGCGATCCCGATCTGCGCCTGCCGCAGCGCCGGCGCGTCGTTCGCGCCGTCGCCGCACATCCCGACCACGTGGCCGTGTCGCTGCAGCGCCTGCACCAACTGGTACTTCTGCTCGGGCACAACGCGCGCGAACACGCCGAACTCGTCAGCGCCCCGTTCATCGGACAAACGCTCGGGGGGACAGACCGCGCCCGCGATGCCGACCTCGTGAGCAATCGCCGCTGCGGTGACCGTCGAGTCCCCGGTCACCATGACGGTGCGGACGCCCAGGTCGCGCAATATCGCGACCAGCCCCGCCGAGTCCTCACGCGGCGGATCGCTCATCGCGATAAGGCCGACAAGGCGCAGCGATGACGGCGAACCGGAGGCCACGGCGATGACCCGGTGTCCTCGTCCCGCAAGCTCGTCCACCTGTTGCCGCGCGTGTTCAGGAATCACGGCTGCATCCGCAATAGCCTGAAACGCGCCCTTGGCGATACGCAGTTCGCCTCCGCCGCGTTCGAACGCAAATGCCTCCGACACCCTGGTCGCGGGGTCGAAAGGGGCGAAACGCACCAGCCGCTCGCCGGTGCCGGCAGCGGCTGCATCGCGCGCTGCTTTTCGAACGGCGGCGTCGATCGGATCCTGGTCGGCTTCGGAACTGGCCAGTGCCGCGAGTGCCAGCACGCGCGCGCGATCCATCCCGGGCATCGCCACGACCTCCACGACCTCCAGCGCATTGCGGGTCAGCGTTCCGGTCTTGTCGGCGCACAGGACATCCATTGCGGCGGCTTCGTGCGCGGCCGACAGACGCGTCAGTAGAACGCCGCGCCTGGCGAGGGCGCGCGCCCCGAATGCGGCCGACAGCGTGAACGTTGCGGGCAGGGCCACCGGAATCGTGGCCAGCAGCGCCGTCAGCGCGAGCCGAATCAAGTCGGCACGCGGCAACGACATCGCATAGGCTGCGATGACGATGAGAACGGCGACGGTCCCGTTCACGATGGCAAGGTTGCGCGTTGCCCCGAAGATCGCTGCCTGTTCGGTACTGCCGGCATGGGCCACACGTACGAGTTCGGCGGCGCGTCCGAAGTAGGTCCTGGATCCGGTCGCCGTCACTTCGGCGATCGCCTGGCCTCGGCGCACCAAGGCGCCCGCGTAGACGTGGCCGCCGGGACCCGCATCGACCGCAACCGATTCGCCCGTGAGCATCGATTGATCGACCAGCACCGCTCCGGACACGATGGTTGCATCCGCGGGCACCAATGCACCGAGCGGCAGCCGGATCGCATCGCCCGGTACCAGTTGCGCGGCGGCGAGTCTTACCCACTCGCCGTCGCGGCGGACCAGGGCGCTCGGCGCAAGCCGCTGCTTGAGCGCTGCGAGCGCCGCGCCCGCGCGGCTCTCCTGCACGAACCCCAGCGTCGCGTTGAACAGGAGCAGAGCGGCGACGATCGCCGCCTCGCCATAGGCGCCGAGACCGACCTGCAGCAGGATTGCCGCCTCGAGCATCCACGGGACGGGGCCCCAGAACTTCGCCGTGAAGCTCCGCCAGCGTGGGGGCTCCCTTTCGATGACCTCGTTCGGACCGAACTCGTCCAGCCGGCGTCGCGCTTCGGCACTCGCCAAGCCTGGCGCAATCGCGGGCGGCGCAGAGAGATCTGCGACGTCGGTTGCCGTTTCGCGCGTCATTTCGATGGTTCTGTCGTAGCCCAGATGAGGTCGCCGATCGATAGAGCGGGCCATGTCAGGCGCAGCACCTGCTCAACCGGTTGACGCGTACCACAAGCGAAGCAGGGCAAGCGCTCGCGGGGACGAAGCAAAATA
>Ga0335084_10005295_pt1 | contig 12743 bp, 13 predicted proteins | sample Lox_Sample_44_FD_206721 | JGI IMG/M metagenome (GOLD analysis project Ga0335084, IMG submission 206721) | Soil microbial communities from Loxahatchee National Wildlife Refuge, Florida, United States - Lox_Sample_4.4 | ecosystem: Environmental > Terrestrial > Soil > Wetlands | place: USA... | reverse complement strand
AGTGCGATATGTGTGAAGGCGAAGAAAGGCCGAAGTGTGTGGAGTGGTGCCTTAACGATGTCCTGACCTATGAGGAAAGGGAAGAGGAAGTCGAGGAAGTGGTGGAGATGGAGGCAGTGGAAGCAGGGGTGGGATCATTGATCGATAAATATGGCTTCGACAAAATAGCAGATACCGTTGCCCGAATGTCAAAGAGGGGCTAAGAGGTTTCTGAAAAGGGCAAGAAATCTTTGAAAATCGATGTAATCATCCTCTAGAATCTCTGTAATCACAAAGTCTTAAGAAAAAACTGTCCAGACAGACCTGTCACAGCACCGAGGTACCGATGAATGCATATGATCAGATACGTTTACATATCCCCGAGGAAGTCGAGCGTCTTATGGATAACCGAAGGATCTTGAGGGAGGATGTGCAAAAGACAATCCACCATGCCGAGACCACCGGGGAAAAATTCATCAACCCTGCCGCCGGCCGGTCTCTTGCATCTTTAAGGCCGGACAGGGTCACCTACTGGGTGGAATACAGTCAGGTCGGCGAAGGCTATCAAGTCCATCGCGCCTATTCCCACAGGATGGAGATGAAGAGGAAAGGTAAGCCATGACGGAAATGGCGAAGTCCGGCAGTGAGAGTGGGTGGATGTGCAATCGGTGCAAGGCGCCCGTGGAAGTTCAAACGGTCAGGCTCCAGTATTTGAAGACCATCTTCGCCCTCCATCTTCCTGCGTGTCCTCAGTGCGGTATGATCCTGATAGACGAAGAACTGGCGATAGGAAAGATGGCCGAGGCAGAGCAGGCCCTTGAGGACAAGTAATCTCTCCAGCGACCCAACCGTATGACTATCGATTGCTCTTTCAACTGGCGGGAGATTCGTCGCATCGCAGGGCCGTGTATCAGGCCGGGAGGACCTGCCCTCACCGAGAGGGCGCTCGATGTCTGCAGCCTCCCTCCCGGCTCCCGCATCGCCGATATTGGCTGCGGGGCAGGTGGAACCCTGGAACACTTGGGACGGACCGGCAACTATCGCACGGTGGGGCTCGACTATTCGGAGGTGCTTCTCGGGGAGGCAGTGCCCTTGGTTGTAACAGTGCAGCGGCTCGTCCGAGGTCTTGCGGAAATCCTCCCCTTCAAGAAAGGTTCCTTCGACGCCCTCTTTTGTGAATGCGTCCTTTCGGTTCTTAGGAACAGGTTATCGGCGCTCCACGAATTTGGACGGGTCTTGAAGGAAGGGGGATTTCTCATAGTGAGCGATGTTTTCGGTCAAAGCAGTCCTGGGCGAGGACAGGCGGAAACGAAATCGCAAGGACTACCGACAAAAGGACTTCTCGCAAAGCCGGACATCCTCGGTGTTTTGACAAGACTCGGTTTTTCTCTCCTCCTCTGGGAAGAACACGAAGGGTTTCTCAAGGAATTCGTGGCCCGCATGATCCTCGCCGGCGAACGCCTCCCAGATCCGTGGAGGTGCAGACAGGGACAGGAAAACAGCAAGGCAAACCGCCCGCAAGTCAGTTACTTCCTGCTGGTTGCCCGGAAGTCGGGAGCCGCTTTTCAGTCAGTTGAAAACAAAGGAGACGGCAGATCGTGGACGACATAACCTTGCAGATGACGAGACTGAACGCCAAGGGGTATTGTTGCGCACAGATCATCTTGATCCTTGCGCTGGAGGCCCAGGGCAAGGCCAATGCCGATCTGGTGAGGTTGGTGGGCGGCCTCTGCTTTGGCATCAACTGGAGCGGCGAGGTCTGCGGCGCTTTGTCAGGAGGAGCCTGCCTTATTTCGCTTTACGCAGGGAAAGGGACCGATGAGGAGGCGCCTGATAGCCGGTGTATGACGATGGTAGGCGAGCTTGTGGAATGGTTCACGAGAGCAGCCGACAATGAATACGGCGGGACGCGATGCCATGAGATCATCGAAAGATTCCCTGATCGTAGTATGTGCAGCCTGATTGTGGCTGATACTTACAGAAAGTGTGTGGATATTCTCGTAAGTCACGGGTTCGATCCTGCTGTCAACAGGAATGGATGACGTCATGGAAAAGGCGAATTTGAGTGAAACTGAAAGCCTCTGCCCTGTTTGCCTCAAGAGGATCAAAGCAACACGCCTGCTACATGGCGACGAGGTTTTTATGGTCAAGGAGTGCGAGGACCACGGTTCCTTCAAGACAGTCATATGGCGGGGTGAGCCATCCATAACTGAATGGTGGAGACCGAAGGATCCTGTCCATCCAGACCTCTGCTATGGGACGGTTGAAAAGGGCTGCCCTTTCGACTGTGGCCTCTGTGAGGCCCACGTGCAGCTTCCCTGTTCAGTCTTGATCGAAGTAACGGACCGGTGCAACCTCCATTGCGCCGTCTGTTTTGCCGATTCGGGCCGCAGGGAGGCAAGGGATCCATCGTTGGAGAAGATAACGTGGCTCCTGGAGCGGGCCATGGCTGCGGCAGGTTCGTCCAATCTGCAACTATCGGGGGGTGAACCCACCTTGCGGGACGACCTTTCAGAGATCGTCGAAGTTGCACGACGGATCGGCTATTCCTTCATCCAGCTCAATACGAATGGTCTCCGCCTTGCTTCAGATAAAGAGTACCTAAGACGTCTTCACGCCGCGGGTCTTTCATCGGTCTTTCTTCAGTTTGACGGGGTTAATGATGAGATCTACCGTTCGCTGAGGGGAAGAGCGCTCATAAACCAGAAGCTTTCGGCGATCAAGAATTGCGGAGAGGCAGGCCTCGGTGTCGTCCTTGTCCCTACTCTTGTGAGAGGAGTGAACACTGATTCCATCGGCGCCATGGTGCGGCAGGCCCTGCAACTGGCCCCCACCGTGCGCGGTATCCATTTCCAACCGGTCAGTTATTTCGGTCGCTTTCCGGAGGAGAGTGGCGACGAAGGGCGCTTGACCCTCCCTGAGCTGATGAGGTGTCTTGAGGAGCAGACCGGGAGCCTCATCAAGGTGACTGACTTCTCCCCTCCAGGCACCGAACACGCCCGCTGTTCGTTCCATGCCACATATATGCTCTCAGCCGAAGGTGGACTGAGACCGTTAGGGGCGGGAGAAGGGGGTGGTTGCTGTCAGGCAGACCTCGGTGCGGGAGGAGTCAGGAAGACTGTTGAGACCGTGTCGCGCCATTGGAGACTCCCTTCCGCAGCACCATTCTTCCCCAGTGCCCCACTACCCAAGGAGGTTCCCTGCTGCAGCTGGAACAGCCCGGATATGACCCGAGTCGAAGACCCTTTTGACCTGGATGTCTTTCTCCAGGAGGGGGCCTTCCGGAGCTTCACCCTATCCGCCATGGCCTTCCAGGATGTGGACAACCTCGACCTGGAGCGGCTCAGGGGTTGTTGCATATCAGTCCTATCCCAGGACGGCATGCTTGTCCCGTTCTGTGCCTACAACCTTACCAGCAGAGAGGGAAAAGGCCTCTACCGCCGTTGGGATGGATTGGAGAGGCAATGATCAACATCACTCCCCTGGAGGCATGGATCAGAGAAAAGGCCCGTATCGACACCGGACTGACGGGCAGGTTCTTTATAGAAGCTCTTCAAGATTACCAACTCCGGAGACTGAACGAGATCATCGATTACACCCGTCATAACACCCATTTCTACCGCGCCCATCTGGCGTCTGTCCCGGCTGCGCCCCTGTCCGCTCTTTCTGACATCACCCGAATTCCTTTTACTGACCCGTCAGACCTTTTCCACAACCCCTCAAGTTTCTTGGCGGTCCGTCAGGACGATATAGCTAGAATCGTGACCCTCCGCACGTCGGGGAGTACTGGGGAGGCAAAACGACTCTTTTTCACGGAAGGGGATCTGGAGTTAACGGTTGACTTCTTCCATCACGGCATGTCAACCCTTGTACGACCGAGGCAAAGAGTAGTCGTTCTTCTTCCCGGTGAGAGACCGGACAGCGTGGGTGACCTCCTGGCTCGGGGCCTTCGTAGGATGGATGTCCGGACCCTTGCATACGGCCCTGTTACGGATCCCCCCCACGCCGCTGAAGCAATCGCCTCTTTCGGCGCCCATTGTCTCGTCGGCATTCCCACGCAGGTTCTAGCCGTGGCCCGTTCACGCACAGGGGCTGAAATCGGAAAAGCCAGCATAGAGAGCGTCCTGTTGTGCACGGACTACGTCCCACGGGCGATCGCTGAGACCCTGGAAGAAGTGTGGGGCTGCCGGGTGTTCAGCCATTACGGCATGACGGAGATGGGCCTCGGCGGCGGAGTCGAGTGCGAGGCTTTGGATGGGTATCACCTCAGGGAGGGTGATCTCTACTTTGAGGTGGTCGATCATGAGACAGGAGAGGCTTGTTCCGATGGCGCGATGGGCGAGGTGGTCTTTACGACCCTTACGAGACGAGGCATGCCCCTCATTCGATACAGGACCGGGGACATCGCCCGTATGATTGCTCAGCCCTGCCCCTGCGGTAGTGTTCTGAAGCGGATGGACCGTGTCAGAGGCAGATGGGATGGCGCTGTTCACGCAACCCCTGAGTGTACTCTGACTCTCTCTGACATGGATGAGGCGCTGTTCCGGCTTCCGGATCTGCTCGACTACCGGGCCACGGTCTCAAAAGGGAGGGACGGAAGGCCCACACTGCGCGTCGATGTCTACAAGGCCGAAGGCAGCAGTCTAACGGATCGCGAAGTCCGGCAAATGCTCAATGAGGTCGATACAATACGAAAAGGTATTGCTATGTCGAATCTGGAAATATCCACTGTGCGTTTCTCGGCAGAGGGGCGCTGGACTACGACCGGCGTAGCAAAAAGAAAGATCGCCATCACCCCAAGGAGCGAGGGAGATGACTGATGAAATGTATTTCATGAGGTTCTTCTAATGAACGAAATTATAGCAAACGAAATCTATAAATTGGAAAAGGCATTTGAAAGGGTCGAACGCGACACGCCCTTCCTGAAATCTGCCACAAACTCTTTTAAAGAAATAATGATTAGCAGGATTCTTCTTAAGGCAAGGCTCTCCCCTGACCGTCCGGATATCCACATCCCGCAACTGAACTATTCCCGGTTGGCTGAGGGACATCCATGGCTAACTGAAGATATGATCACGTCTCTAATGGACCCTTGGGGAGAGACCGTAGAGTCCACAATACCACCTCTCATAAAAGCTTTTCCTGGGATCTCCCAAGAAGTGGTGCGATTAAGGAAAGCTTTCGCGGCAGGTGAGATAGATCTGAGGCACTGTATACGGATTTTGGTGGAGGGCAGTGAAGCTGAAATGATCGAAGTAGCTTCTCATTTAAGTTTCAAACCCGTCGTGCTGAAGTTTATCCTGAGCCTAATGTTAAAACCCTTTGTTGAAAAAAGGACGGAAAGCCTGCGTTCATTCATTGAAAATTTGCCATGGCACCAGGGTTATTGTCCTATATGCGGCGCTTTCCCGGGAATAAGCTTTCTCCAAGGGGAAGAGGGGCAGAGATGGCTGAAATGTTCTCTCTGTGGATATGACTGGAAATTTGACAGGATTACTTGTCCCTGTTGCGGAGAAACAAACATGGGCAAAGCATTCATATTCGATCGATCTGAAAATGAATGGGTAGAGCTCTGTCCTGATTGTTATAGATACATCGTTGGAATTGACCTAAGAAAGCAAACAGAGATGACGGCAGACGTAGCTTCTATTGCCATGGTGCATTTGGATATTTTCGCACAGCAGAGAGGCTTTCTCCCGACAGCCGAAACCGCCTGGAAACATGGTGCCTTCGAGTAACTCGCTCATACTAAGAAGACCCGGCCTCCATTCTTTAATCTGTAATTGCCGTTATCTCTCCTGACTGAGAGGAGTCCTGGGGGATGACCCAGATGGATTCCCACTTGAAGGCAACATTCACCATTTGCCCTTCCTGAAGGCCGAGGCCTCGGTAGGCGAGGTTTGAGATGGAAATCTCGAAATCATAGTCGTCTTGACTCTGTTTGAAGAAGAGAGTATGCTCTGCCCCTTTCTCAACGATGCGGACGATCCTGCCTGAAAAAATATTTGCCTTTAGGTTCCGCTTAATGGGCCTGTCCGCTTTTAGAATCATGATCTCTTCCGGACGGATGCAAAAGCGAACCCAATCCCCGACGACCGTACCTTCCCGGTAGGGGATTGAAGATGGAAAGCCTTTTTTCTCAACCCATACTGTCATCTCTCCTTCCCCGGGGCGAATATCCGTGACTTTTCCATGAAAGATGTTTCTCGCACCCAGAAACTTGGCGACGTTGTGAGTTCGGGGACGATAAAAGATGTCCTCCTTCGTCCCGGTCTGTTCCGCCCTGCCATTGTTAAGAACAACCACCTCATCCGCCAGAATGAAGGCCTCCTCCACATCATGGGTGACGAAAATCAATGGCGTACGGTCTTCTCTTCCAATTCTCAGAAGATCCAGCCTCAGTTTCTGACGGACAGGATTGTCGAGGGATGCAAAGGGTTCATCGAGAAGAAGCAGCACGGGAGAAGCAGCGAGGGCTCTTGCAAGAGCCGTTCTCTGTTTCTGGCCCCCGGATATCTGGTGGGGAAAGCTTTTTTCCAACCCCCCCAGTCTCATCCGCTCGATCATATGATTGACCTTTTGCTGCCTCTCCCCCAAGGGAAGGCCAGAAACCCCGAAGGCGATATTCTCGAACACGGTCATATGAGGGAAGAGAGAAGGTTCCTGAAAAACATACCCCACCCGCCGGCGATGAATAGGGAGATTCACCCCTTCCTTCTTATTGAAGAAGACGACTCCATTAACCCGGATCAAGCCAGAATCGGGTTCAACCAATCCCGCGATTGTTTGAAGTGTAAGCGTCTTGCCTGAACCCGAAGGGCCGAACAGAACGGTCATGCTTTTCTGAAGACTCAGCGAGAGGTCCAGGGAAAAATTGCCAAGATCTTTTTCAACACGAATTTCGATCATGAACAGGAAAGACCCTATCGATTCTCTTAGAACCCCTTCTTGCTCAACTTGTTGGCGATGTAGAGAAAAGCCGCTGAGACTAGCGTGAAGAAAATCACCATCATGTTTGCCTTCGGCCATTCGCCGCTGCTCGCCGATGTGTAAATAGCAATCGGCATCGTGTTGGTTTTCCCGGGGATGTTTCCCGCAACCATAAGCGTGGCCCCGAATTCACCCATGGCCCTGGCAAAGGAAAGGACCGCTCCCGCAATCATCCCCTTCTTAGATAGGGGCAGAATCACCCTGAAAAATGTTTTCAGTTCTCCGTGACCGAGCGTGTAGGACACCCTGATAAGATTCTGATCCACCGATTCAATGGCTGCCCGGGTTGTTTTGATCATCAACGGAAGGGCGACAATGAAAGAAGCAAGAACGGCGGCATACCATGTGAACATGATGTTCCAACCTGTCCAACGAAAGAGGTACTTCCCAAGTAGACCATTTCTTCCCATAAAAATAATCAAGTAGTATCCCGTTACCGTCGGAGGAAGGACAAGGGGGAGGGTTAGTAGAATATCCAGGATTTCTTTTCCTCTGAAATTCATTCTCGCAAGGACGAAAGACATCCACGTACCTACCAGTACGACCAGCACCGTAGCGGCAATCGCGACCTGCAGCGAAAGTCTCAATGAGAAAAATACCGATTCATCCATGTTTCTCCCTGATGCGTCTTGCTCCATGATGTGAAAAAAACAATTATTTCACATCCGAGGCTTGGCAGCAATAAATCCGTACTTATTGAGAATTTGTTGTCCTTCTGCGGATACCACGAGATCTACAAATTCTCTTGACAATGACTCCTCTTTTGTACCTTTGATCACCCCGATGGGATAGACGACAGGTTGGTGGCTGCCTTCAGGAAGCTTCATTACCACTTTCGCTTCCTTTGCCCTAACCATCGCATCGGTTGAATAGACCAGTCCTGCATCCACCTCGCCCCGTGCGACATAGTCCAGCACCTGCCGGACATTTTCCGCAAAGATGAGTTTGGCTTTAACTGCATCCCAGAGGTTGAAATGTCTCAATGCCTCTTCGGCATAACGGCCTGCGGGAACCGTTTGGGGATTTCCAATGGCGATCTTTCCAACCTCTCCTCGTCGGAGGTCTTCCAACGAATTTATAGGGATGTTTGAATTGGCGGGTTTTATCAAAACGAGCGCATTCTTTGCGAAATTCTTCCTTGAGTTGGCTGCAATCAAGTCTTTCTTTCCGATATCATCCATATCTTTTTGAGCGGCAGACGCAAAGATGTCCACCGGAGCACCACCTTCGATCTGTCTTGCGAGATCCCCTGAAGCGCCGAAGTTAAATACTACCTTTGTCCCCGGATGCGTTTCCATAAAGGTCTTTGCGATTTCCTCAAAAGCATTCTTCAGACTAATCGCTGCGGAGACGGTCATTTCGTGGGTCGATCGCGGTTGCGCACTGATCCCTGTGGCTAGATGTAATACCACAAGACAAACGACGGCAAACATGAATCTTCTCATTCCGTACCACCCCAAAAGCCTCCTGAACATCCTAACGCCTTCCTCTCTCCGCTGATCGATCTCCAAAATGCTTCCGGTAGGTTCTTTCAACAATCTTCTTTGCATCCGATTCGAATCGCTCATAACGCTTCAAGAACTCTTTGCCCTCCGGCGTGACCCGGGACCCTCCTCCGAAAAGTCCACCGACTTTCTTGTCAAGGAAGGCAAACCCGAGCCTTTTTTCCACGATCTGGACCAATTTCCATGCCTTGCTGTAGGACATGTTCATTTGGTGCGCGGCCTCATGGAGAGAATCTGTTCTCTCCACCCGTTTCAAGAGTTCACAAGGCCCTTCCCCAAATGCCTTTCCGGCATGATCAAGCCATATCTTACAACGGACCTTCATCCTATCTCGCTTTCCGTTATATGCAAACGAATATAGCGCTTTTTTAACAGACTTTATGCGGATTGTCAAGCAACTGATGAACTGAATGTGGGGCTGAAAATAAGGTTTACCGCAGAGCCGCAGAGAGCGCAGAGTGAACTTTTGTTCTGATCCAATCGGGAGACGGCGATTGGATCAGAAACTCCGTCCATTCTGGTTTGAGATTGATCCGGCTTGTCGCTGGTCCACCTATCATGAGCCTTGTTTTGAGAAAAAGAAGCCTTTTTATTTGGCGGTATCCCTTCGGCTTTGCTCAGGGCCTTGAGCGGTTCGGTAGATTCGGGGCCTTGAGTTTACCGAAAGACCTGTCGAAAGGCTCCCCGCCAAACAAAAACTCTTTCTCTGCGTCCCCTGCGACTCAGCGGTGAAAATCTTATTTTGGACAAGACTGATGCCAGGTACAATCGATAGTGTTCTACTTCATGTTCTTAAATATGGAATAGGATTCCATGAACATCGGAAATCCCGTCGTCTGCATGACCATGAGGAGAGCATGCTTAATTTCGGCATCTGTTGCTCCTGCTTCTCTCGCTTTGGCCACATGTGTCTCCAAGGATAGCCTGTGCTGGCTGGCCGCTGATACCGCCACCTTGATGAGCCACCTCACCTTCTCCGGAAGGGGCCCCCCGTTTTCATGGATCTCCTTGCCTAAGGCGTCATGATGGGCCCACACTTTGGGAAACTCCTTTTTGAAGACCGCAAATATTTCGTGAAGATCCTTCATCGTTATCTCCTTTCATTTATGGGATTATCTTTCCTCTTCATTAAACCAATACCACTCGAAAAAAAGAGAGTCAACTGCGTTTAGGAAATGAAAGATAGCATTTGTCCTACATAACCGGTGGGATTGTTTCACATGAAAATAGGAGGAAAAATCCGTTATCGTGCAAACTTAGGAGAAAAATGTAAAGTCCTGTCTCTGATAGCCAAGGGCTTCTAAGAAAGAAAGGATGTCTTCCTGATAAGATGAAGGAGTAGGCATGGATCGAAAACCATATCTTCCAAAATATTTCTGTGCTGCGTGATATGCCCTCCAAAAGAATTCCGGTTGAAGGTGGGGATTTATTGCCCTGCCAATCTTACCCATCAGTTTCTCATATTCAAAGGCAATAAGTCTTCTCGCATAGAGCGATTCCTCGTCTCTGTCATTGTCATTTATAATTATGCAGAAATTATGATGGAGGAGGTGGCGATAAAGACCGCTCTGGATTCCATATTCCTCTTTAAGATGATCTATTAAGATTAAGTGATGGACTGTATTGGCAACCTGCCCAAGGAAGTAAACCCAGTCCTTCTTCATGCTCAAAAAATAGCCGAAGAGCTCCTGGCCGGTTCGAGGAGGGCGAATCCTCCGGCTAATCACTCTCAGTCCAAATTGATATACTAAAAGTAAATGAACAAGTTCGTGGGCGATCGCCTCGGTTTGTTCTTCTGTGTTCATGGAATCGGTAAACAGGATGGTCGGGCTCCAACCTGTGAGGCCAAGGGTTGCGGCCGGATGTTCTTCTCTGCTCCGATGACTTCCCCTGCAAGGAACCATCTCTATTCTGATCCTTTGAACATGAGAAGAAACTTCGCTGAAAAGCCTCGTCAATTCTTCAGATTCTAAGGATCCTACATCAAAAGGAGCGCTTCGTGTTTCCACAGTGATGACCTGCCGCTGGAGATAAGGGTAAGCGACAGGATGATAAATGATGGGTTACAATTTGTCAAGAATAATTGATTATTATTAGTTAAAAAAAGTAAGTTTTGGTTATTATTTTCCTTGATTTCTCTATCTTCTGTTTTACAATTGCTAAGGATACTGAGTTAACTAAGAAATACGTATTGAATCAACATTCGACCTTCTTGGAGATCTGTTAAGGTTTAGGAAGTAACGGCTAAAGGACATGTCGTAATGAAGAAGGTTTCTTTGATCGTGAATGGAGTTCAACGCCAGTTTATTCTGGAGCCGGACTATATTCTAATCGATCTTTTGAGGAAGGATCTGCGCCTAACGGGAACGAAGCAGTCTTGCGATCGAAAAGGGCAGTGTGGCGCATGCACCGTGATTGTGAACGGTAAAGCGGTTCGTTCCTGCCTGACCAAAGTGACGGAACTGGATAGGGCCGAAGTCATCACCATCGAGGGATTGCGCACACCGGAAACCCCCCACCTGATCCAGGAGGCCTTTGTCTTATCCGGGGCGATCCAGTGCGGTTTCTGCACTCCGGGAATGATCATGGCAACCAAGGCGCTCCTCGATGAGAACGTGAATCCTACCGTAGATGATATCAAGAAGGCGCTGCGCCGGAACCTGTGCCGCTGCACCGGGTACAAGAAGATCATCGAGGCGGTTCAATTAGCCGGCCGTTTCTTGCGCGGAGAACTGACGCCTGACCAGGCAAGACCTGATCCGAAACAAGGCCTCATCGGGGTTAGTCATCCTCGGCCGTCCGCGATGATCAAGGCCTGCGGTGTAGCCGAGTTTGCGGCGGATATTTACGTGTCTGGAGCGGGAGAACTGGCTGCTGTCCACAGCCCTCATGCCCACGCCTTGATCAAGTCGATTGACCTGTCGGCGGCGGAAAAGATGCCGGGCGTGATCGGTGTTATGACGGCGAAGGACATCAAGGGGACGAACCGGTTGAAGTACTTTGTGCCTGACAGGCCAATCCTCTGCGACAGAAAGGTCCGGTTCATCGGGGACCCGGTGGCCGCCGTCCTTGCAGAAACAAGAGAACAGGCGGTTGCAGCGGTCCAGGCCGTCAAGGTGGAATATGAGCCATTGCCTGTCATGATGACTCCCGAAGAGGCCCTTGTTGAAGGCGCCCTTCAGATTGACCCTGATCGCCCGAATCTCTGTTTCGCTCAGCCCCAGGTCAGAGGGGATGCGGACGCGGCCCTGGCAACATCCGCCGCTCTGGTCGAGACAGACTTTTCCACTCAGACCAATCATCAGGCGCCTCTTGAGCCCGAGGCTTGCGTGGCCTATTTAGAGGAGGAAGAGGGCGATCTGCCGACCCTCGTTGTCATCGGGCGGAGCATCAATATCCACTTTCATATGGGCATGCTTCAGGATGCCGTAGGTTATGAAAATATGCGGTATCAAGAGGCCTATTCCGGGGGGCAGTTCGGGATCAAGATCGATGTTACTTCGGAGGGATTGGCAGCGGCAGCGGCGCTTCACTTCAAACGGCCTGTTCGCTATATTCCCAGCCTGATGGAATCGATGTGGCTCACCTCCAAACGGCATGCCTTCAACATGAAGGTCCGGTTGGGAGCGGACGCCCAGGGTAAACTGACGGCTTACGCCATTGATTTTACTGTCAACAACGGGGCCTACTCTTCCAATGGGACGGTGATCGTCAATCGGGCTTTGTTGATGCTCTCCGGGTCTTACTATATCCCCGCCATCAAAGCGATGAACCGGCTTGTCTATACCAACACCATCTGGGGAGCAGCCGCGCGGGGGGCCGGGCCGCCTCAAGTCAATTATGCCCTGGAGTCAGCCATGGATATGTTAGCAGAGAAGATGGGGATTGACCCGCTGGAATTTCGTCTGATGAACTTACTCAAACCGGGGCAGCCCAAATCGACAGGAAGAACCGTCGAGCAATGGCCTCTTCCTGAACTGATGGAAGCCATTAGACCCCATTACAACCGCGCTCGAAAGGATGCGGCACAACTTAACCAAAAGGACGGTGTTGTCAAACGCGGAGTGGGGGTGGGCACTGGAAGTTTTGGAATCGGAGGGCCCGGCGATACGGCAACGATTGCCGTGGAACTGGATCCGGATGGAGGGTTGACCGTTTTTGGCGCGGCGGCTGATCCGGGCGAAGGAAATGACTCAATGCTGACCCAGATCGCGGCTCATCTTATGAATCTCCCCATGGACAAAATCCGACTGGTGACGCGGACCACGG
>Ga0335084_10005292_pt1 | contig 12748 bp, 8 predicted proteins | sample Lox_Sample_44_FD_206721 | JGI IMG/M metagenome (GOLD analysis project Ga0335084, IMG submission 206721) | Soil microbial communities from Loxahatchee National Wildlife Refuge, Florida, United States - Lox_Sample_4.4 | ecosystem: Environmental > Terrestrial > Soil > Wetlands | place: USA: Florida... | reverse complement strand
ATAGATGGCATGGATACCCTGTTCAGCGGCAAGTTTTTGCACCCGCGCGATGTCAGTGTCTCGCACTTGCACCCATTGGGCCAACAATTCATCAGTGCGTTTCCTGAGTCGTTCCAGTTCCTGCACTTGCGATTCGGTGGGCGCCGAGTCGGAGAAGCCGGCAACGATCATGCTCAGAAACGCCAGTTTCCCATCGATGCCAGCTGCATAGGCCAGCGAGTCTTCACTGGCGCTGATGTTGACATTAATCAGGGGATCGCGAACCGCCGTCAACTTGGCCTCCAGTTCATTGGCCGCATCGATCAGGGCTTTCGAGGAAGCCGGGATCAGCCGTTTCTTTAACGCCGAAAGTTGTCCGCGCACATCCTCGATCTGATTGACTGCTTCATAAACGCGATCCAATTGATCGCGCACATCCAGTTGCAGTTTGAATTGCTTCTCCAGGTCACTCTGCGAGACATTCACCCGGGGGTCGATTTTCACTTCCAGAGGCGCGGTCTGGCTCTTGCCACCGGCAGTCAGGCGCACCTGATATTTGCCCGGCAACGCCAATGGACCCTTTGCGCCCTCGTTGTATTCCCAGAGGTAATAGCCGGGCACGCGGCTCGCCCCCTCGTAATGCAGATCCCAGACAAACCGATTCAGCCCGTCTTCCGGCTTAATCTGCTTTTCTGGCTTCTTGTCATCGGGGTCGCGCGGCTCATCGGGCGGCTCATTCTTCAGGCTAGAGTACTCGCGGATAACGCTCCCCGCGGCATCCAGGATCTCAATCTTCACCTCTTGCTTTGGGGCTTGCTTGAAGTAGTAATAAATCACTGCGCCAGTCGGCGGATTCTTTCCCGTGAAGTCATTCTTCGTCGGCGCTTCCCCCGTATGGAAGCGAGTCGCCTCGGCCGGCTGATAAAGGTGCATGTCTTCGTTGGCTAGTGAGTCCGCAAACTGCCGCAGCGGAGACACGTCATCCAGAATCCAGAACGATCGCCCGTGCGTCGCCAAAACCAGGTCGTCATTCTTGATCACTAGGTCGTGAATCGGTGTGATCGGCAGGTTCAATTGCATCGAGCGCCAATGAGCGCCATCGTCGAATGACACAAACACGCCGCGTTCGGTCCCGGCATAGAGCAGGCCCCTTTTCTTTGGATCTTCCCGGACTGCGCGGACAAAGACGCCATCCGGAAGGCCAGTGGTGATCAAGCGCCAGGTCTTGCCCAGGTCATTCGTCTTGTAGATCAGCGGTCGCAGGTCGTCGTTCTGGTGGCGGTCGATGGCCACATAGGCGGAGTTGGCATCATTGGGTGAGGCTTCGATCAGGCTGACGCGGCTCCATTCGGGCAGATCCTTGGGAGTCACGTTCGACCAGGATTTGCCTTCATCCTTCGTGACGTGAATTAAACCGTCGTCGGTGCCCGCCCAGATCAACCCCTTTGCCAGCGGCGACGGAGCAATCGAAAACACCGTGTCGTAGTACTCGGTACCGGTATCGTCAATCGTGATCGGTCCGCCGGAAGGTTGCTGCTTCGATTTATCGTTGCGGGTCAGGTCCGGACTGATCGCCTCCCAGCGCATTCCACCATCGGTCGTCTTGAAGACGCGCTCACCGCCGTAGTAGATCGTGTTGGAGTCGAAGGGAGAAATCACAATCGGCGCCGTCCATTGGAAGCGATGCTCAAGGGTCGCTGAGCCACGCGCGTCTGACATGTCCGGTGAAACAGCGATGTTCTTCACCTGATTGGAACGCCGGTCAAAGCGCGTGATATTGCCCTGGTAGTCGCCCGCGTACACGATGTTGGGATCAGGAGGATAAGGCGCAATGTAGCCCGCTTCCCCACCGCCAACGCTATACCAGTCCTCGCGATCAATGGCTCCGTCATCGCTGCGGCTGGCGATGGCGACCGTGCCCCAATCCTGCTGCGATCCGTACACGTAGTACGGAGTGCGATTGTCGGTAATCACGTGGTAGAACTGAGCCGTCGGCTGATTGTCTTCCCGTGTCCACGACTTGCCGCCGTCAAGGCTGATCGTGACCCCGCCATCGTCTGAGGCGATCATGCGTTTCGGATTCTTGGGATCGATCCACAAGCCATGATTGTCGCCGTGCGGGACCTTGATTTTGTTGAAACTGCGTCCCCCGTCGGTCGACTTGAAGAACTCAACGTCCAGCACATAAACCGTGTCGGGATCTTGCGGATCGGCGATGATGTGCATGTAGTACCACGGGCGCTGGTACAGGCTGTGGTTCGAATTCACCAACTGCCAGGTGTCCCCGCCATCGTCGGAGCGATAGAGACCGCCCTGCTTGGCTTCGATGAGGGCATACACGCGCTCGGAACTGGCTGCGATGGCGAGCCCGATGCGCCCATAGGGACCATCCGGCAATCCGTGCTGTTCAAGCCGCTTCCAGGTGGCTCCGCCGTCGCTTGAGTGGTAGATGCCGCTGCCCGGGCCCCCACTCGACAGGCTCCACGGCGTCCGGTGTGCCTCCCACAATGAGGCAAACAAGATATTGGCGTTCTGGGGATCGAAAGCGATGTCAATCGCGCCGGTGTTTTCGTCTTTGTAGAGAACCTTTTCCCAGTTCTTGCCGCCATCGAGAGAACGGAAGACGCCGCGCTCGCTATTCGGCCCAAAGGGATGGCCGAGCGCAGCAATAAAGACGATGTCCGGGTTACGAGGATTGACGATGACCTTGCCGATTGCCCGCGAGTCTTTCAGACCCACGTTCTTCCAGGATTTCCCTGCATCCAACGACTTCCATACCCCATCGCCTTGCGAAATGTTCCCGCGAATGCAGGCCTCACCGGTCCCGACGTAGACGACGTTGGGATCGGACGCGGCCACAGCAACGCTGCCGATCGAGGGAGCACCGTCCTTTTCGAATACGGCAGACCAGGTATTCGCGCCGTCGGTCGATTTCCAGACTCCGCCACCGGTCGTGCCGAAGTAATAAGTCGACGGGTCTCCGGCGATGCCTGTCGCCGTCAGGGACCGGCCACCGCGAAATGGGCCGATCGCACGATATTTCATTCCTCGGAAGAGCGGATCCCCTTCGTTCTTTTCTTCATCATCTCCTGTCGATGAAGAAGACGCGGGAGTCGCGCTTTGTGGGGCGGGATCTGGCTTGCGATGGCTTTCCCTTTTTTGAGATTGAGCGACCGTCGAGAGCAACTGAGTGAATAGGAGAACCGCAACCAAGGACAAACGGGCCCGTTGCATCATGGACATTCACAACCCCTGAATGATGTGGTGTCGTTATGGTAAATGCCAGCGCGGCGATTGGACAATTCACGACTATGTCCCCCGGGCATAGTTTGAATCGCCTCGTCATTTCGGGTCCGAAACGACTTACGCCCTGAACCTTCATAGTCAACAACATACGTGGTCAAAAGCCCATCGCGATTCACCCGACCTGGCCTAGAATGTTTCAAACATTTTGACTGCTGCCTGTTTGAAACGAAAGCGGTAAGAAATGCAACGGCAGTTCACATCCAACGAGGTCATCGCTCTGACCGGGATCACGGCCCGCCAACTGCAGTGGTGGGACGAGCGCGGCATCGTCGTCCCCCAACGCGAGGGTCATCGCCGCATCTACGACTGGGATGAGTTGGTCACGGTTGCCGTCATCTGCCAACTTCGGAGGCGGGGATTTTCCTTGCAGCGCGTAAGAAAACTCATTCGATTTCTGCAGCAGGAGTTCGGTACCAGCCTGGCTGCCACGGTCAGCGCTGCCTCGGAATACCACCTGCTGACCGATGGAACTCACCTCTACCTGCGAACGTCAGCGCGCGACGTGGTGGATGTTCTTAAGAACGCCAAGCAGCCTCTGCTCGATATCTGTTTGAGTGATGAAGTTCGTCGGGTGCGAGCTGAAATTCGGGCTCGCAAGAAGGGCGCTGTTTCAGAACGGGTACGGCCGATAAGCCGGGCTCGAAGAGCATAACGGGGGGAAGCATGATGATCGGTGAACTGAGCGTCCTCAGCGAATGGATTCCCGAACAGATGGAACCCGGCACCGTGTTTGTGCTCGAAAATGCCGGCCAGGTCGGCGAGAAAGAAGACCCCTACTGGGCGGTGCTCTCCTGCCCGTCCTGCGGCACGCTGGGCCTGATCACCCGCAAACAGATGGCAGGACTGCTCCCAGTCATCTGCGGCTCGGGAAACTGTTCGGCGCAGTTTTTCATACACGATGAGGAAATTACGCCAAGAAAGCCGTTCTGATCCAGGAGTTGGTAGTCAGGAGTCAGCCATGCAGCGTCGTGGTCTCGCTCGCGCTTAGCGCTGGATCGGCATTCGCAGCTTCACCGGTACTTGTTCGACAATCTCGATATCAAACCCTTCCAATCCAACCACCCGGCGTGGGTGATTCGTCAGCAGGCGGATTCGCTTCAGATTCAAATCGTGGAGGATCTGCGCGCCCAGTCCGATTTCGCGATGAGTCTTCCGCTCGCTCTCAGGTAAAGTGGGCAAGCGCCGCTCACGGTGGAACGTCAGGAACGACTGCTCGCCGATCTTCTCCGCCGAGAAACCTCGCGATGTCTGGTGCAGATAGATGAGCGCTCCGCGACCCGCCTCGGCAATGATTTGCATCGAGCCCTGAAGGGTCGCATTGCAATCGCAACCGGTCGCTCCAAACACGTCGCCGAGCAGACAGTGGGCATGCATACGCACAAGCACGGGCTCAGATGAAGCGCCGACGTCGCCCCGAATTAACGCCAGGTGCGAGCCGCCGCCATCGACTTCACTCTCGTAGGCGATCAGGCGGAACTCCCCATAGAGGGTCTCGACCATGGCTTCGCCCACGCGATGCACGTAGCGCTCGTGCTGCATGCGGTAGCGGATCAGTTCCGCCACCGTCAACATCTTCATGTCGTGTTGGCGGCAGAACTCAATCAGGTCGGGAACGCGCGCCATAGTGCCATCGTCGCGCATGATCTCGCAGATGATTCCCGCTGGAACCATTCCCGCAAGCCGGGCCAAATCAACCGCAGCTTCGGTCTGGCCGGCCCGCACGAGCACTCCTCCCTTTCGAGCGCGGAGCGGAAAAACGTGTCCCGGGCGGGCTAGATCCGAGGGCCGAGTGGCGGGATCAATGGCAACTTTGATCGTGTGCGCGCGATCATAGACCGAGATGCCGGTGGTCACGCCTTCGCGGGCGTCGATTGCCTCGCAGAACGCAGTGCCATACTGCGAAGTATTCTCGGCCGACATCGGGCCAAGCCGGAGATGGTCCAGTCGCTCTTCGGTCATCGCCAGACAAACCAGGCCGCGTCCGTACTTGGCCATAAAGTTGATGGCTTCTGGAGTAACCTTTTCGGCCGCGAGGGTCAGGTCGCCTTCGTTTTCGCGGTCCTCGTCGTCGATGACGACAATCATGCGGCCGGCGCGAAATTCTCCAATCGCGGTGACTACGTCGGTAAAAGGCAAAGCGGGAGCCATGCTCAAGCCATTCTAGAACAGGAGTGCTTTACGCAGCACTCAGACCGCCTGGTTGGGAGCCTGCGAAGAAACTTCCCTTCCCGAAAAAAGTTTCCGCAACGCCCGTATCACCCATCGGATCACGATCGCGATGACGACAAGCAACACCGCCACGATCACCGCAGCGATGATCGGGTGTTTCGTGGCAAACCACACGAGGAAGATGGCCAGGACGTCCTCTCCCGTGCTCAGTGCAATGTTCGAAACCGGCTCGGGAGACGCCGTCACCGCCGCCCTTGCGGCCGTCTTGCCGCTATGCGCGGCAAACGCGATCACGCCTCCGGCGAGCGTAGCCAGCAACTGCTTCTCGTGCGAGAGCTGCGAAGTTGCACCCCAGGCCAGCAAGGCAGCAACCGGTATGCGAATAAATGTGTGCAGGGCATTCCAGAGCAGGTCAAAGGCGGGAATCTTGTCGGCAAAGAATTCCACGACAAACAACGCGCCAGCAGCCGCAATCACCCACCAGCTCGACAACAAGTGAAGGGCAGGTGGCAAGGTGACGAGGTCAGCGCGCGCCAGCAAGCCGAGCGTCGCCACTGTGGCATAGACGTTCAGCCCGGCCGCAAAGCTGACCGCAACGATCATTCCAACGAGTTCGTCGCCGCTGAATTTCATTCCCGCGAGCATAGGTCCGGATGTTCCAAACCCATCTAACATCGACGCCTACGAGTTGATCAAGACAAAAACGGAATAGCGGTAGATCGCCCACAGCAAGCCAAATAGCAAAGGGCCGCCAATATGGCGACCCTTATTGCACTTCTAAACCCCGATTACAGGGTTGATTCGATCTCGAAGCCCCAAGCTTCCAGCAACGGCTCAGGGATGTACTTCGAATTCTTGTTGCGGCGCGCCCACTCCCGCAGACGCGTGGAACGCAAGTACTGATCGGGCGAGAGCTTGTACTCGCGCACAACCTGCTCAAATTCGGTGATGGTGGGGGTGATGGGCCCGATGGGTTCAGGCTTGCCCCAGTTCGGGTTTCCGCGTCGCTTGGCCATGAAAATGATGCCCTCTATGTGGAATTGGATATCGTCTACGCTTTAATGTATTTGATTCTCGCTCGCTTCCGAGAGATTCACGAGAGGCCAAAAGAATGTTCCAGAAGGCGCGCTGGACGCGCCGAATGGCCCCTCGAAACCACCGGAAGCTATTGATAATAATAGATTTCCAAATTCTCGTCAATAGAAAAAGGTTCCACGCTGGACTTTTCCTCTATCCCCTTTCCTCACAGTGGCTTCGCGGGGCAAATCGTTGGGGCGGTCGTGGTAGCGGTGCCACTATCGGCTTCTTCGAAGGCTGAGGCCATGAATCGAGCCGGAGAGACTCAGCAGGTGACGGCGGTAACCGGACAATCGGGCCATGGCGTTGACCGCCAAATCCCATAAACTTAAGTTCAAGCAAGCTACGCAGTCGGCCTACACCGTTCCTATCCCCGGAGTACTTTGAACCCCGCTGGCAATGGACCGAAGATGGGGTAGGCCTCACGTGTGGTTAACAGCAGGACCAGATTCCGAGAACACCTTGACAGTGGGGCCTCAATCATCCGTATGACTCTACGCTCGCTATTGCTGAGCTCGGACGAAAAGACAGTCCGGGTACTGCGCCGGGTACTCAGCGACCTTGAGATTGGCGTGGAAGTCTGTCACAGCTTCGACGCCGCGATCCGAAAACTGACTCGCCAACGATTTGAAGCCATTGTTTTGGACTGCTCCAATCTCGATGAGGCGCGCAAGGTCCTGAAGGCGGCCGGGGCATCGCCTGCCAACAACCGGGCCGTGGCCATCCTGCTGGTCGACGCGGCCGTTGGGTTACGCGGGGGATTTGACCTTGGGGGCCATTTTGTTCTGCACAAGCCCCTTTCCGCCGAGCGCGCTCGTTCGAGTTTCCGCGCCGTCCGCGCTCTCATGAAGCGCGAGCGCCGACGACAGGGACGGGTTGCAGTACAGGTTCCCGTGCAGTGCCGGGGGACGAGAAGCTCCAAATCCTTTTATGCGCACACTCTCGACCTCTGTGAAGGTGGAATGGCAATCCAGTTCGAGGAACAATTCTCCAAAGAGAACTCGCTCACTTTCTGGTTGGAGCTTCCAGGCTTACATACAAAGCTCGAGTGCGAGGGGGAACTTGCCTGGGAGGGGCGTCCGGGGCAGGCGGGCGTACGGTTCACCACCATCGCCGGGGAGCATGCCTTCCTGCTCCGGAACTGGCTCAGCAGCCAACTCCCTGAACCGGAGCAGGACGATCCGCCCCTGACCTGCCGCCTGAGCGACCTCACCCTTGGCGGTTGCTATCTGGAAACAACTTCCCCGTTTTGTGTGGGAACGCGGGTCACGCTTTCCCTGCAGACCGGCAAGGTTAAGGCACGCGCCAGCGGACTTGTGAGAGTCATGCATCCAGAATTCGGCATGGGCGTAGAGTTCAGCCAGGACTCGACTACTCAGCAGGAACAGGTACACCGCACGATCGAGGCGCTTCGCACCAGCGGGCTGACGGCACCCGAACTTCAAGTCGATCCGGACGGCCTTGAGGACATACCCGACATACCAGCCACCCCGGCGGCGGAAGACTCTCTTGTCCGATTGTTCCGCCAGAAGGCCCATGCGCCGGTCCAGGCATTTCTTCAGGAAATGCGGCAACAGCGAGTTTCAGATTCCCGGTAGGGCGCATACCCCTGATTTTAAAGCAACCACCCATGTCCGCTTAGAACCCGGCGATTCCGAAGCAATCGATTTACTAGAATTTTTGTACACATAATTGACATCGCGTTGACATTCCCATACAGCCGCCAAATTTAGCATTCGCATCTGTGTTTCTGATCTGGCGAATTTCTCAGGTAAGCCTTTCCTGGCTGCAAAGAAGTTCGCTGTATCCAGCATTTCCAAAGTTCCTTCAGGAGGATTCCGCATGCCCCGTCGCATTGTCACATTCACCGCCTGCCTCTGCCTCGCACTGATGTTGGGGTCCGGTGCAGCATTGGCGCAGTATAAAGTCACGAATCTCGTTTCCAACCAAGTTTCATGGGCAAACAAAATCGATCCTCTCTCCGTTAACGCTTGGGGTTTGGTTCATACCCCGACCTCGCCTTTTTGGGTCAGCGATGCTGGTTCCGGTTGGTCTACGCTGTATGACGGGATCGGCGCCAAGAAAAGTCTAGTCGTCGAAGTCCCGCCCGCTCATGAGCCAGGCGTTGGCTCCCCGACCGGGATTGTGTTCAACGGGTCTCCCGAATTCCAGGTTGGAGGTTGGGCGTCAATTTTCATGTTCGCCACCCTGGACGGCACGATCGGCGGCTGGGCGCCTCAAACTGACATCGGTAACGCTGTCATCGCGGTGAATAACTCAGCTTCGCACGCGAGCTACACCGCCTTGGCGATCACAAGCAAGCCTTCCGGAAACATGGTGTACGCGACCGATATTGCCAACAATAAAGTCGATGTTTACGACGGGAACTGGAACTGGGTCAAGTCCTTCACCGATAGCACGGTGCCGTCGAGCTTCGCGCCGTTTGGCATCAGGGACATTGGCGGCCTGGTCTATGTCGCGTTTGCCGACACCGCGCTCGGTCCCGGTGGTTTCATTGACATCTTCAGCGAAGACGGAACCTTCATGAAGCGCTTCACGGAAGGCTCTCCGCTCAATCAGCCGTGGGGGTTTGCTGTCGCCCCGGCAAATTTCGGGCCGCTCAGTAATACGATTTTGATTTCGAATAACACGAACAGCGGAACGATCAGCGGCTTCAATCCTGTCACCGGCGCGTTTGTGGGAACGATGAAAGACACCAACGGCAAGGCCATCCACATCGACCAGTTGTGGGGAATCGAGTTTGGCGGTGGAACGGCGGCCAATGGAGCTGCAAATCAGCTGTTCTTCACCGCCGGCCCGCACAACAACCTTACCGGCGTGTTTGGCAGGATCGGCCTCCAGAAGTAGATGCTGCATCATCTGTTGCGTTGAAGGCCGCCACAAAGGCGGCCTTTCTTGCGCGTGTCGAAACCGGGGACCTGGAGCCTCCACCCGACTGATCGTCGAGAGCACCCGCCCACGGTTTTCTCTCCGCTCTTGACAAACGTCATTTGACGGGCAAAACTGGCTGCGCTTTCCGGGTCGCTTCCCCAGACTCTTTCCGGCCTCAATTAGTCGTGTTCATCTTCATTTGAGTGAGGATTTCTATGCGAAGACTCCTGTGGCTTCTTCTCGTGTGCTGGGCCTGGGGCGAGGCGACTCCGCCTCCGCCGACCGTACTCGATGCCTACGTTGTTCAAGACGGGAAGCTTGTTCGTGAAGCACGCCTGACCTCGGAGATTCAGGTCGTAGTTTGCAGGTCCGAATTCGAGGCGGCCTTGAAAAGTCAAGTCCTGCAGAATCAAGGCGCGTACTTGTATCTCGAAGGGCACCAAATGAAAGGCATCGACCCAGCCCATGCACAGGCGCTGGACGGAAAAGTAGAGGATGCTGATACGGGAATCCAGAACGACCGAAATCAGTGTGCGGACAACTCCAGGGCGGACATTGCCCCGGCGGAGAAAGACGCCTCAGATAAGGTCGCAGCGGCAAAATCGGCGGCCGACAAGGCATCCACTGAGAAAGATCCGACCAAGAAAGCCGACCTCGATAAAGAAAGCAAGAACGCCGCCGCTCTTGCCGCCGCGGCGCAGGCGAACTTGGATGCGGTGAAGAAAACCGCACAGGCCTTGTACAGCCTTAAGTTCACGTTGAACCCGGAGCTGCCGCAAGTGGACTCCAAAGACCAATGGCTACCTCTACTTGAACGCCCCTGGGATAAACGCCCGGTAAAGGTCTCGATCGGGCCCGACAGCGGGTCGCCTTGGCCCAGCAAAGTCAGTCTGCCCTTTGTCCGGCTCAACTTGTGGTGGCTCCTGGCCTGGGTCGTACTCTTCGTGTTTGCCGTTGCTTTGTTCATCCGCTATGCCATGACATCCGATATTATTCGCGATCCGGGCACGCTGCCCGCGCCAGCCGGAGGAGGGGCCGTTCCACGAAAGGCGTACAGTCTTTCAAGAACTCAGATGGCGCTGTGGACATTTCTCATTGCTGGCGCCATCGTCTTTATTTTCCTTGTCACATGGAACCAGAACACCGTAAATCCGGGAGTCCTGGCCCTGATGGGTGTCTCGTTCGGGACGACCATATTGGCGGCGACGGCCGACGGAAACGCGCCTCCCATCCCCAGCAAGGGCTTCATCTCAGACATTTTGTCGGATGGAGACGGTCCGTCGTTCCATCGCTACCAAATGGTGCTGTTCACGATCATTCTCGCCGTCATTTTCGTGGTCAAGACCGCGACGAATCTGGTCACACCCCAGTTTGATGCTTCGTTGCTCGGGTTGATGGGGATCAGTTCGGGGACCTATCTCGGGTTCAAGCTGCTAGGTAAGTAGAGGGTGGATATTCGGGGAACGGACGCCCCCTTTGCTTTGGTGGCAGGCATCTCCGGTGTCTCGATCATCTGGCGACTGACACTTGGCCACCGGCAACTGATCTTAGACTTCGTCCTGCTCCTTCAGTTTGGACAAGACGCTGAAGTCTTCCAGCGTTGTCGTGTCGCCCTTCACTTCCCCGCCTGACGCCAGTTCACGCAGAAGTCGGCGCATGATCTTGCCGCTTCGAGTCTTAGGTAGGGTATCGGTGAAGCGAATGTCGTCGGGCTTGGCAAGCGCACCGATTTCCTTTGCGACCCATTTTTTCAGTTCTTCTTTGAGTTCGTGTGTAGGAGCGACGCCCTGCTCGAGCGTGACGAAAGCGGCCACTGCCTGGCCTTTGATATCGTCTGGACGGCCGACCACGGCGGCTTCGGCGACCTTGTCGTGCGCCACCAAGGCTGACTCCACTTCCATCGTGCTCAGGCGATGTCCGCTGACGTTGAGTACGTCGTCAACGCGGCCCATGATCCAGAAGTAGCCGTCTTTGTCTTTGCGGGCACCGTCGCCGGTAAAATACGCACCGGGAATTTGCGACCAGTACTGCTTGACGTAACGGTCTGGATCGCCATAGATCGTCCGCAGCATCGCTGGCCAGGGCTGGCGGATGATCAGGAAGCCGCCTGAGCCCTCCGGAACCGGCTTGCCGTCGATCGTCACGACCTCGGGCACCACACCAAAAAACGGCCGCGTGGCGGAACCAGGCTTCGTGGGGATCGCGCCGGGGATGGGCGTAATCATGATGCTGCCGGTTTCGGTCTGCCACCAGGTATCGACGATGGGACACCGGTTGTGCCCAATGGTCTCGCGGTACCACATCCACGCCTCAGGATTGATCGGCTCACCGACCGAACCCAGCAGTCGCAGGCTATCCATCTTGTGCCGGTTCGGCCACTCATCTCCCCACTTGATGAATGTGCGGATGGCGGTGGGCGCGGTGTAGAAGACGTTTACGTGGTGCTTGTCAATGATCGACCAGAAGCGGTCCGGTTCCGGAAAATTCGGCGCGCCTTCGTACATCAGGCTCGTCGCGCCACATTGCATGGGGCCATACACGATGTAGCTGTGACCCGTCACCCAGCCGATGTCGGCCGTACACCAGTAGGTGTCTTCTTCTTTCAGATCGAAAACGTACTTGCAGGTCAAATGTGTTCCGACCGAATATCCAGCGGTCGTGTGCACTACCCCTTTGGGCTTTCCCGTGGTACCCGAGGTGTAAAGGATGTAGAGCGGGTGCTCGGCATCGAGCGGCTCTGCAGGACACTCATCCGATGCTTTGTCCATCAGTTCGTGCCACCAGTGGTCGCGACCCGACTGCATGTTAATCGCAGTTCCGGTGCGTTTGTAGACGACGACATGCTTCACGGATGGGCATGACTTCAGTGCTTCCTCGACCGCCGGGAACAACTTAACCTCGGCGCCGCGGCGATACGAGCCGTCTTGTGTAATCACCGCGGTCGCTTGCGAGTCGTGAATGCGATCCACGAGAGCGTTGGAAGAGAATCCACCAAACACGACCGAATGCGGCGCTCCGATACGAGCGCAGGCAAGCATGGCAATTGGCAACTCGGGGGTCATCCCCATGTAGATGGCGACGCGGTCGCCCTTACGAACACCCATACCCTTTAGCACATTCGCGAACTTCTGTACTTCCTTCCAAAGCTGCTGGTAGGTGTAGGTTCGGATCTCGCCGGGTTCGCTCTCCCAGATCAGCGCGGCTTTGTTCTTGCGATCCGTCTGCACATGGCGGTCGAGGCAGTTGTAAGACAGGTTGATCTGTCCGCCTACAAACCACTTGGCCCAGGGGACATTCCATTCCAGGACCTGGTCCCACTTCTTGA
>Ga0335084_10005291_pt1 | contig 12749 bp, 14 predicted proteins | sample Lox_Sample_44_FD_206721 | JGI IMG/M metagenome (GOLD analysis project Ga0335084, IMG submission 206721) | Soil microbial communities from Loxahatchee National Wildlife Refuge, Florida, United States - Lox_Sample_4.4 | ecosystem: Environmental > Terrestrial > Soil > Wetlands | place: USA... | reverse complement strand
TACATAAAGCGGCAGATCCTGTAAAGCCTTTTGTGCGGAAAGGGGCGCATGGAGTTAAGGTCAGAGAACCTCGCCCACAGGGCGGGGCAGGCGAGTGAGGTATTAATTTGCCGATGTCAATTTGTCTTTCGGGTTATCCCAATGACGTTTGGAATCGGATAGGCACCCGATCGAACGATGCTCCCATCCGGGCCCATTCCATAGATTCCAACTTTTTCCAGCTCCGTCCCCGTTGCGGAAAAATAAAGGCTCGCCTCAGGCCCTCCCTCCAGATAGGTAGCATTGAAAATGGAGAGGGGCAGGGATAACAATACATTATTAAAATCATACCCGGAATAGGGAGCCTCCGAAAGAATAAGCAGGACATTTCCTTCTCTATCCACCCCCAAAACGGCCAAGCTCGAGCTCCTGTCCTGTTTGGACCAGACATTTTCCTGATGACAACCGATCATCCGAATACCCTGGATGAACGTCTGGTACTTGGGCCTCAGCGTCTCAAAGTCCTGACACTTCAAATCAATGATCTGAACCTCCGGAACCCGAACATCCGCCCGGTTAAAGGCGAGAACAGCTTTATAGACGGAATTCAGCCTCGGATTATTGAGATGGGAATAATTCTTCATGTAGCCCACATTCGTCAACCCATCCTTCTGATACATCCCGGCATTAATGGCAGCAATGAGATTGTACTTTTTACACCATTCCTTGGGCGTTAACCTAATCTTTCCAAGCTCTGAAGCACAAAGCAACTTAAAAGAATAATACCTCGGGTTGATCTTTAAGATCACGATCTTTGAATCCTTAAGAGGAGTTTCATCCGGGGGATCAAACTGCCCAAGAAAGAGCCCACTGTCCACTTTGCTCCAAGGATCCTCCTTTGACGTCGCATCGGCGGGGAAGACTGCCAGAAAAATGAGTATACTGGAGATGTAGAGTAATGAAGATACGGATCTCATTCTCGAACTTTCTTTTTTCCGTTCTTTCATCTCACTCTCAAAGAAGGATAGGACATTTATCGTGGCCTATTTTTCACAGTTCGTTACTTTTTTAAGACTTCGATCACTTCGATCTGGCTGAAAAACCATTTTTTATCTATTTTCTTCAGAAGACAATCGAGTTCATGGATTTCATCCACCTGCTCTCCCGTCTGGACTTTTCCTATCAGTCTGGCGGTTAAAGTCACTTTAGCAACCTCCTTTTCGGGGAAGGCGACGTGAAGGTCATGGAGCTTGAGATTGAGTTGGGAAAAATGTGAACGGGCGCTGCCTGCATAAGCGGATATCTCCTGTCGGGTATAACTCCCCGAGAGGGATTCGTTGGGAGCCTTCAGCTCACAGGGCTCGAGAAATAAGGTGCTGATATCTTTTATTTTCTGGAGCATGGTGAATGCATTTTCTTCCGGAGATTTTGAAACCCATTCCGAAAGGAGACGAAACCGTTTCTTTACTTTTTTCTCTTCGCTCGGAAAAACGGTGGCGGCAAGAATGATCCCGGTGATCACAATCAGGACCCCTGTCAAGAGATATCTCCCCTTCACCATAAGGGTCCCCCTACCACCCGATTCTTTGAAGTTTGCCCAAAATATTGACTTTCTATCGGCATACTCCGATTATCCCCTACCACGTAGACACAATCTTTTTCAACTCTTCGAGAGGGAAGATTCCAATCGCATGGAAAGCGAACATAAAATTCCTCGATCCCCCCGCCGTCGACAAAAAGCCTCCCGCCGCGAAATTCAACTTGCTCGCCTTCGCAAGCCACCACTCGCTTTAGAAGCATGACCTCGTTCCCGGCAAAACGGACTGCTACCACATCGGGCCTTTTAGGGTCCGAAAAAAGATATCGTAACCTCCAACAAAAGTTGACTCCTCCGTTAAGATAGGTTGGTTCCATACTGATTCCCTGAATCGTGAAAGGGATACAGAGATAATTGAAAAAAAGATAAGCGAAGACCGAGACCAGGCAGACCCTGATCAAGAACAGGGGTGTTAAAGAAGGGAAGAAAAATTGTCGAATCCTGCGAGGGATAGCCATCGATGCTTATCTCACCCTGACGATTCAAAAGGGAGGTGTCCCTGCTCAATGTTCTTTTCGATGAGGATTTCTGCAATATGACCTTAGTATAGCGTAAAGTTTAATTCTCCGCAAAAATCGGATGTGGGTAAAAAAGGTGGAATAGGAATGTCTGGATGACGTGGAACTTCAAGGGTGAGAAGGCAGTCCTTTAGAAGGCCACACCTGTCGTCCGCTCGTCTTTTTGTCCCGCCTGTGATCCATTTATTTCCAATACCTTATGAATGGTCTCCAGCAACTCTTCCGGTTGATAGGGTTTCATGATATAGGCGGAGGCTCCTGACTTATAGGCCCTTCCCTGGCCCCCCGGAACTCCTGTGAGGAAGATAATGGGAATGGTCCGCGTCCCCTCCGCTTGTTTCAATCGCTTCGAGACACTGAACCCATCTTCTCCGGGTATCATAATATCCAGAATAATCAGGTCTGGTTTTTCTTGGTTGGCCATCATGATCGCCTGGATGCTGTCATCGGCTAAGACAACATCATACCCGTTGGCTTTGAGGCGAATTCTCAAGGCCTTAGCAACATCTTCTTCATCATCGACAACGAGAACCTTCCTCTTCGCCATCTTTTTTTTCTCTCGATCCTCCCCATCCCTTTATGTTCTTAGAGCTATTCTTCTTCCTCAGAATCATCCTCAGCCAAATTTTCATCGGCTTTCCAAAGAGGCTTCGTTTCCTGCTCGTCGTTTTGAATGATATTTTGTTTGGATAACTCTTCCATCCACTGATCGAAATTTCTCAACTCTTTTTGCTCCCAATCGGTTTTTGAAAAAATAATTGCAGCAATTCCCTTGCCAACGGAGCCAAGGTTCAGGGGATGAAGATAACTTATTAAAACCATAGCAAATTATCCTTAAGAACGAGGCTATCCATCCATGGTCCGCTCCGATGGAAATGCCGCCAATTGTCATCGAGACAGCAATTATCGTCCCGGTACAAGCAGGTTGCTCAAAAATGGCCATCTGGTGCGTTACCCTCATCCTTCGTCATTGCAGCGTACCGCTGAGTACGCTTCACTTCTCAGGATTTCGGAAGCCTTGCATCTGGCCATTTTTGAGCAACCCGGAAAAGATGAGTTCTTCAAAAGCTTGCGAGGGAATCATCTTGAGAGAAAAGAGGAGTTGCCCTTCCCCTTCCCAGGAAGGCTGACGCTGGCCTATGTATCTATGCAGTCTTACCCGGAGCCGTGAACACAAAATTAGATTGGGATCTCGATCTCGGCATGGCTCCCTCCGAATTGTTGGCTCCAGAGAATGTCGCCAAGAAGATTTTTGGACTTGCTGATGGGAAAAGAGGTTCGGGCAATCCGTCACGGTCTACACTTAAAGCAGAATGAAGGGCGGAACCGAGAGGATAAGACGAGTGGAGAGAGAGCGTTAAGGGCTGAGTTCTATTTTTTCTTTAGAACAGGGTCCGAATAATAGGCCGTGACCATCTCATTGCTGTGATCCGTATCCGTTTGAATCCCGATCGCTAACAATCCATCCGGTTCTGTGCCAAACGCTTTTTTATAATCTTCATGAAGGTTCCTTTTTTCAAAGACCCATTCTCCTGCTTTTTTTTCGCCGGACTCCAAGACAAAAACTTTGCAGTATCTCCTCTCCGGAAAATCAAAGAGCTGACCCTGGGGGAGATGGCTCCCCCAGATATATTCGATTCTAAACCCTGAAGGTTCGGTTCCTTCCGTTGCTTTCAAGCTCCTCTCTCTTCCGAAGACCGTGATCACCCGAGCGGCCGCATCAAATCTATCGCTTTTCGTCTCGATGGCAGAGCGGACCACATTCGAGACCTTCCACCTCCAGGAGAGGATAGGAAGATCTTTCTCCTTTTCTCCCACATCCCGGTAAAGAGAAGACCGGCTTCCCAGGCTCTCCGCTTTGATGATTCCCTTCCCAGCCCTCGAATATTGAGTCGGAGGAACAGTAAAGTGGGAGACCATCCACCACCCCTTGACCGGCGTCTTTTTTTCCTCGGGGGCCTTCGGGCCGAAGTCCCCGAAGGGAAGTTGGACAAAAATGAGAACGAAACTGAATGGAATCAAGAAATGCTTCATTTCCGTAAAAAATCTCCGTCCTGGAGTCATTATACAACACATTTTGCCGGATCCATTGAAAAATGACGAAGAGGCTGGTAAGCTTAACCTCATGAAGAAACGATCACCCAATCGTGAGATCCGGTTCCTCATCCTCACTCTTCTCGTCTCCTGCTTCTCTGTGATCTCTGCCAGTGAATCGAACGAAATATCTTCCCCCTTTCAGGATTTGATCCACCGGCTCTCAGAAGACGGGTTTGATTCTGAGTTCTTGTCGAATTTATTCATGGATACCCGGACAGAGTTGAACCTTTCTTTGATGACCCTCTCTTTGGAATCGCGTGAAACAGCTGATCTTTATACTCAATTTCTAACTCAAGAAGCGGTCCTCCTCTCCAAGAAATTCCTTCGTCAGAACTCAAAGGTTCTCAAGAAAGCGGAAGATAGGTTCTCTGTGGAGAAAGAGGTGATCGTTGCCATTCTCCTGGTAGAGTCGAGATTTGGTGAGAATATCGGTAAATACCGGCTCATTCCGACTCTCGCAAGCATCGCCGTGATGGATTCGCCGGACACTCTCCAAAGGAATTATCTGATTCTTCGAGACTTGGACCCGGATCTTTCTTATGAATGGATCGAACGCTTAGCGAAGCGGAGGGCGAATCGGGCCTATTATGAACTAAAATGTTTCCTAAATATCGTTCAGCATGAGACGATCGATCCTTTGGAGGTCTACGGCTCTTATGCCGGGGCCCTGGGCATGGCCCAATTCATGCCTTCGAGTTATCTCTCTTACGCCCTCCACCCGGAAGGGTTTGAGAATTGGCTTCTCAATAAGGAGGCCGGCATCTTCAGTATCGGGAATTACTTAAAGTCCCATGGTTGGAGAAAGCGTTTGACGATGGAAAAGAAAAAACAGGTCCTCTGGTATTACAACCGCAGCAAACCCTATGGAGAAACCATCGCCCAGTTAGTTCAAAAAATCAAAGGTCACTGACTCGCTGGGTCGCTCCTTCCGTCAAATCGGCAACACGTTATCTCCTCGTTTTTCAGATGTGGGAAATGTGGTCTTCCTCTTCACCACCCTTCTCTTTCCTTTTGTAAAGTCTCTCCAGAAAATCCTTGGCGAGCTCCCTTCCTCCCCATCCAAAGGCGATGGCAAGAGCAAGAACAATTCCGCCAAAGATAACGGAGAAGGCTGCGGTGATCACCTTTTCTGCAATCCCTAATTGAGAGAGGGCCAGGGTCAGGGAAAATACGATGAGGAGCCATCGGACCAGCCGACTCAGGAGTTTGGCGGATTCCATTTGGGCGTTCACCGCCGCAATGAGGGTAGCCTGGCCCAAAAAGATGGCAATCAAATAGCCGATGACAAGAATCATCACCGCAGCAAAAAGATGGGGGAGATAATTAAAGAATTGGGCAATCAAGTTCTGGGTGGCTGCAACTTCAAGAGCATTGATCCCTAAAATGAGCGTTACGAAAACGATCACCCAATAGAAGAACCGACTCAAGAGATTCGCGGGGGAATAGGTGACGCCTCCTTTGGCCAAGGCGTCGGCCAAGCCCCATTGTCCGCTCACCCTGTCGAACTGGATTGCTTTCAGGAAACGAAACAGAAGCTTTTTGAAAATCCAGGCGATCAGAAACCCGACGACGAGGATGGTGATCATCGCCAGAAGATTGGGTAAGAATATAATCACTTTCTCCAGGAATCGATTCAAGGAATCTGTGATGGTCACTTTCCACACCTCTCCCATTTCCTTCACCTCCTCTTCTTTTCAGACCCAGTGTTCCATGAGATAAGGTTTCATCTCCTCAAAGGCCTGGCAAAGCGATTCGATCTCTTTTTCAACCTCCTCCGCAGAACTTTTCTGATGTTCTTTGACGAATGACGCCACCCGGCCCAAATAAAGGGGGATCATCGATTTCAACAAATGTTCGCGGTGGACCGATCCCTTGTGATAGGCAATGGCAAAATCATAGACGACGCGAACCCATAGGTCATGGGGAAAGGAGAAGCCTTCGTCCGATAGTCGTCCAACGGATTCCAGCCAGAGGCTTGTCTCCGGAACCAGTACCTTTCTCCAAATTTCCTTCAGATCCCGAACCCCGAGCCGGAAGTTTCCTATCATCCGTTCGACGTTTACAGAAACAGGCTCCAACCCTACCTCATAATGAAACCCGAAGCCTGGCACGGGTTGCGATTCTTTAACCTCTTTCCAAAGCGTTTGGTATTCCTCCATCAAACGGTAGACAGAAGAGACGACCTGAGTAAACATCGGTCCGAGATCACTGCCAGGGTCTTTCGCATCGTGGATTTTAGCGCCGAGATAAGACTGACAGGCCTTAAATCCCTCCGCAACGGCGAGCGTGGTCATCCAGATATCAATTCCGAACCGGGCGACATCGGTCTCCCAAACATCTCTGGTCAAATAAAATTCTGCCAGTTTTCCAGAAAAACCAAAATCCCCTCCAATCGGCTGACGAATTCTTTTCCCATAGAGAGTCCGTGTCAAGGGATAGACGATACTGTTCGTGATGGTCCCGTCGAATTTATGCCGGGCATAGAGAGGGGCGACGTAGTCAAACCCTTCTTCGTAAATAGGCCCCAGGAGAAGCTCCATCCACTCGGGGGTGATCGATCTCAAATCCGAGTCGACCACGGCACAGGCTTTTGTCTTCAGAATCCTGGCGGCCTCAAAGATGGTGCGGAAGGCGCTTCCTTTCCCCGGGATTCCATGATAGGGAGTCACAATCCTTTGAATGGGATTGACAGGATGGGAGGTAAGGATTGTTTTGAAATCTTCGATCTGAACTCTTCTGACCTCCTCTTGAGTTCCATCGGTTGAGCCACCATCGGAGTTGACCATCACAGCCCTGGCGTTTGGAAAGTATTTCGCAAGGCCGGCGATCACAGCCCGCACCACATGGCCGATCGTTCGGGCATTATTGTAACTTGGGATGCCAATCAATATGTCCGCCGCCCTGATCTCTTCCAATTGAATCTGAAATGATTTCTCCATCGGATTGTCCAGGGCCTAAACCCAGCAACCGCCCGAGATCTCATCAATCCCTGCTCGTTGAATTTCTCCCATCACGCTTTCCCAATCCCTCCTGAACTCCAAATAATTTGCCCCCCCACCCTGCCGCTGGAACAAAAGTCTCACGTTCGCGATGCATTGACCCGCCTTTTTCCATTCTCCCTTCATCAAATCATCAAGGCTGAGGAGGGCAGAAGTAAGCGCCGCTTTGGGGTAAAGCGTCCATTTCAGAAACCGTCCTGGATAAGGATCAAGATTCATCTGAAATTTCGCTTTCGTTTTACTTCGCTCGTACAGAAATCGTTCGATATCTCCCTTGAGCTCCTCTTCAAAGTAGACCCCGGTCCTTTCAGGATGAAGGTGCCTGATCGTCAGCTCTTTGTCAAAAAAAAGACTAAACCCAAGTTGACTGGCGTTGATGAGGTAATCCGTGTCCTCTCCCCGCGGAATGCAAGGATCAAAAGGAACATGGCGAAAGAGGTCTCGATGAAGAACGAGATTTCCGCCCAAAAGCATAGGAGATTCGACAAGTCTATCTCTCGACGACAGGATCCTCTCCCAGACGCGATTCATCCACTTTGTTTTATCCCATAAAAATCTCCACCAGAGGTGTTGAGGGGGAAGGAGAATCGCCCCGTCTGGGTTGATATAAAACCCACCTTTTCCGGATACCACCTTGCCATTCCATGTTTCGTTCAAATACTGACAGGCGGTTTCGAGATAGTTCGGATCTTCAACCACTTCATCATTGTCGATGAAGACCACGACTTCCGTTCCAACAGCCTCCGCAAGAAGAAGACCCATGTTGCGGATTTTCGAAAATCCCTTCAACCCTATTCGAGCTGAAAAATCTGAAAAATGTTTCTGATCCAAAACCTCTCTCAAGGACTTGAGGTGGCGAGAGGAAAAAATCAAGGTCCCCTCTTTTCTCAGGGGCTTTATCTCCGTTCTCAAAACCCCGTCCAATTCCACCAAGAGGGTTTCTTCATCTTTTCTACCTAGGTCAAAGCAGACGGGAAGAATCAGAGTGAAATCCTGATCGTTTACTGCCTTCAGGCTGTTGACGGCCCGCTTGGTTAACTCTAACCCTTTTGCCTTGGTTAATTCTTCGAGTTTATTTAGTCTAAGATAGATTGGAATAACGATCGCTTTTTTCATAAGCCTGTGGACCTTGTCCTCTGGACCCGTCAAGCCACCTCAGTTTAAGAAATTCAGGATCACTCGGTTCCACACCCGAGACCCTCTTCCATCGACGACGGTCAAATGTTCAATCGGCAACACGGTCTCCGGCAAAGCGGTTTGGTTCTCCCGGAGAAAAATAGGAGTATCGACTGAGAGCAGCATCGGCAGATCATTCTGGCTGTCTCCGATCCCGACCGAGGAGATTGAATGAAATTCCTTTTCAAAGAGGTGCTTCAAAATTCCAACCGCCCTTCCCTTGTCATTGTTCCCCAGAATATGGTGAAATCTTCCACCCCAGACATAATTCATCCCTTTTTCTAAGATCTTCTTCCTGACCATCTCGACTTCTTGTTCTCCCCCCCCGATGAGAAAGGGCTCGTCATACTCCCTCTCCTTCGCAAACCCGGCCTCTTGCAAACTCAACCCGCAGAGAAAGGATATCTCTTCCACCGTAAGGTCGGAAAACCCTTTGATTGGAACCCCGGTCTCCTTCCTGATGGAATCCAGCACGGCAACGATTTGAGGGTAGCGGGTGCCCAGTTCTAGGACGAATTGGTCGCCCGATGCTCTATCCCAGGAAAAGGGAAATGAAAAATAGTCTTCCGGGATGAAGACCGCCCCTCCGTTTTCCGAAATAAAAGGGTGATCGTTTTCCATTTTTTTTCGATAGAACTCAATCTCGGACCGGGTTTTGCTGCTCGAAAAAACCAAGGGGATTCTCTTCTCTCGTATCGCGCGAAGGGCCGGCAGGGCATGTTCAAACGAATAGGAGTCTCGGTCAAGCAACGTTCCGTCAAGATCTGTAAAGATCACAAGCTTAGGTGTTGTCGTCATCGACGGCATTCCTCAACCTTTCCAAGAAATCAGGAATAGCTGAAGTGACCCGGCTCCAATTCGGAATGAGCGGAATGCTGAGCGGATCTTCCACAAAGGCTTTGCTGGCCAGTTCAATCCCTTTGGTAAAGGTCTCCACCGCCACCCCTTCCTCATGGCGGTCAAAATCAAGTCCATTAATGTCCGCATCATCGTCATATTTTGTGATCGTCTCTTGGGCCGTCCTCAAATAGGCTGCTCTCAACGTTTTCAATAGGCTCTCTGAAAGATCGATTCCCTCACTAGCCAGGTTTCGGAAGAGATTCTGTGCAATATCAATCGACATTCTTAAAAGCCCTTTATTGGGATCATCTGGAGAGAGATCCTGGTGCTTATGCTCATAGTTATCGGTTAAATCGACCTGGCAGATCCGTCTCAAAGAACAGTTACGGAAAACTTCCGACAAAACCCCAACCTCCAGCCCCCAATCCCAGGGAATCCGGTTGATCCTGGCCAAGTCGGTAATCATCGAAAACTCTCCAGCCAAGGGATACCGAAAACTGTCTAAATAGACCAGGAACGGAAGGTACCCTAAGAGGCGTTCCAAGGAGCGAAGCAGCGGGGTGACGAGGAGACGGGTGACTCTCCCATGCAGTTTATTCGTCACCCGACTGTAAAACCCCTTGCAGAACTCGTATCCCAGGTTCAAATTGACCACGGGGTAGGACAACCGGGCCAAGAATTCTCGGTCGTAACTGAGGATGTCACAATCGTGAAGCACGATGACGTTACTCTTTTCACTTGCCAGGACATAGCCAAAGGCCATCCATGTGGAACGTCCCTTCCCGTCTTCCCCCGCCGAAATATCATTTTTCCTCAAGACATCGTAGAGTGATCTGACCCTCGGCCCGTCATTCCAGATGATGGTCGTCTGCTGGGGAAGAACAGAGAAAAACTTTTTCGCATGTTCAAAATCTTTCTCCTTCGCTCTTCCCAGGGTGACAACCACCTGGTTGATGTATCTCACTTTCTGAATTTCGGAAACAATGATCTGAAGGGCTTTCTCCTTCAGTTCGGAATAGAGGGAAGGGAGAACCAGTGCGATCGGATTGTGTTTCGCGTGGAACTCCAACTCCGTTTCCATCCGTTCCAAATTTCCTTTCTTAAATCGATGAAGGGTGGTGATCACCCCGGGCTGAAAGAAATCGGTCATAGATCCATCTCCTTTCTCGATATTTCACAAAGACCAAAGGAGGTTTTGTGGAATCCTTACCCCGTCTCTCGACGAAAAGGCCGCTACCCGAAATTTTATTTTCGGATAGCGGCCCCACTATCCGGCCTTTCTAACCTCCAGAAATATTTAAATACTCCTGGACTCTACACCCTTTCCCCCCGTTCCGTCTACTTTTTATTACCAAACTGGCTTCCAAATGTCAAAGATTTTTTGGGTTGCTTTACCTGTGGGCAATGGACATAAGGCCTGCGGAATCCTCGTTGGACAACCGCCCTTGAATTTGATATCCTGGATAATTACTTTTAGTAGAAATATAAGAAAGGAGGGCAAAATGATGATCAAAGACGACAGAAACTACCATCAGCGACTGCAGGAGTTCTGTGATTGTTATTTGGAGACCGACCCCAAGAAGGAGCTGGAACGGGCTGCACAGGGGAATTCGGGTGATCCCAGCGGGGATCTGGACGAATTAGCCCTTAAGTTCCTTGGCCTTGGAATCTTCTATGGGGCTGCCGAAAAGGCAAAGAAGATCTCAATCGAGCGGTCAAACGAGGGGAAGGTTATCTTCTCGGTGGAATCCAGAGGGAAATATCAGCTTCCTTCTCCCAGTGTCCAGGTGGCTGATCGAATCATCTCCATTGCTCGGTCCATCACCCATATTGACGAGGCGAAAGGAAAAGAACCCGTATCCTTTGGCCTGCGAAACGATCGAATTGACCTTACTTTTGAGTTCGACCGGAAGAAAAATGCAGAGACTTTCTCAATCTTGTTTCCAAAACTATAAAACTTAAGCGGAACGGTTTGTGTGACCGCATAGAAGTCTCTTCAGATTTTCGGGCGCGAAGGGTTCAACGAGAAGAGACCCTACGGGTATGCATGACGAAGGAGGATTCACTCCCCTTTCCCGCGGCCGGAACCCTTTCGCGATTCTGTAAACAACCATCAGCAAGCCAGCAGAGAGCTCCATCCTTCATTGGTCAAAACTCTGTAACTTATTCTATTGTCTCGAAAAAGGCGTCTTTAACGCCCTCCAATAACTGGAATGATTTTGCCTTGATAGAAAAAATTTCAGCGCCAGGATCATTCAAGAAGTCTATTAAGTGGGGGTGCCTCTTTAAGAACTTTTCCCGGATGAGGCCTTTTTTCACGGAGTCATTTATCGTTTGGAATTCTCCACTGACAGTCAGGGCTTTTATATAAATCCGTCTTTGACCCTTCTCCTCTTCCCGAGTATCAATGAGAAGGCTGACCGTCGGGTTTTCCATTAAATTGGCATACTTCTTCGTCTGTTTGTGAGAAATAAAAAAAATCTCATGACCGTCCTCATCTGAAATATAGGACATGAGAGAACAATGGGGTCTCCCCTCGGAAACAGTAGCTAAGACACAGAGATCATTTGCCTTAAGGATATCTTTCATCTTTTCAAGCATTGGGTTTTCTCTATTCCTCTTTTATTCTATTTAAAACAAAGCCTAAATATAATAATATAACAAGAGGGAGAGAATTCAATGGAAAAGATTAGATTGGGCATCAGCACCTGCTTACTGGGTGAAACTGTCCGTTACGACGGGGGCCATAAGCTGGATCGGTTTCTCACCGATACCCTTGGACAATATGTTCAATACGTCCCTGTCTGCCCCGAGGTGGAATGCGGTCTCGGTGTCCCAAGGGAATCGATGCATCTGGAGGGAAATCCAGATTCTCCTCGTCTTGTGACAATCCATACTAAACAAGATATGACTGACCCCATGGTCCAGTGGGCCCGAAAACGTGTCGTCGATTTGGAAAAGGAAGATCTTTGTGGATTTGTTTTCAAAAGTGATTCTCCAAGCAGCGGCATGGAACGGGTCAAGGTCTATAATGAAACGGGAATGCCAGTCAAAAAGGGAGTGGGACTGTTTGCCAAGATATTTATGGACCATTTTCCTTTGCTCCCCGTCGAAGATGAGGGACGCCTTCATGATCCAGGACTTCGCGAGAATTTTATAGAAAGAATCTTTACTTTAAAAAGATGGCGAGAAGTTTTAGATAGAAAGGAAAGTCGGGGAAACGTCGTGGACTTCCATACCAGGCATAAATTGTTGATACTTTCACACAGCCCAAAGCATTATCAAACAATGGGAAAACTCGTGGCGAAAGCAAAAGATCTTCCTTTGAAAGAACTCTACCAAAAATACCAGACTCTTCTCATGGAATCCCTTGGGTTAAAAACCACACCGAAGAAAAACGCCAATGTTCTGCAGCATATGATGGGTTATTTCAAGGAGCAGTTGTCCTCTGACGAAAAACAGGAATTGTTAGAAGTGGTCGATCATTATCGGAAGGAATACCTCCCACTCATTGTTCCAATAACTCTTATCAGTCATTACGTT
>Ga0335084_10005290_pt1 | contig 12750 bp, 9 predicted proteins | sample Lox_Sample_44_FD_206721 | JGI IMG/M metagenome (GOLD analysis project Ga0335084, IMG submission 206721) | Soil microbial communities from Loxahatchee National Wildlife Refuge, Florida, United States - Lox_Sample_4.4 | ecosystem: Environmental > Terrestrial > Soil > Wetlands | place: USA: Florida... | reverse complement strand
TTCCTCGCAGCGGACGGCCGCTGGCTGTGGCTGCGCGAGCTGGTCAGTGTGGTCGATGGGCCGGACGGCCGCCGCACCCGCCAGGGGTTTCTGCTCGATGTCACCGCGTCGCGCAGCGCCGAAGCCGAGCTGCGCCTGGCGGCACAGGTGTTCCAGAGCAGCGGCGAGGCCATCGTCATCAGCGACGCACGGCACCGCATCCTCACGCTGAATCCGGCGTTCACCCACATCACGGGCTACACCGCAGCCGAGGCGATCGGGCAGACGCCGTATGCGCTGAGTCCCAGCATGCGCAGCCCCGACCGCGAGCGCGAAGCGTGGACGGAAGTGGATCGCAACGGCTACTGGCAGGGCGAAGTGTGGGACCGGCGCAGCAACGGCGACGTGTTCCTCAAGTGGCTCACCATCAGCGCCGTGCGTGACGCGCAGGGGCGCCCGAGCAACTACATCGAGATCTTCTCCGACATCACCGAGCGCAAGGAGCGCGAGGAGCGGGTGCATCACCTCGCCCATCATGATGCCCTCACCGATCTGCCCAACCGGCAGCTGCTGCGCGACCGCATCGCGCAGGCGCTGGCGCTGGCCGAGCGCAGCCGCTCGCGCATCGCGGTGATGTTCCTGGACCTGGATCGGTTCAAAACGGTGAACGACTCGCTCGGTCACGGCGTCGGCGACGAGCTGCTCAAGGAGGTGTCGAGGCGGCTGCGCTCGTGCATGCGGGCGAGCGATACGGTGAGCCGGCTGGGCGGGGACGAGTTCGTGATCCTGATGCCGAACGTGGCGGACGCCGAACATGTCGCGGTGACGGCCCGCAAGATCCTCAACACCGTCGCGCGCCCGTACAACATCAGCGGCCACGAGCTGGTGTCCACGCCCAGCATCGGTATCAGCGTCTATCCGGCCGACGGCACGGACGTGGATACGCTGTTGCGCAACGCCGACGCCGCCATGTATCACGCCAAAGGGACGGGGCGCAACAACTACCAGTTCTTCACGCAGGACATGAACGCTCGCGCCCTCGAGCGGCTGTCTCTCGAGCACAGCCTGCGGCGTGCGCTGGAGCGCGACGAGCTGCGCCTGCACTTCCAGCCGCAGTACAGCCTCGCTGACGGGTGCATGGTCGGTATGGAGGCGCTGCTGCGCTGGGAGCATCCGGAGCAGGGACTGGTGCTGCCTGGCCAGTTCATCGAGTTCGCGGAGGAGAGTGGCTTGATCCTGCCGATCGGCGAGTGGGTGCTGAAGGAAGCCTGTCGCCAGAACCGCGCGTGGCAGGACGCGGGGCTGCCGCGGCTGCCGGTGTCGGTGAACATTTCCGCCCTGCAGTTCCGCCAACCGGATTTCGTCGACACGGTCGAGCGTGCCCTGGCCGGCGCAAGCCTGGAAGCGCGTTGTCTCCAGCTGGAGGTGACCGAGAGCGTGATCATGTACGAACCCGAACGGGTCACGGCTGCCCTGCAGCGCTTGAAGGACATGGGGCTGGAGCTGGCCATCGACGATTTCGGGACCGGCTACTCGTCGCTGTCGTACCTCAAGCTGCTGCCGATCGATCGCCTCAAGATCGACCGCTCGTTCGTGCGGGACGTCCCCGCCGACACCGACGACGAGGCCATCATCGCGGCCATCATCGCGCTCACCCGCAAGCTTGGGCTGCGTACCATCGCCGAGGGCGTGGAGACCCGCGAGCAGCTCGAGTTTCTGCGCGAGCAGGGTTGCGACGAAGTGCAAGGGTTCCTGCTCAGCCGGCCGCTCGCGCCGGGCGACTGCGCCGGATTGCTGGCTCAGGAGAACGCAGCGCGCCCGCGGCAGGTCGCTTGACCGGTTGGCAGCGTGACGGTCGACGAGCACGTGTTCTCAGCCGATGGGCCGCTCGCGCGGGCCATTCCCGGCTATAAGGTGCGCCAGCAGCAGATCGAGATGGCCCAGGCGGTCGCCGAGGTCATCGACGCGCGCGGCGTTCTGATTGCGGAGGCCGGCACCGGCACCGGCAAGACCGTGGCTTACCTGGTGCCGGCGTTGCTGTCGGGTGGGAAAGTGATCGTCTCCACCGGCACCAAGACCTTGCAGGATCAGCTCTTCAACCGCGACATTCCGATGGTGCGGCAAGCCTTGCGCGTGCCGGTGACGGTTGCGCTGCTCAAGGGACGGGCCAACTACGTCTGCCACTATCACCTCGAGCGCAACCTGCAGGACGGGCGCTTCACGAGCCGCGCCGACGCTGCCTACCTGCAGGTGGTCGCGCGCTACGCCAAGACCAGCAAGACCGGCGATCGCAGCCTGCTCGCAGAGGTACCCGAAGACGCCGGGGTGTGGCCGCTGGTGACCTCGACACGGGAGAACTGCCTGGGCGGAGACTGTCCTCGCTACAAGGACTGCTTCGTGATGGAAGCGCGCAAGCTGGCGCTCGCGGCCGACGTGGTGGTGGTGAACCACCACCTGTTCTTCGCCGATCTGGCGTTGCGCGACGAAGGCGTGGCGGAGCTGCTCCCCGCCTGCAACACGGTGATCTTCGACGAGGCCCATCAGCTTCCGGCCACCGCCACTCTGTTCTTCGGGGAGAGCCTGTCCAGCGCGCAGCTGCTGGAGCTCGCCCGCGACACGCGCCTGGAGGCGGCCGCTGCGGCGAAGGATTTCGCTGCTCTGCCGGAAGCGGCACAGGCGTTGGATCGGGCAGCGCGCGACCTGCGTCTGGCTGCGGGTGAGGACAGCGGGCGGCAGACCGCCCAGCAGGCGCACTCGCGCCGCGAGTTCGCGCAGCGGCTGGATGGCGTCGAAGCGAAGCTCGCGGCGCTCAGCGCGCTGCTGGAGTTCCAGGCCGAGCGCAGCGAGGGGCTGGAGAACTGCTGGCAACGCAGTTGCGATCTGGCGGGCAGGCTGTCGCGCTGGCGCGAAGCGGATGCACAGGGACAAGGCAAGGATCGCGTGCGCTGGGTCGAGGTATTTCAGCACGCCGTACAGCTCAACTCCACGCCGCTGTCGATCGCGGACGTATTCCAACGCCAGATCGAAGGCGGTGCGCGCGCCTGGATCTTCACCTCGGCTACGCTGTCGGTGAAGCAGGACTTCAGCCACTACCAGCACGAGATGGGGCTGGCGCAGGCGCGCACAGCGGGCTGGGACAGCCCCTTCGATTATCCCCGGCAGGCGCTGCTCTACGTCCCCGAGCACATGCGCGCGCCCAACAGCCCGGGGTACACGGAGGCGGTGGTCAAGGCGGTGCTGCCAGTCATCGCAGCGAGCCGAGGACGCGCATTCCTGTTGTTCACCAGTCTGCGCGCGATGCGCGAGGCCCATACGCTGCTCAAGGAAGGTTTCGCCAGCTCGGGCCTTGCGTTTCCGCTGCTGCTGCAGGGGGAGGATTCGCGCTCGCTGCTGCTGGAGCGCTTTCGCCGGCTCGGCAACGCCGTGCTGGTGGCGAGCCAGTCATTCTGGGAGGGAGTGGACGTGCGCGGTGACGCGCTGTCGCTGGTGATGATCGACCGGTTGCCATTCTCGCCGCCCGACGATCCGGTGCTCGCTGCGCGCATCGACAGCATCAACGCCGCGGGCCGCAACGCTTTCATGGAGTATCAGGTTCCGGAGGCCGTCATCACGCTGAAGCAGGGCGCCGGCCGCCTGATCCGCGACGAGGCCGACCGCGGCGTGCTGATGATCTGCGACACCCGCCTGGTCGAGCGCCCATACGGACGGCGCATCTGGCAGAGCCTGCCGCCGATGCGGCGCACGCGAGCACTTGAGGAGGTGATTCAGTTCTTCGGGGCTTCTCAGGGACTAGGGGCTAGGGACTAGGGGCTAACAACCAAGCTAAGACGGAGTCATCTCCAACTCAGCAATCGAAATAAGCAACGTGGACGGGGCTAGGGGCTAGTCCCTAGTCCCTAGACTCTAGTCCCTTCAACGTCCCCAGCCCCTTAAAGACCCTCGCCCTCACGCGTTCCAGGTTGGTGCGGAAGTTGTAGAGGTTCTCCGAGAACGCCAATGGCATGGGCAGGTGGCTGACCGCAATCTCAATCTGGTCCAGGCGCTTGAGGATCTCGCTCAGTTCCTCCGCATTGGGCTCAGCCTCCAGCTCCAGCTCGATCTCCTTGAGGCGGCCGTACCAGCGGTAGAGCCGCGAGCGCATGCGCCAGGCGTACGCTTGCGGCAGCAGGCGCGACAGCGGGACCACCAAGGCCAGGAACGGCAACACCAGAACCCACAACCGGTCCACCAGCACCGCCATCCAATAGGGCAGATAGCGCTGCAGCCAGGGCTCCCCCGACTTGTAGTAGCGCACTGCTTCCGCGGCGTACGGGAACCCGGCGTCCAGCAGGGCAGGGAACTGGCCGCGCGGGCTCAGCAGGGAGCCGTCGCCGTGCACCGTAGTTGCCGCTGTCATCAACAGATAGGCGAGGGCAGGGTGCAGGCTGTCGCGGGCCAGGAGATTGGCTGTAGGGGACAGCAGCACGATGTCGTGGTCGGGCACGTCCCCGGCGAGATTGAAGACCCCGCGCGGCAAGGTCACGCTGCTCAGGAAGGGGAAGCGCCGCACGTAGGCCTCGGCGCGGTCGAAGCTCAGCAGCCGCACGCCCGGCATGGCGATCAGCCGCTGCACCAGCGCGGAATCGGGCGGCGCCACGTGAAGCATCGCGTCCACCTCGCCGCGCTCGAGCATGCCCGCAGCCTGCTCTCCTGGGAGCGGCAGCAGTTCGGTGGGCGGCAGCACCGCCAGGTTGACCGCGAGCAGCTGCAAAGCGAGCGGGCGGGTACCACTTTGCTCTGGACCGATGGCGATGCGTTTGCCGTTCAACCCGCGCAGGTCGGCAATTGGCGCACCCCGATAGAACACCCACAGCGGCTCGTAGTAAAGCGTACCCAGCGACTCCACGTGCGGCGCGTTGGCGGAGAATCCGGTGCCGCTCTGGAAGAAGGCCACATCGACCCCGGAATCGGGGTCCATCAGGCGGCCGATGTTCTCGAGCGCACCATCAGAGGTCACCAGCTGCAGATCGACGCCCTCTTGCGCGAGCAGCCGGCGGTACGCGAGGCCGAAGCGGTAGTAGTCGCCGTCAGGGCGCCCGGTGCTCATCACGATCTTGCTCGGCGGCGCGGGCTGCACGAAATGCAGCGCCAGAGCGAACCCGGCGATGGCCACGGTCGCCGCGACTGCCAGCATGATGCGGATTTCCCGGCGCAGCCGGGCGCCGGCAAGGTCGGTCAGCTTGTTGAGGCGTTCGGAGCGGGTGGTCATGGCCGAATCGACGTTTCCGCTGGGCGCAGGAAGAACCACGTCAAACCGACTGCGCTCACCACGATCCGAACCGCTGGGACGGTGATGAGCAGCAGGTCTCGAGTGCGTCGGAGCGCGTGAAGGGCCATCGCGAAAGAGTGGGCGCCGGGGTCGCCGCGATTATAGACGGCCCGCGGCGGTCGGCACGCGGCGCTGTCGGAGAGCGTCTCAGGTGCGTGCGAGCACGGCGGCCACGCCAAGCCACAGCAGCCACGCGAGCAACAGCCAGATCACCACGATCACCACGGCGGCGCTGCGATTGACGGGCTTGGCGCGGCGCTGCTCGAGCCACGCCGCTGCCTGCGCGCGTCCGTCTTGCAGCACCTCGGCGGGGATCAGCTTGAGGGTGAAGTAGATCGCCACCGGCAGCAGGATGACGTCATCCAGATAGCCGAGGACCGGAATGAAGTCGGGAATCAGATCGATCGGACTGAGCGCGTAGCCCACGATCAGCATGGCGATCAGCTTGGCCGCCAGCGGCGTGCGCGGATCGCGATAGCAGTACCACAACGCCAGCACGTCGCGCTTGAGCGCTGCCGCCCAGTCGCGCAGCCGCCGGCCGACGCTCACCTGGCGAGCGTTGCGTGCAAGTCGTGCTCGTCGGCCCGATGCACGGTCACGCGCGCGAACTCGCCGGGCTGGAGGCCGTCTCCATCCTCGATGTAGACGACGCCATCGATCTCCGGCGCGTCTGCGGCGCTGCGTGCAACCGCCCCCTCGTCGCCGACCTCATCGACCAGTACGGTCAACGTCTGTCCGATCTTGCGCTGCAGCTTGTGTGCGCTGATGCGCGCCTGCAGTTGCATGAAGCGCGCGCGCCGCTCCTGTTTGACCTCCTCCGGAACCGGATCGGGCAGCGCATTGGCAGCCGCTCCTTCCACCGGCGAGTAGGCGAAGCAGCCGACCCGGTCGAGCTGCGCCTCCTCCAGAAATGCGAGCATGGCGTTGAACTCGCTTTCCGTCTCTCCCGGGAAGCCGACGATGAAAGTGCTGCGGATGGTGATGTCCGGGCAGATCTGGCGCCAGGCGCGGATGCGTGCCAGGGTGTTCTCGCTGTCGGCTGGCCGCTTCATGAGCTTCAGGATGCGCGGGCTCGCGTGCTGGAACGGCACGTCGAGGTAAGGCAGCAGGCCTTCTGGTCGCATCAGCGGCACGACTTCGTCGACGTGCGGATAGGGATAGACGTAGTGCAACCGTACCCACACGCCCAGCTCGGCGAGATGGCTGGCGAGCGGAGTCACGCGGGTCTTCACCGGCCGGCCCCCCCAGAAGCCGGTGCGGTACTTCACGTCCACACCATACGCACTGGTGTCCTGGGAAATCACCAGCAGCTCTTTCACGCCGGCTTTGACCAACGTCTCGGCTTCTTGCAGCACCTCGCCGATCGGACGGCTCACCAGGTCGCCGCGCATGGACGGGATGATGCAGAACGTGCAGCGATGATTGCAGCCTTCGGCGATCTTCAGGTAGGCGTAGTGGCGCGGCGTGAGCTTGACACCCTGCGGCGGCACGAGGTCCACGAACGGATCGTGTGGTCGCGGCAGATGCGCGTGGACAGCGTCCATGACTTCGGCGGCGGCGTGCGGGCCGGTCACCGCGAGCACGCCAGGGTGAGCGCGCTTCACTACCTCGCCTTGCGCGCCCAGGCAACCGGTGACGATGACACGGCCATTCTCTGCGAGCGCTTCGCCGATTGCGTCGAGCGACTCGTCGACCGCCGAATCGATGAAGCCGCAGGTGTTGACCACGACGAGGTCGGCCCCCGCGTAGGTCGGCGAGATCTGGTAGCCCTCGGTGCGCAGCCTGGTGAGGATGTGCTCCGAGTCGACCAGCGCCTTGGGACAGCCCAGCGAGACGAACCCGACGCTTGGCGCGGCTCGCGTCTTGCCCACCGGTGGCTCAGCCCTTGCGCTCGGACCCTTCGCTGGCGCCGCTGCTGGCGGGCTTGACCTCATCCTGGTTGGCGGGGAACGGCGAGGGGAAAGTGGGGAACTGGAACGCGCCGAACAGATTGCGCGCCTGTTTCTGCAATTGCTGTTGCATTTCCAGGAACGCTTGCGCGCTCTGCTCGAGATAGCTGGTCATCAGGCCCTGGATCGCCGGGCCCTGCATCTTTACGAACTGGCCCCACGATTCGGAGTTCAGCATCGGGTTGTCGCTGAACTTGCCCAGCGACTGTTCCTGCAGCCGGCGCTGGATCTCCATGAAGGTCTGGATGTTCTTCTCCAGATACGTGCCCATCATGCCCTGCATGGCATTGCCGTAGAACCGGATGATCTGCGACAGCATGTCGGAGGAGAACATCGGTGCGCCCGAGCTTTCTTCCTCCAGGATGATCTGCAGCAGAATGCTGCGGGTGAGGTCGTCGTTCGTCTTCGCGTCGACCACCTTGAAAGGAATCTGCTCCAGCACCAGCTTCTTCACATCCGCCAGCGTGATGTAGCTGCTGGTGGCGGTGTCGTACAGGCGTCGGTTCGGGTACTTTTTTATCAGTCGGACGTCTTCGCTCATGTTCGCTGCGGCTCCGCGTCTTATGTTCAGGGCCCGGTTCGTGTTGCGACGCTCTGCATGTTGCCGAGGCCGGCTTCGCGTACCGTTCTGACAGACAAGTTTAACCTATTGAAAACTGGTCGCAATCAAATTCTGTTGCGACGCGCAAGCAGGGGCTTGACATGGCGTCGCAGCATCGTTAACATTGGCTTGTGCGTTGCAGCATCTCCGGCCTACGGAACGTAAGTCGGACTCGACAGAGCGGCTTGAAATCATCGGGATCGCCCCGATACCTAGAAACAGCCGCAATGTCGCAGCGAAACAACGCCGGCAAGCTCACCGGCGCGACCGGGTGATGGGCGGCGTGGACAGATTTCCGAAGCGGGCGGGGGAGCCCGCGTCAGGTACCGTCTCCTCCCCCTTTGTATAAGGTTTCGCCTTATACCAAAGGTTCAGCCCCAGTTCGCAAGAACTGGGGCTTTTTTTTGCCAAAGTGCTGCGCAGCCGAACGGCGCACGTGCAAGCGCCCGAAGATCCCCAATGAGACGCCGGGCTAGCAGTCTGTTGAAAAAGTCGCCTCGCGAGCGCCCGCGGGCTTCTTGCGGGGCGCACACGCGCAACAACTGCTTGATTGAGCGGGCCTCGACATTGGTTCGGCGACAGGGTTGCGGTGCGAAAGTGCGTTTTTCAACGAACTGCTAGCCCATGTGCAACCCGCCGTTCACCGAGAATTCGGCGCCGGTGGTGAAGGCGGCGTCGTCGGTTGTGAGCCAGCCCACGATCGAGCCGATCTCCTCGGCCTTGCCCAGGCGTTTCACTGGAATGGTCTGGATGATCTTCTCGCGCACATCCTCGCGCACGGCCATCACCATGTCGGTCGCGATGTAGCCGGGTGCCACGGTGTTGACGGTGACGCCCTTGCTGGCGACCTCCTGGGCGAGCGACATGGTGAACCCATGCATGCCCGCCTTGGCCGCGGTGTAGTTGGTCTGGCCGAACTGGCCCTTCTCACCGTTGACCGAAGAGATATTGATGATCCGTCCCCAGCCCTGATCCAGCATGCCGTCGATCACCTGCTTGGTGACGTTGAACAGGCTGTTGAGGTTGGTGTCGATCACCAGGCGCCAGTCCTCCAGGCTCATGCGGCGGAATACGCCGTCGCGGGTGATCCCGGCGTTGTTCACCACGATGTCGATGACCCCGTGCTCGGCCTTGGCCTTGTCGAAGGCAGCCTTGGTCGACTCCCAGTCCGACACGTTGCCGACCGAGGCGTAGAAGCTGTAGCCCAGCGCCTTCTGCTCGGTCAGCCATTTCGCGTGGTCACGCGTGGGACCGCAACCCGCGATCACCTTGTAACCCATGCTGTGGAACTTCTGGCAGATCGCTGTGCCGATTCCGCCCATGCCGCCCGTCACGTATGCTGTCTTGCTCACGGCTGCCTCCTCATCTCATCTCAGGTTGTCGAGGACCTAGGAGTTAGATACCAATCAGCTGGGGCGCGCTACCGTCTCGGCCCTAGCTTCGAATTCCCGGATCCTGATCTTTCTCCATCACATAGCGCCCGGGCGCCGCCTCGATCGGTGAAAAGCGCTCGTTTCCGAGCAATGCTGGTGCGGGTGCCAGCCGCCCCGCGTGCTGCCGAACCCATGCGCTCCAGTGCGGCCACCAGCTGCCCGGTTCGCGCCGGGCGCCTGCCAGCCAATCGTCAGCCTGACCCTGCGCCGGGCCCGAGTGCCAGAACCATCTGCGCTGCGGCTGCGGTGGGTTCACCACACCCGCCACATGACCGCTCGCTCCGAGCACGAATTCGATTCTACCGCCAAGCAGGCGTCGCGCTGCATAGGCGGATGTCCACGGTACGATATGGTCGTCTCGCGTGGCGAGCAGATAAGCCGGCACCTCGATGCGCGCCAGGTCGACCGGCGTGTCCAGTACATCTACCTTGCCGCTCTGCCGCAGGTTGTTCTCCAGGTACATGTTGCGCAGGTACCAGGCATACAGCCGGCCGGGCAGATTGGAGCTGTCATCGTTCCAGTGCAACAAATCAAACGCGGGTGGTGTGGCGCCCTTGAGGTAGTTGTTGACGTGGAAGTGCCAGATCAGCTCGTTGGCTCGCAGCGTGGCGAAGGCGTGCGCCAGTTGCCGTCCGGGCATCAGGCCGCCATCGCGGAATTTCCGCTCGCAGGCGGTGACATACTCGGCGTCGACGTAGACGCCGATGTCGCCGACATCGGAGAAATCGAGCAGGCTGGCGAGCAGGGTGAGGCTGGCAACGCGCGAGCGCTCCGGCGCCACTGCGAGCGCTGAGGCGAGCAGGGTGCCGCCCACGCAGAATCCGAGCGCGTTGAGCTTGTCGGCGCCGGTGATGTCCAGAGCGGCGTGGAGCGGCGCCAGCACACCTGAACGGACGTAGTCATCCCACGTCGCCTGCACGAGGCTGGGGCCGGCATTGCGCCAGGACACCATGAAGACCTGCAGCCCCTGGTCCAGGGCATAGCGCACGAACGAGTTCTCCGGCCGCAGGTCGAGGATGTAGTACTTGTTGATGAATGGCGGAACGATCAGCAGCGGCCGCGCATGGACATCCGCGGTGCGCGGCGTGTACTGAATGAGCTGCGCCACGGGATTCTCGTAGATCACCGCGCCCGCCGTGACCGCCAGGTCGCGCCCGACCACGAACGCGCGCTCGTCGCTCATCTGCATGCGGCCGCGCGACGCATCGGCCTCCAGATTGCGCAGGCCCGCGGCCAGGCTCGCCCCGCCCGACTGCGCGGCGAGCCGCAGCACCTCCGGGTTGCTGCCCGGAAAATTGGTTGGCGCGAGCGCGTCGAGGTATTGGCGCAGGGCGAAGCACAGCCGGCGGTGCGTGTCTGCGGGCAGCTGCGCGGCGTCCACCAGCTCGCGAAGGCAGCGCACGTGCAGCAGGTAGGCGTCGCGCAGCAGACGGAAGAACGGCAGCTGCTCCCACTCGGGTGCGGCAAAGCGCCGGTCGGCGCCCGCCGCTCGCTCTGGCACCCTGGATGGCTCGCTGCTGTGCGCCCACAAAGACAGATACTCGGCAATGTAGCGGCGCTGGATATCGGCCACGTGCTCGGGGTGAGCGGCGAGGGCGCGCAGCAGTTCCGGCAGGCCGAGCCGCTCGGGCGAGGGGAGCTGCGCGAGCAGGTGTGCCGCCTGACGCTGCGCGGCGCGAACGAGCTCCGCTGCTGGTTCGGACGCCCCGGAGTGCATGCCTTGTCAGCGTGTCAGTGGCTGTGGCCGGTCAGCACGCGCACGATGTGGATGGTGGCGATGCCCAGCCCGATCAGAATGATCTGCTGTGCGGTAGCGCGCAGTTCCGGACGGCGGTGGAGCCCGGGAATGAGATCGGCCACTGCCACGTAGATCATGCCCGCGGCGACGAAGCCGAGCAGGCCCGGAATCCAGCTCTGCACGGCCGACAGCGCCGCATAGCCGAGCAGCCCGCCCAGCAGCATCGCCACGCTGGACAGCATGTTCGCCAGGAATGCGTTGCGCCGGCTGAACCCGGAGTGCAGCAGGATGACGAAATCTCCCACCTCCGAGGGGATCTCGTGCGCGATGATGGCGAGCGCTGTGACGATCCCGAGCTGGACATCGGCCATGAAAGCCGCCGCGATCAGCACCCCGTCGACGAAGTTGTGCACGGTGTCGCCGATCAGGATCATCATGCCGCTGCGCCCATGATCATGATCGTGGTTGTGTGCATGGGCGTGCTGGTGGCGGGTGGCCTCGCCCCACTGCGGGGCGTGCTGATGCCGCCACAGCACCAGCTTCTCGAGCAGAAAGAAAACCAGGATGCCGCCGAGGATGATGGCGCCGAGCAGGTGCGGCGAGGTCACGCTCTCGAACGCGTGCGGGAGAATCTCCAGGAACACCGCGCCCAGCAGCGCGCCCACCGCGTAGCTGATCAGCATGGGCACGCGCGAAGGGTCGGCGCGCAGGGCTACCGCCGCGGCCGCCGCAACGCTCAACAGGCCCCCGGCCAGGCAGGAAACGACGATCCAGGTGAGTATGCTCATGGGATCGAGCGGCTGGCGGCCGACGCGCTCAGGCGTCCAGCCAGATCAATGCTGCCTGGCGGCCGGTGCGCCCGTCGCGGCGGTGCGAGTAAAACGTTGCCGGCTCGCTGAACGTACAACAATCGCCGCCATAGACTGCGCGCACACCGGCACTGTCGAGCCGTTGACGAGCGAGGCCGTACAGATCGGCCAGCCACTTCTGCGGCGTGCCGGCGACGGTCGGCTTGGCCTGGAAGCACGCGCGGGCGTGCGGATGCGTCTGCGCGAAGGCTTCCAGCACATCGACCTGCACCTCGAAGGCTTGCGGGCCGATCGCCGGACCGAGATACGCGAGCAGCTCAGACGGTGCGCAGCCCATCGCCGCGACGGTACGCTCCAGCACCCCCGCGCTCAGGCCTCTCCAGCCTGCGTGGGCGGCAGCGACTGTCGTCCCCGCGCGGTCGCACAGCAGCACCGGCAGGCAATCAGCGATCATGACGACGCACACTTTCCCCGCGCGGCGCGCAACGCACGCATCGGCCTGCACTGGCGCTGCGGTCGTGCCGGCTTCCACCACGCGCGTGCCATGCACCTGTCGCAGCCAGCACGGCTCGGCGGGCAGGCGGATGCGCAGCCGCTCGCGATTGGCCCGCACGGCCTCGGGGTCGTCCTCGACGTGGTCAGCGAGATTCATGCTGTCGAACGGCGCGGTGCTGACGCCGCCGTTGCGCGTGGTGACCAGGCTGCGCACGCATGCCGGCGCCGGCCAATCCGGCACGAACCAGTCAGTCGGCAGCGCCATCATCTTCCTGCAGGGCACGGAACAGCCAGGCGAAATCGGCCGGAGGGGCACATTCCCACGTCAAGCGCTCGCCGCTCAGCGGGTGCGTCAGGGCCAGGCGTGTCGCGTGCAGCGCTTGCCGCGGGAAGCTGCGCGCCGCAGGCGGAAGCGTGCGGGAAGCTCCGCGTCCAAGG
>Ga0335084_10005289_pt1 | contig 12750 bp, 12 predicted proteins | sample Lox_Sample_44_FD_206721 | JGI IMG/M metagenome (GOLD analysis project Ga0335084, IMG submission 206721) | Soil microbial communities from Loxahatchee National Wildlife Refuge, Florida, United States - Lox_Sample_4.4 | ecosystem: Environmental > Terrestrial > Soil > Wetlands | place: USA... | reverse complement strand
CTCCGGTGCCTTGGTGAGCGCTTCGCGTGCACCCAGCAGCGCATCGACGTTCACGCCATTGTTCACTGCATCGTTGGTCGTCGCCATGGTCTTCTCCTAGTGTCGTTGAGGATGGAGGGCGAAGGATAGCAGCCCTCTTCCCTGGATTCCATCGTCCATGGCCAAGGGCTTATATAAGGAATTTATATGCTTATATCGCTATGGTCGCCTCTGCATTCCTGCGGGAGGAATGCCCGGAGTCGCGTCGCGTTGAGAGCGCGAGATTAGGCAAAGGGGCTGCCTTCCGCACATGAACCGCTCATTCAGTCGCGTCGTGTACGAAGACGCGATCCCGGGTTCCGTCTGCTATAGTGCAGCAGCCGCCTCGGAGAACAGGTGGTGATCAATGAGTTCGGCTCAGGACGAACGCTACATCTGCGAGCCGACTATCTTCAACACATAGGGAGGAGAAAATGAAGCGACTCGCTATCGCCTTGCTCGGGCTCTTGGTGTCTTACCCAGCTCTGGCCGAAAACCGCTCGCTGCTCGTTGTCAGCGAGGTCATCGACATCAACGCTCCGCCGGCAAAGGTATGGAACTTCGTGAAGCCGTTCGACAGCGTCCCCCGCTGGCACCCAGCCTTCTCGGCCACCGAGATCGTATCGGGGCGCGATGGGAAGGTCGGAGCCATCCGCGCGTTGACCTTCAAGGACGGCCCCACGTTCACCGAGGAGTTGCTCGCGATTAACGAGCAGAGCATGGCTTTCACTTACTGCATCGTCGAATCGCCGCTACCCATCGATCGTTACGTGTCGAGCATGAGCGTTAAGCCCGACGGCCGTGGCGGCAGCGTCGTTGCCTGGGTCGGAGTGTTCAGCCGCAAGAACCCGCGCGACAATCCTCCCGACGCGGAGAGCGATGCGACCGTCGCCGGCCTTGTCACTGGCGCATACCAGGCCGGGTTGCAGAATCTCAAGAAGGTAATGGAGCAGTAGCAGTAGTTTCGCTATCCGTATCCGTCTCAATCTCTCCTGATTGATTAGCGCCAGGGGTCTGAAACCGCACGCCCCAGGGTTCCCCAAGGCCGAGTGATGCATAACCGGCGAGGGCGAGCCCTGGCGGTCGTGTTCATGCACCGTCAGCTGCTTGCTTACGCAAGCTTCACCGCTCACTACGTTGCCATCCTCCGCAACATCTCGTACATGACCCGGGTGCCGAACGTCACGTTCTCCACGGAGATTCGCTCGTCGTGGCCATGTATGCCCTCGGCGTCCTTGTCCGTTCTCTTGAACGGCATGAACCCGTAGCAAGGGATACTGCGCTCTCGGAAATAGTGGCAATCGGTAAAGCCAATTGCGAGCGGCGTTGCCACCTTGACGCCAGGATGCAAGTTGTTCGCGATCTCCCTCAAGACCTGCAAGAACTCCGCATCGGTAGGTGAGCTGCTCGGGACGAAGGACAGCACGGGCTCGATCCTGATCGAATCGTCCGCGATGATCGTACGCAGCTCGTCGAGGAACTGCTGCGGATCCTGGCTCGGCAGCAGCCTCACGTCGAGCTGGGCCGAGGCCAGCGCCGGAATCACGTTGACCTTGTTAGAGCCCTCCAGCATGGTGATGGAAATGGTGTTTCGAACCCTGGCGTTTGCAAATGGGCTCTTCGTGAACTCGGCCGCGAAGGCCGGATTCAGGAGAGACTTGCTCAGGTCCTTCAGGCTCTCCCTCGTTTCCGGATTCGGATCGAGATCGGCGATGTCGGCGTAGAACTGCTGCACGATCGGCTCCACCTTCAACGGCGTCTGGTATCTGACGATCCGGTACAGCGCCTCGATCAGCCTGGTGACTGCGGAGTCCGCACGAGGCGCCGATCCATGGCCGGGCTTACCCGTGACCGTCAACATCAGCCAGAACGGGGTCTTCTGGGCGGTCTCCACATCGTAGTGCAGCACCTTCCCGCTCTCGCTCGCGTAGATGGAGCCGCCTTCGTTCAAGACGGTGCCCGCATCTTCCAGCAAGTTGAAGTGCTCCTTGAGCATGAAGCCAGCACCCATGGCGCCTCCGGCCTCTTCGTCCGCCACCCCGAGGAAGATCACGTCGGCGTTCAACGGGATCCCTTGGCGCTTCAGCGCCAGCATCGCCATCAGCTCCACGATGCCCATGCCCTTCATGTCGAGGCTCCCGCGACCCCACAGGTAACCATCCTTCACCACGCCGGCGAAGGGGTCCACAGACCACAGCTGTCTGTACGCAGGGACGACATCCATGTGGTTCAGAAGGACAATGGCCTTCTTCGAACCATTTCCCTTCAGGCGTGCGTAGATGTTTCCCCGTCCCGGAGCGGACTCGAAGATCCGGGCCTCGATACCCTCCCGATCGAAAATGGCTTTGAAAAATTCGGCCGCCTTGATCTCGCTTCCAGGTGGATTGGTGGTATCTATGCGCAGATATTGAGTCAGCAATGACATCGCTTGCTGCTCGAGAGCGCTTTCGTCGGCTGAGGCCGTCCCCTTCATGCCTGTGAGCGCTGTCAACGCGAGCCCAACCGCGCAGAGCACGAGCGTTCGAATCGTCACGGCGGCTCCTTGTCAGTTTACGAAGCGTAAGCTTCGCGAAAGCTTAATCGACTGTACTCGCATCTGTCTCGTAGACTCCTACAGGTCCCGGGCGACGAAAAGGTGTCGTTGCCTGCGCAGGCGCGCGCACGGGGGCTAACATAGAATCGCGCCAGTCTCAGCGGAGGAGATCTGATGGCACTAGCAGCGAGCGCGACCACTTTATCCCCGGAACCCGACGATCGCAGGCAGCTCAGGCGCGCCGTCATCGCCAGCACGGTGGGCACCACCATCGAGTGGTACGACTTCTTTCTCTACAGCACCGTCACCGGACTGGTTTTCGCTCAGCTGTACTTTCCAAAATCCGATCCCCTAGTGGGCACACTGCAGGCGTTCGCAATCTATGCGGTCGGCTTCGTCGCACGGCCGGTGGGTGCCGCGATCTTCGGGCACTACGGAGATCGCATCGGTCGCAAATCGACGCTGATCGCCACGCTCCTGCTGATGGGCGTGGCCACCTTCCTGGTCGCGTTCGTACCCGCCTACGACAAGATCGGCATCTGGGGTGCGGTCCTGCTGACCATCCTGCGCTTCGTCCAGGGTGTGGGCGTCGGGGGCGAGTGGGGAGGTTCGGTGCTGATGTCGATGGAGTGGACCAAGACCAACGCGCATCGCGGCTTCGTCGCGTCGTGGCCGCAGTTCGGCGTCCCGGCCGGTCTGTTCCTGGCCAACCTGGCAGTGCTGGCATTCAGTGAGGTCTCCGGGGATCGCTTCCTGGCCTGGGGGTGGCGCATCCCGTTCTTTCTCAGCATTCTGCTGGTGGTAATCGGGCTCTATATCCGGCTCAACATCCTGGAGACGCCGGTCTTCGCGCGCCTGGTCTCCGAGAACAAGATCGAGCGCACCCCCATGCTCGAAGTCATCAAGCGGCAGCCGAGGGAGATTCTTCTCTCGGCGCTCGCGCGCGTGGGGGAGCAGGCTCCGTTCTACATTTTCACGGCTTTCGTTTTCACTTACGGGACCAAGGTGCTGGGCGTTTCGCGCGACCTGCTGCTCACCGCGGTCCTGGCCGCCTCCGTGCTGTCTTTCTTCACCATCCCCTTCTCGGGCTACCTGTCCGATCGGATCGGGCGCAAGCGCATGTACATGCTCGGGGCGGCGGTGATGGGCGTGTTCGGCTTCGTCTATTTCGCGCTGCTCAACACGGCAGTGCCGGGGTGGATTTTCCTGGCCGTCCTGCTGTCGCTGATCCCGCACGACATGATGTACGGCCCGCAGGCGGCGCTGATCGCCGAATCCTTCACCGGACGCCTGCGCTACAGCGGTGCGTCGCTGGGTTATCAGCTGGCGTCTGTGATCGCGGGCGGTCCGGCTCCTTTGATTGCGGCCTGGTTGCTGGCGCAATACGGATCGGGCTACGCCATCGCCGCCTACATCATGGTCTGCGCTATCCTCAGTTTGATTTCGACGTCGATGCTCAGGGACTACACGAACAGGGACATCTCGCACGACTACGATCGGGCCTGAACCTGCGGCGCCGCACAGCGCGCGGTTGGTGGCTCGGGACACTGACAGAATCACCGCCCCGCGATGTACTGCCCGCGGGAGCGCTGAAGGACCCCACGAAACTGCCAACAACATTGGAGTTGGAGGAGACACCGTGCTGATCCGCATTGCTCTGACGTTTTGCGCGTCGCTGCTGCTTGCCACAAACGCGGCCGCGGCGGAACCCATCAAGATCGGCGTAATCAACATGCTCACCGGGCCGTTCGCCGAGGGGGGAAGCTTCCAGGTGAACGGATTGCAGCTCGCCTTGGAGGACGTGAATAAGGCTGGCGGCATACTGGGGCATCCGGTGGAGCTGCGCACCGAAGACAACGCCAGCACCAATCCCGGGACCGTGCTCGCGTTCTCCAAGCTCTTCACCGATCCAGCGATCAAAGCGATCGTCGGGCCGATTGCCAGCACGCAGATTCAGGCAGCTTCGCCCGCGATCGCCAAGGCGGGGATTCCCACCATGATCGGCGGCACCGACCCCAGCCTCACGCGTGTGAACAACAAGTGGGTGTTTCGCGCTCGCCCCAACGATCTGTACTCGTCCAAAGTCATCGCGGACTTCGGCGTCAACACGTTGAAGCTCAAGAAATGGGCGATTGTTCATGCCACCGATGCGTTCGGCCAGGGCGGGGCGAAGGCGCTCACCGAAGCGCTGCAGGCGCTAGGCGTCACTCCCATTCTCGATCAGGGCTACACCAGCAACACACAGGACTTCGCGCCGATCGTGCTCGCGATCAAGAAATCCGGCGCCGAGGTGCTTGGCACCTACATGACGGTTCCGGCCGATCAGGCGATCTTTGCGAAACAGCTGCGCCAGCTCGGCGTGAACATCCAATGGGTGGGGTCGCCGACCACTGCGGCGGTAACGACTCGAAATCTGGCGGGCGAGGCCTTGTACGGCAGCTACGCGGTTGCCGATTTCAATGCCGAAGCCAACGAGGCGGCGCGCGAGTTCACCAAGAGATATCGCGAGCGCTTCGGCATCTATCCGGACAACTTTGCCAGCTGGTCATACGATGCACTGCATATCCTCGCCTTGGCCATGAACAACGCGAACAGCACCGAGCCCGAAGCGGTACGCAAGGCGATCCTCGCGATCAAGGGCTACCAGGGACTCGAGGGCACGTACGAGTTCGATGCGAGAGGCGACGGCTTGCACGGGTACAACGTGGTGAGGAATGAGGGCGGAAAGATCGTCTTCATCAAGCGCGTCGATTTCCCGGTCGAGTGACTTGGCCATTCTCGATTAGTGACGAAACTCAGCCGTCATTCCGGGGCCGCGAGGCGAAACCCGGAATCCAGAACTCAAGGTCGAGAAATCTCTGGATTCCGGGTTCTGCCCTCACGGGCAGCCCCGGAATGACGGCGTTTGGTTGCCGCCCGCTCGTTCGCTGAGTTTCGTCACTAATCAGGTGGCCATTTGCCCCGGGGCGAGTTCAGGCGCATCGCGGCCTATCCGCTCAGGAGGCGCCGCTCACCTGAGCCGGCCAATAGCTTAGAATCACGGCTGCCGTTTCATCACACGGGATCCATGCAATGACCAAGTTCGGTATCGGCCAAGCGTTGACGCGACGCGAGGACCAGCGGCTCATCACTGGCACGGGCCAGTACATCGACGATCTGTCGCTGCCCAACGAAACGCATCTGGCCTTCGTGCGTTCGCCGCATCCGCACGCACGCATCGTTGCGATCGACACCGCGTCCGCCAAGGCGGCACCTGGCGTCATCGCGGTCCTGACCGGCGCTGAGTTGGCCAAAGACGGCATCGGCGCGTTCCCGCTTGGGCCGGGCCTGGCAGACGCCGATGGGAAACCGAAGGGCGCGCCTCCGTACCACCCGCTTGCGATAGACCACGTCCGTTTCGTCGGCGAGGCCGTCGCCGCAGTCGTCGCCGAGACGCGCGCACAGGCCGAGGACGCCGTCGAGAAAGTGAGCGTGGAGTACCAGGAGCTTCCCGCAGTAACGACGATCGAGAGTGCGCTCGCGAAGGGCGCGCCGCAGGTCTGGGGCGAGGCACCGGGCAATGTGGCGGCGCAGATGCAGTGGGGCAAGCCGGATGCTTGTGCGGCGGCGTTCGCGAAGGCCAAGCACATCACCAAGCTTTCGCTTTACAACCAGCGGCTGATCCCGGTAACGATGGAGCCGCGCGGCAGCATTGCAGAGTTCGACAAGGCCAGCGGCCGCATCACGTTGCATACGAGCTGCCAGAACCCCGCCGGCCTGCAGCAGACGTTGGCGGAAGCCATTTTGAAGGTGCCGATGGACCGGGTGCGCGTGCGCGTGCCGGACGTCGGCGGCGGGTTCGGCATGAAGACGATGCTCTATCCCGAAGACGCGGTGTGCGCTTACGCGGCCCGCAAGCTCGGCCGACCCGTGCATTGGCGCGCCAGCCGCAGTGACGAATTCCTGGCCGGGACGCACGGGCGCGACCAGACCAACCAGGCAGAGCTGGCGTTCGACGCCGACGGCAAGATCCTAGGATTGAAAGTCGACATCGTCGGCAACGTGGGGGCCTATGGCAGCAGCCCCGGTGCCATCATCGTCCTGGCGATCGGCCCGAAGGTCATCACCGGCGTCTACCACGTACCTACGCTGGATCTGCGCTCCCGCGCTGTACTGACCCACACCAATCTGGTCTCGGCGTATCGCGGCGCCGGGCGGCCCGAGGCCATCTTCCTGATCGAGCGCCTGATGGATCAAGCCGCTGCGGAGATGCGTATGGACCCCGCAGAGCTGCGTCGCCGCAACCTGATCCCGGCCAATGCGATGCCCTACACCACGCCCATGGGCGAAACTTTCGACAGCGGCAACTTCGCGAACGTCCTGCAGCGCATCCTGACCCACTCTGACTGGAACGGATACCCGCAGCGACGCGACGAGTCGCGCAAGCGAGGGCGACTGCGCGGCCGGGCCTTGTCCTCGTTTCTCGAGTGGACCGGAGTGGTGCACGAGGAGGCGATCACGCTCGATGTGGAGGCGGACGGGCGCGTAGTCGTGCGCACCGCAATGCAGGCAATGGGCCAGGGCATCGAGACCAGCTACGTGCAGATCATCGCGGACACGCTCGGCATCGATCCCGAGCGCATCATCATCATGCAGGGCGACAGCGACATCGCTCAGGGACTGGGCAGCATGGGCAGCCGCTCGCTGTACATCGGCGGCTCGGCCATGCTCACGGCATCGAAGGACACGATCGACAAAGGCAAGCAACTCGCGGCGGAAGCGCTGGAAGCCGCCGGACCCGACATCACGTATCGTGACGGCCGGTTCACGGTGGCGGGCACCGATCTTGGCATTGGATTGTTCGAGCTGGCCGCCCGGCAACCGCAAAAGCGCATCGCGATCTCGACGCTGCAGAAAGTAGGCGGTCCGTCCTGGCCCAACAGCTGCCATGTCTGCGAGGTCGAGGTCGACCCCGAAACCGGCACCGCGGACGTGGTCCGCTATACGACCGTCGATGACGTGGGGCGCGTGGTCAACCCCATGATCGTTGCCGGCCAGGTCCACGGCGGCATCACGCAGGCGGTCGGGCAGGCGTTGCTCGAGGAGGCGCGCTACGACCGCGAGAGCGGGCAGCTCATCACTGGCTCGCTCCTCGACTACTGCATGCCGCGCGCCGATAACGTCCCGAGCTTCTCCACCTTCACCGACGAGTCGTCGCCTTGCAAGATCAACCCGCTAGGGGCGAAGGGCGTAGGTGAACTCGGCACCGTGGGCGGCACCCCGACGGTGATCAACGCGCTGCTAGACGCGTTGCGGCCGCTCGGCGTCAAGACCATCGAGATGCCCGCTACCCCCGAGCGGGTGTGGCGAGCGATTCGCGCGGCACAGGGCGCGTAGCGGAGTCTTTCCGACGCGGGTCACCGGCTACTACCTTCCTTGACCGCTTTCAAGCAAGCCTGGGCGCGCTCTAGCGCTGGCCGCGCGCTGAGAGTCGCGATCTCGTTCAACTGATCGGCGCTGCAGGCGGGAGGGCTGCCGGCCTGCCCCAGCAAAGCCGCGAAATCCGTCGAGGCCAAGAACTGCTTCGCCCGTCCCAGCCACTCTTCCGAGTCCAGCTGGTTCAGTCCGTCACGCGAGTTTTGCACACCTTTGCGCTTGCCGTAGTCTCGCGCCCAGGCGTTTTGCTTGTCCACGCGCGCGTTGACGTCCTGCTGACGGGCGCGAAGCTGGGCGCGCTCCTCCTCAAGCAGGTTGACTTGCTCGCGCAGCTCTACGCCACGCGCATCACAGGCGTCTTCCAGCGCCTTGTCGTCGGCCTGGCTCGCACACCTCTTCTGTGATGTTTGCACCTCCTGCTCGTACTCTGTCATGGCGGCGTTGAACTGCGTGATGCTCTGGTTCAGCGCTTGGGCCTCGTCGCGCAGCGCTTTCTCCGACGCCACGAGCTGTTGCTCTTCCTGGGCCAGCTGTTCGTCGGCGGGAGCGAGAGTTGCGGCTTCCTCCAGGATCAGGTCACCCTCCTGCACCAGAGCGTCCAGCCTGAGCTGATCGGCCCGCGCAGGCGGGGACGCGATGTGCACGAAGACAGCAGCGGCGCTGGCCCACAGGAGCCTGCGGCGCAGCCGTGCCGGCCAAAGCTCGGACATGCTGCAATCTCACGAGAAAGGTCACCGTCATGGTAGCGCCGAGGCCGGTGTCCTGTCCCATCGATTCATTGGACGCAAACACACCGGAGCCCGCAGGCGCCGGCAGCTTTCAGCCCCACGCCGCCTCGCGTTACGCGGCTTTCTCTACTTGCTCTCGACCGGTGCTGCGCCAGACAAGTCCCCAGACCAGTTGTAGCTCGCGACCGTGCCTGCCTGGTTGAAGCGGATCTGCAGGAACTTCGCGCGCCCCTTCTCGGGGCTGGTCAGGTTGCCGTTGACGTAATAATAGGTCCACTGCTCGTACATGCTCCCGTCGGCTTCCACCACAAGCCCCGTGCCCATTGGTGGACCCAGCACGGTCCGCACTTGTGCCATATCGGTGGTTCCCGGCCGCGCTTCCTGGGAAAATTTGGCGTAGTTAAACTCACGGCCGGTCTGAATCGTGGTGCAACCGGCCATCAGGGCCGGCGCTGCTAACGCGGCAATGAGCATATGACGCAACGGGATACTGTTCGTCTTCACCGTCCGCTCCTCCATTTGAACAAATGCCCGAATGCCGAACCCAATCGCTGCTTCGACAAGTGCCTTTGTTGAGAGCCTCGACCGAGCGGAAGGTTCCTGGGAACAGAAGTGCGCTGAGACGTTAGCCGGCCCGATGCGACGATGCGCATCAGTTCTTCACGTCGGCGGCTATCTGCATGCGCACGATCTTGTCGGGGTTCTCGACCTGGCCGTTGGCCGCCTCGCTGCCTTTTTTGATCTTGTCGACGTATTCCATGCCTTTGATCACCTGCCCCCAGACGGTGTATTTACCGTCCAGAAACGGCGCGGGCGCAAAGCAGATGAAGAACTGCGAGTCGGCGCTGTCGGGGCTGGCCGCGCGCGCCATGCCGACGGTGCCGCGCACGAACGGCTCCTTGGAAAACTCCGCGGGCAGCTTCACACCCGAGCCGCCGGTACCGGTACCGGTGGGATCGCCGCCCTGGGCCATGAAGCCGTCGATCACGCGGTGGAACACGAGACCGTTGTAGAACCCCTTGCGGACCAGCTCCTTGATGCGCGCCACGTGCTTAGGCGCCAGGTCGGGGCGCATCTCGATCACGACGCGCCCGTCCTTCAGGTCGAGGTAGAGGGTGTTTTCGGGGTCGGGTGCGGCCGCGTTGGAAGCGAGCGCAACGACAGCGGCAAATAGCAGAAAGGTGGTCTGGAGAGTACGCATCGGTCCCTGACGTAGTGAGTTGACAAGGACCGCTAGTTTACCGCAGCGTCGAGGACCGCCGGGCGAGGCTCCCGGCGGCCACCGGCGCTCAGCCGACGAAGGCCGCGGGCACCGGGTTCTCGCCCAAGGCTTGACGCAGAATGGCCCAGTGCATGGCTTCGTCGCCGAGTATGCTCGCGGCAGCTTTCGCCAAGTCCCGATTGTCGAAGGCCGGCACTGCCTGCAGGTAGGCCGAAACCGCGCCCTGCTCCAGCCCGGCTGCAAAGCGCAGCACGTCGTTTTGACTCTTGAGCTGCGACACGGGGAAGTCGTATTTTTGTTTCGGCGAGACGGGCGTGCCACCCAGTTGCTTGATGGTTGCGGCGAGCAGATCGGCATGCGCCTTGTGCTGCCCCTGAAACTGCACCGCGAGATCCAGAACAGGCCTCTCGAGCAGCCCGCTCTCGGCGCCGACCTGGTAGGCGGCGATGCCTTGATACTCCGCGGCGAGCCCGCCATTGAGAATCTTGACGTCGCCGAGAACAGCGTCTGCGCTGGCCTTTTTCCATCCTGCGGCCAGCGATTCGCGACCCGCGAGCAGGGCGACGGCTGCACCCGAGAGTACGAACCCCGAGCGCGCGAAGAACAGACGGCGGCCAGCGGCGAAGAGGGGATCGTGAACGAGTTCGATAGTCGACATGATGACTCCTTAGTGTGGTTGCTGGGGATGAGCTGGGTCCCTCGCGCCTATCAAGCGGCACGAGTTCGCCTCAGGGGCGAGAGCCGGGGGGCGCGACCGCTACGTCGCGCCGGTGCTAGCCGCCGGGGCCGGCGGCCGGGGGATATCGCAGGCGATCGAGCACAGCGCCGACAATGCGGTCGCAGCGAGCGCCCTCGAAGCCGAACGCGTCCACGAGCGCCATGTCGACGTCGCTTTCAAGAGCTTCGCGCAGCAGGCCGCGGGCGCGGAAGAAGCGCGTGCGGACCGTCGCGACGGGAATATTCAGAGTTGCAGCCGTCTCCTCCACGCTCAGCTCCTCCAGCGCGCGCAGCACGAATACGGTCCTGAACGCCGAGGGCAACCGGTCGATGTGGCGCTCGAGGAGGCGGCGTAACTCGTCACGCATCGCGGCCGCGTCCGGCTGCTCCGACTCCGACAACGTCGCGGCTGCCGGGAGATGACCGTCTATATCCAGCACGTTGTCTAGCGGCACGTTGCCTGCCTCTTTCTTGTTCCTGCGCAGCTTCGTCAGCGCCTGATTGATGACGATGCGGGCGAGCCAGGTTGATAGCTTCGCCTCCGCCCGAAAGCTCGCCAGCGACCGGAAAGCTTGGAGGTAGGCCTCCTGCACACAGTCCTCTGCCTCGGCGTCGTCCCGCAGAATGCTGCGGGCGGTTCGGTAGAGCAGCCGATTGTGACGGCGCATGACCAGCTCGAGCGCGCGCGCGTCTCCGAGGCCGATATGCAGCACCAGTTCGGCGTCGGATAGGGCGCTCAAGGAAACCTGAGTCAGGGCTAGGGTCGTTTGCATCTCCACGTTCTCCTCGCTTCACCCATTGGATGCAGTGCGCTCCCTTCGCGTTCCCGGTCTGCCCCTGGCACGCAGGGCGTCAACACGAAGGGTCAGTGCCTCTCCATGGGATGATTGGCGCTACACTTGGCTTCCCCACAGTACTCGTAATCGACCAAGGACGTGAACAAACCTCGCAAGACCGCCGACCTGCGCAGGGATTACGCGCGCGAAGGCTTGGACGAAAAGAATGTCGCACGCGACCCCTACCAGCAGTTCGAGCTCTGGTTCGACGAGGTGCTGCGCTCCAAGCTTCCCGAGCCGAACGCGATGATCCTGGCTACCGTGAGCGCCGCGGGCCAGCCCTCGGTGCGCACCGTGCTGCTCAAGGGCTACGACAGGCGCGGTTTCGTCTTTTTCACCAACTATGACAGCCGCAAGGGACGCGAGCTGGCGCACAACCCGCGAGCGACGCTGGTGTTCCTGTGGCTCGAGCTGGAGCGCCAGGTGCGACTGGAAGGCCGCGTCGAAAAGGTATCCGCAGACGAATCCGATCAGTATTACGTCACCCGGCCGGTAGGCAGCCGGCTCGCGGCCTGGGCTTCGCCTCAGAGCGAGGTGATGCCCGACCGCGCGTCTCTCGAAGCGCGTTTCGCCGAAGCGGCGCGCCAGCACGGCGACGATCCACACCGCCCGCCTTACTGGGGCGGCTATCGGCTGGTGCCGGACTGCTTCGAGTATTGGCAGGGCCGCCCGAGCCGCCTGCACGATCGCGTGCAGTATCGCAGCGAGGGCGGCGCCTGGGTCATCGAGCGGCTCGCGCCGTGATTGCACAAGCGTTGACGAAGCACGTGTAGCCTGGACGAAGCGCAGCGTAGTCCAGGAATCTGCGCGAATAAGGGGTTTCGACCCACGTTGCACGTGTCCGCGCTGCGTGCTACGGTTGGTTCCCTCCCCCGCATGCGGGGGAGGGGGAGGGAGGGGGCCCGGTACCCGCAGTATGTCGCCATTTCTGCGGCCTTCAACAATGCCGGAGGGTGACGTGCATCTGCCGCTTCGCGCGCTGTTCCTGTTGGCCGCGATCCTGCTCGCCTCGCCGAACGACGGGTGGGCGCAGAGTAAGATCCAGCGGGTGGGTGTTCTCACTTTCGACAAGGCGCAGAGTTCTCCCTATTTCGAGAAGTTCAGGCAGAACCTTATCGACCAGGGATGGGTGGAAGGCAAGAACCTGGCTTTCGAATTTCGCAATTCGAATCGATGTTCCGCCCGTTCGTAGAAGGGGGACTGTTCGCCTACGGCCCGGAGATCCCGGCCACGATGGACCGCATGGCTGTTCTCTTAGGAAAGGTCTTGAACGATACGAAA
>Ga0335084_10005288_pt1 | contig 12751 bp, 8 predicted proteins | sample Lox_Sample_44_FD_206721 | JGI IMG/M metagenome (GOLD analysis project Ga0335084, IMG submission 206721) | Soil microbial communities from Loxahatchee National Wildlife Refuge, Florida, United States - Lox_Sample_4.4 | ecosystem: Environmental > Terrestrial > Soil > Wetlands | place: USA: Florida... | reverse complement strand
GGAATCTTCACCGTGAACGTCGGCTACAACAACCCCCGGGTGCTGGCCGCGGTCACCGAGCAGCTCAAAACCCTCCCCTTCAATCCGCCCATGCACGGCACCAACCCGCGCGCTGTCGAGCTGGCGGGGCTGTTGGCCGAGATCGCCCCTGGGGACCTGCACACGGCCCGGCTGGTGGACAGCGGCTCGGAGGCGAACGAGGCGGCCTTCAAGCTCGCCCGGCAGTATCACCGCCAGACCGGGAATCCCGGGAAATTCAAGATCCTCTCCCGCTACCTCTCCTACCACGGGGCGACCAGCGCCACCATGAGCGCGGGCGGGGTGGGCTACCGGAAGACCCTCTACGAACCGGCGGCGGTCGGGCACCTGCACACCTATCCCCCGTACTGCTATCGGTGCCCGTACGAGAAGACCTACCCGGACTGCCAGGTCTTCTGCGCCCGCACCATCCAGCAGATGATCGAATGGGAGGACCCCCGCTCCGTCGCCGCCATCATCGTGGAGCCCATCAGCAATACCGGGGGCATCATCACGCCGCCCCCGGAGTATCTGCCGATCCTCCGGAAGCTATGCGATGAGTTCAACATTCTGCTCATCTTTGACGAGGTCATCACGGGATTCGGCCGGACCGGCAGCCTGTTCGCAGCCAACACCTTCGGTGTCACGCCGGACATCCTCTGCTGCGGGAAGGGAATGAGCAGCGGCTATGCACCCCTCGCGGCGGCGCTCGTTTCGGACAAAGTCGCCAAGGCGTTCTGGGGGGCGCCGGGGACGGAGTTCGCCCACGGGCACACGTATGCGGGAAACCCGGTGTCTTCCGCGGCCGGCCTGGCGAGCATCCGTGAGATTCTCGAGCGCAAACTCCCCGAGAATGCCCGCACCGTCGGCGTCCATTTGGTCCAGCGCCTGGAAGCCCTCCGCCCGCTGGGCATCATCGGCGACATCCGGGGCAAAGGCTTGATGATCGGCGTGGAGTTCGTCAAGGATCCCGTCACCAAGCGGCAATTCTCGACGGGCACGAACATCGGCCTCCGCATCGGGAAGCGGGCCCTAGCGAACGGCCTGCTGCTCCGCTACGACCCCCACTGGATCGCCTTCGGCCCGGCGCTCATCGTGACCGCCGCCGAAATTGACCAGATGGTCGCCATCCTGGAGCAGAGTATCCGGGAAGTGGTAAGGGAACCGTAGGCGAGTTGCGAGCTTCGACGCGAAGGAGATGGGGCGATGCCGGATTTCATCGAGCGAGGAGACGGGAAACCGCACGTGATCTATCCGCGGACGTCAGCCGCGGAGATGCGAAAAGGGGTCACCGTCCTCACCAGCGGGAACGGGATGCGCGTGACCGACGACACGGGGAAGGAATATCTGGATTTTGTCTCGGGGTGGACGCGTCCCGTCCACGTGGGGTACGGCCGCGCAGAGATCGCCCAAGCCGTCCACGAGCAAATCATGCAACTCCACTACTACACACCCATGCAGTACGGGAATCCGCGAGCGATCGAGTTGGCCAACGTCCTGGCGGATCTCACGCCCGCCGGCATCACGCAATTCCTCTTTGTCTCGAGTGGCTCCGAAGCCACGGAGTCGGCCCTGAAGCTTGCGCGTCACTACCACTCTTACCGGGGCGAGCGCTGGCGGTTCAAGGTGATCTCGCGCCGGGGCGCCTTCCACGGTGTAACGGGTGGCGCGCTTCGCATCCTGGGCAGCGTCTTGCCGGTCCGGCATCTTGCGGAGCCGCTCCCGCCCGGCAGCGTGTTCGCCGAATCTCCGTATTGCTACCGCTGCCCGCTCCACCTAACCTATCCGGCCTGCGATCTCGCCTGCGCGCGCGATGTGGAGCGCCTCGTCCAGTTCGAGGATCCGACCCAAATCGGCGCCTTCGTGGGGGAGTCGATCCAGCAGGCCTTCGGCGCGGCGGCCCCGCCACCCGAGTACTGGCCGATCATCCGGCAGATCTGCGATCGCTACGGGATCCTGCTCATCGTGGATGAGGTCATCTGCGGCTTTGGACGCACGGGCAAGTGGTTCGGGATTCAACACTTCGACCTGACGCCCGACATGCTGTTGATGGCCAAGGGAATCTCCAGCGGGTATGTGCCGATGGGCGCCGTCGGAGCTACCGAGGCCGTCGTGGGGCCCGTGGATCACTTCGCCAATCTGCAAACATACATGAACCACCCCGTCGCCTGCGCCGCGGCGCTGGCGAACATCGAGGTCCTGAAAAAGGAGCAGCTCATCGACAACGCCAGGGTGATGGGTGAGTACTTTCTCGACGGGCTGAAGTCGTTGGCCCACCACCAGTCCGTGGGCGACGTCCGCGGGATCGGCCTCTGGGCCGCCCTGGATCTCACAACGGACCGGTCCACCCGGGCCCCGTTCCCCACCGACCGGCTGGAGCGCATGGTGCAGCGTGCCAAGGAGCAAGGCTTGATCATCAAGCACATGTCCTGCGCCCTGGAGTTTGCGCCGTCCCTCATCGTCACCAAGGGGGACATCGACTTTGCGATTCGCATCCTCGACGAGTGTCTCGCCGAAGACGAACAGTCGCATTAGCCTGCTCCCGCGGGCGCGACTTCTGCTCTTGCGATGGACCTGTGGGTTCCTGAAGGCGACGCTACTGTGGCCACTTTCGGCTGCACGGAACGGGGATGGTGGCTCGCACCAAGGCGCGGTAATTGGAGCCGAGGGACTGCCTCCTCCCCGCTCCGTGGCGAGCAGAGTGTTGAGTTCGCGAAGCCGGCGTTGAGGATGAAGCCATGAGACTCAGCTGCATACCTGTCTCCCTCTTCAAGGAAATCATCGGGGGCACCATGACCATCCAGGACTGGGCCCATCTCGGGAGGGAGGTTGGGCTGGACGCCATCGATCTGAGCATCCTGTTCATCCCGGATCGTTCCCAGGCGGCGGTGGCGCGGCTTCGGAAGGACATCGAGGCGGCCGGGATGCGGGTGGCGATGCTGGCCAGTTACCCGGATTTCACCCATCCGGACGCGGCGCAACGCGACCGGGAATTGGCTCTGGCGGAAGAGGTCGTCGAGGTCGCGGCGGGTCTCGGGGCGGAACTGGTGCGGGTGACCGCCGGGCAGGCACACCCGGAAACCGGGCGGGCGGACGGGATCCGCTGGGCGACAGAGGGACTGACACGGTTGGCCGAGCACGTCCAGGACTCCGGCGTGCGGCCCGTCTACGAGAACCACGGAAAGCCCGGTGCATGGACGTATACCGATTTCTCCCAGCCCCCAGATATCTTCCTCGCGATCGTCCGAGCCACGGCGGGTGTCGGGCTGGGGATCAACTTCGATACGGCGAACGCGACGGCCTTTAGCAAGGACCCCCTCGGCCTCCTGGAACAGTGCGTCGACCGAGTGGTCAGCGTCCACGCCGCGGACACGGCGGTTCACGGCGAACTGAAACCAGCGCTGCTCGGGACGGGGGTGACGCCCTTCGACACCCTCTTCCGACGGCTCCTCCGGTCCGGCTGGGACAACTGGATCTGCATCGAGGAGGCCTCGTTCCAGGGGCGGGCCGGAATCGCGAAGGCAGCGCAGTTTGTCCGAGAGCGATGGAGCCAGTGCACACGGGAAGTTCACGGATGAGTCACAAAACGCCCGGGAACGCCAAACCCTTCAGGCATCTTCACATAGGGGCTCGATCGCGCGCCGGAAACCGGGGTGCTGGTCAACATCGGAGCGCCGCTGTTCCAATTGGGTTTCGGCGGGATGACTGTCGAGGACACCTTGCTGGTAACCGCAAGGAGGGCCGAGCGGCTCGCGTCCCTTGATCGGGAACTCTGTGTTGTCTAGGCGGCTTCGCGGGCTTTGGTCTCCGCGAATCATGCCGGGGGTCAAGACAGGAAGATCGATGGCCGGTTCTCAGCGATCACCGGGTGACGCGCTCACTCGATCCCGCGAAGACACGCAAGATACTCCGCCTTCGACAGCTTCGGCTTGAAGTCGTTCAGTATTCGATGTGCCACTGTCGCATGGTCGGCGAGAAGGTCCACAACCGTCATCGCCATGGCTTTTGCCGGGACGATGTAGGCCTGCTCCTCGTCGGCCACTCCGTAGGCGGCGGTGTGGAGGCCGCCGTGGAACCCACCGGACTTCACCTCGACCATCGGCATCAGGTGGGACAGATCCCCGGTATCCGAGGAGCCCGTAATGTGCCCCTCGATTTCCAGGTGGTCCGGACCGATCAGGGCGGCGAAATTGTCGGCCAAGAGACTCGTCACGGCCGTCTCCTGGATGCGCGGCAGGTATCCAGGAAGCGTCTGGATCTCCACCTCCCCGTTCAACGCCAGGGCCGCCGCGTTCAGCGCTCGATTGACCTTTCGATTGGCATCCTGAATAGCTTCCACGGTCTTGCCGCGAACGAACATCTCCATCCGGACATCCTCGGGGACGATATTCACCAGGTCCCCGCCCCGCGTCACGATCTGATGGACGCGGATCGCGTCGTCGTCCCGGAAGGTCTCCCGCTGCGCGTTGATGTTCATGATGGCCAGCGCCATGATGTTGAGCGCGTTGATCCCCTGTTCCGGCGCCACTCCGGCGTGGGACGCCTTGCCCTTGAACCGGATCATCTTGGCGACAAAGCCGTTACTGGTCGAGCCGTGCAGCAGCTTCGGCCCGGGCGAAAACGCCGCCGCGTGGACGAGCATCGCCATCTGGATGTCGTCCATGTGGCCCAGCCGGACCAGCTCCGCCTTCCCGCCCAGGAACTCGATCTTCCCCTGCCGTTTGAGTTCCAGACGGTCTTCGATCTCCACGAACTCCTCGGCCGGCACCGCGAAGCAGGCGACCCGGCCGGCAAGCTGCGCCATGACCCCCGCACTCTTGAGGCCCATCCCCGCCCCGACACAGGTCGCGATCTGTGCGTTGTGCCCGCAGGTATGGGCGGCGCCCGTCGTCTTGTCGCCAAAGGGGGCGTCGGCGCAGAGCAGCGAGTCGAGTTCGCCGAGGATCCCGATCGTCGGCCCCGCCGCTCCCCCCGTCAGGATGCCTTTCACCCCGGTGATCGCCAGCTTCTCCTGGCAGGGGATTCCGTGGGTGGCAAACACCTTCGCCACCGTCGCGGCGGTCTTCTGCTCCTTGAACCCCAGCTCCGGGTTGTCCCGAATCGTCCGCCCGAGCGCGATGATTGCGTCGCGATGCCCATCAATCGCGTCACACACCCGGCGCTTCATCTCGCTGCGATCCATACGATTCTCCCTTCACGCGAGGCGGCGTCGCCTCAGTATAGTGGGGCGCCATGGTACGTTAGCAGGATTGTCCTGCTGTAGAATCACCCCAACATTGCCTCTGCAGCTGCAGCGCGACTCGCTTTGTTCCGGCTGCCTGCCAGTTGTGCGAATACTCTCATACCAGACACGGCTCAACGTACACAAAAGTCCGAATACTATGGTGATCCGTACCGGAGTCGCCACCGGCGGCCGCGTCCGCTTTCCAATTCCTCTCGCCTTATCACCTTGACTCGATATTAAAGGAGGCCATATAGTCACTCGCCGCTCGGAGCAGTGCAATACCCAAGGCTGGAGGATCCTGCTCGGGGTGAGCCTCACCTGCCCGCCGAGGGCGGCTGATGGAGTATGGCACGTCGCCCGTAAGACGAGAACGAGTGCTATCTTTATTGCCTGATGGGCACAGGAGTCGAAAGGAGGAGATTCTGATGTCCACGCGTAGGTCTTGCCGGTCGGCCTGCAGTCTCATCATCCTGCTGGGCGTCCTCATCTTGGTTGCGCCGGCAGCCGTTGCCGTGGCTGCCAACCCGGGTCCCACGACCTTTCGCATCGTCGTCGGCATCGACCCCGACACCTGGGACCCGCATGGCCACACCACCACCACGGTCGGGAATCTGATTGACTACATGGTCGAGAAGTTGGTCCGCATTGACCAGCAGGGCAAGGTTCATCCCTTCTTGGCCGAAACCTGGAAGATTTCACGAGATGGGAAGGAGTACACCTTCCAGCTGCGCAAAGGCGTCAAGTTCAGTGACGGGACGTCGTTCGACGCCAATGCCGTCAAGACCAGTTTCGAGCGCTTGATTGATCCGGAGCTGCCCTTGCCCTCTCGCGCACCCTACATGCCCATCAAGCAGATCGTGGCCGTGGATCTGACGACCGTGAAGTTTGTCCTCGGCTCCCCCTCCGGCCCGCTCCTCTCGGCCCTCTCCGCCACCAATGCCGGGATCGTGTCTCCCGCAACGATCAAGAAGAACTCGCCGAATTACAAGACCATGACGCAAGTGGTCGGCACGGGACCCTATGTCTTCAAGGAACACGTGCGAGGCGACCACGCCACCCTGATGCGCAACCCCGACTACTGGGGCAAGAAACCCTACTACGACGTCGTCCATGTTCGCATCGTGCCGGAAGCGGCCACCCGCGAGAGCCTGTTGCTCGCCGGCCAGGCGGACCTGATCATCCTACCGCCCGTGAGCGACATCCCTGCACTCCAGAAGAACCCCAACGTGAAGGTGCTCTTGGCGCCCAGCGATCGTCTGATCTTCGTGGAGCTGAACACGACCCGACCCCCGACCAACAACAAGAAGGTTCGCCAGGCGATCAACTACGCGGTCAACAAGGAAGAGATCATCAAGAACGTGGTGTTGGGGGCCGCCGACATCGCCGACTCGCCCACCGATAAGAGCCTGTTCGGGTACTGCAAGACTGGACCCTATCCCTTCGACCCGGAGAAGGCCAAGGCGCTGTTGAAGGAAGCCGGTATTGCTCCCGGCACCAAGCTGAATTTTGTTGCACCCACCGGACGCTACGTCCAGGACTTCCCGGCCGCTCAGGCCATCGCCGGCTTCCTCAAGGACGTCGGGCTCGAGGCGCAACCGACCACCGCGGACTGGCCGTCCTATACGGCGCAGTACCGTAAGCCGCAGGCCGAGAACACGCTGAACATGGTCTTTCTCGGCTGGGCCGCAACCTACCCGGATGAAGCACACACCATGCAGCAGTTCAGCAAGAACGAGCACCCGCCCATGGGCTCTGCGCCGAGCTTCTATACCGACCCAAAGGTCGAAGAGATGATCCAGGCGGCGCTGGCGGAGACCGACCCGCAGAAGCGGCAGGACATGTACTGCCAGCTGAACAAGATCGTCTGGGACGATGCCCCCTGGCTCTTCCTGTGGACGCAGCGCTTCCCAATCGTCTACTCCTCCAAGGTCACCAATATCTCGTCCGATCCGACCGAGAAATTCGACGCGCTGTATGCCGAGCCGGCCAAGTAGGCGACTCCGTGTGACCGGGGCATCACCTCGCCGGGGCGCATGGCGGCAACGGGACCGCCATACGCCCCGGATTCGGCCAGAGGCGAGCCGGGCGCAGAGAGTGGATGCATGACGGCGTATTTTGCGCGGTGCGTGATCGCGGGGGCGATCACCTTGCTGGTCATCTCCTCGGTCATCTTCCTGATGATTCGCCTCCTGCCGGGGGATCCCGCACGTGTCATCGCGGGCGAAATGGCCACCGAGCAGGACGTCGCGCTCCTGCGCGCGCGCCTGAACCTGGATAAGCCCCTCACGGTCCAGTACGGCATCTTTCTGCGCGAGTTGTTCCACGGGAACCTGGGGACCTCGGCGCGCACCCAGCTTCCCGTGGCGGAGGAAGTGTTTGCCCGACTCCCCCGCACCATTCGCCTCGCGGCTGTCAGCATGCTCATTGCCACACTCCTCGGTGTGCCGGCGGGCCTGGTAGCCGCCTTCCGCCGCTACTCCATTTTCGACCTGCTCGTCTCGTTTGGCACCCTGTGTGGCGTCTCGATGCCGGTGTACTGGCTCGGGCTCATGCTGATCGTGCTCTTCGCGGTCAAGCTGGGATGGCTCCCAGCCGCCGGCGCGGATAGCTTCGCCAGCGTGATCCTGCCCGGGATCACGCTGGCGATGTACTCCATCGGCCTCATCACGCGCATGACGCGGGCCAGCACACTGGATGTCTTGTGCCAGGATTACATCCGGACCGCGCGCGCCAAGGGCCTGCCGGGGAGCGCCCTCGTCTACCGCCACGTCTTGAGGAATGTGCTCATCCCGGTGATCACCACAGTTGGACTCCAGTTCGGGGCCCTGCTGGGTGGCGCCGTCCTTACCGAGTCCGTCTTCGGGTGGCCCGGGATGGGGCTACTTCTCGTCGATTCGATCTTCTCCCGGGACTATCCGATGATCCAGGGAGTCGTCCTGGTATTCTCGGCCCTGGTGATCTCCATGAACCTGCTGGTGGATGTATCGTATGGCTATATCGACCCCCGCATTCGCTACAGCTAGAGGAGGCAGCGCACTGCCGAAGCGGGGCTCCGGGCCGTACGCGGGAGCGTGGCGTCGCTTCCACCGTCACGTGCCGGCCATGATCGGGCTGTTCGTCTTGATCGGATTGGGTCTGGCAGCTCTGGCTGCCCCTCTCCTCACATCCTACGACCCGGTGCGCCAGCAACTCCCGCAGGCCCTTCGCGCGCCGTCTTTCGCCCACCCGCTCGGCACCGACCACCTGGGCCGGGATCTCCTCGCCCGCCTGCTCTACGGTGGGCGCCTCTCCTTGATCATTGGGTTCTTCGCCGTCGGCCTGGGACTGGCGGTCGGTCTGCCGCTCGGCGCGGTCTCTGGCTACTACGGAGGGTGGATCGATCTCCTGGTGCAGCGCTTAGCCGACCTGCTGCTCTCCTTTCCCAGCTTTCTGCTCGCGCTGTCCCTCGCGGCGATGCTGGGCGTCGGCCTCCAGAACGTCGTCATCTCGGTCGGAATCATCGCCATCCCCTCCTTCATCCGGTTGGTCCGGGCCACCGTGCTCAGCATCCGCTCGCAAGCCTTTGTGGAAGCCGCCCGCTGTATCGGCGTAACGGATCGGGTGATCATCTTCCGGCACGTGCTGGCCAATTCGATGGTTCCAGTCATCGTGCAGGCCAGCCTCAATCTCGGCTCCGCCATCCTGACCGCTGCCGGCCTGGGCTTCCTGGGCCTGGGCGTGCAGCCGCCGGCCCCGGAGTGGGGCTCGATGCTCGGAGAGGCCCGCAGCTACATCTTCAGCTCCACCTACCTGCCCACCTTCCCCGGCCTCGCCATCTTCTCGGCCGTGCTGGCCTTCAATCTCGTGGGTGACGGGTTGCGGGATGCTCTCGACCCCCGGCAGCGAAACGCTTAAAGCCCCCCACGCGTAGTCAGACAGCGGAGGCCAGACCCTCGATGGCGAATGTCCACGTGTCCGCTGATTGCGCCGAGCATCGAGTTGCGGGCCGGGCCTAGGGCGTCCGAACCTTCCTTATACCCGCCCTCGGCCTTACCCTCCGAACTCTTCCGGTTCCTCCTCCCTCCCGACCCGCGTCCTGAATCCTCTTGACCCAGACTGGTGGGCGGGGCTATGGTGCCGCGGATCGTTCGCGCGCCTCCCACAGGAATCAGACTGGTGCGCGAATTGCCAATGTTACCCGTTACGGACGGAGTAGTGCCTTCAAGCCGGCCTTCACCGGTGGAATCGCAGCGACACAAGAGGAGAGTTCCATGGGGCCAATGACCGCCCGCGAACGCGTCCGCGCGGCCCTGCGCCATCATCAGCCGGACCGAGTGCCCTTGGATCTCGGAGGCATGAATAGCTCCACCATGGTGGTGGAGGGGTATGAGCGCCTCAAGCGGCACTTCGGCGTGGAAGCGGAGGTGCGCCTCGCCGACCGGATGCAGCGGATCGTGGAGATGGATGAGCCCGTCCTGCGGGCGCTCGCCATCGACACCCGCCGGGTGGCCGTGGGGGCACCAGACGCTGGCTTGGCCGCCGACCTGGGGCCGCGGGCGTACCGAGATATGTGGGGTGTCGTGCGCGAGAACCCGGAGGGCAGTTATTACTACGATTTGAAGACGTGTCCGCTGGCCGGCGAGATCACGGTCGCTGACATCCTGCGCTACCCCTGGCCAAACCCCGACGATCCCGGGTTCGTGCGGGGGCTCAAGGCGCGGGTCCAGTGGATTCGCGACCACACCGATGCCGCCGTCGTGCTCGCGGTCCCGGCGCCCTTCGTCCATATCAGCCAGTACCTGCGAGGATTCGAGGATTGGTTCTGCGATTGCGCCGCGGCTATGTCGCGGCTGGAGGTGTTATTCGATGCGGTGCTGGACGTGACGCTGCAGATCAGCCGAAATGTGCTGCGCGAGGTGGGGCAAGAGGTGGATGTCCTCTTCTTCGCCGACGACCTCGGCACGCAGGAGAGCTTGATCGTCAGCCGCGACCTCTACCGGAAACATATCAAGCCCCGCCACCGGAAATTCGTCACCGTGCTGCGCGAGCTCTCGCCCGCCACCATCGCGTTCCATTCCTGCGGGGCGGTCGCCAGCCTCATCGAAGACTTCATCGACATCGGGGTGCAATGCCTGAACCCCGTGCAGGTGTCGGCCGCGGGGATGAATCCGGGAGAACTCAAACGGACGTACCGGGGCCGGATGGCGTTTTGGGGCGGCACGGACAGCCAGGGCATCGTGCCGCGCGGTACCGTCGTCGAGGTCCGCCGGATGGTGGAGACGCTGATCGAAGCCTTGGGGGACGGCGGTGGGCTGATCTTCGCCAACGGCCACAATCTCCAGCCCGACGTGCCGCTGGAGAACGTCCTCGCCATGTTCGACCACGCCCGGACGTACGTACCCTCATTCGCCCGCGCATCGTCTTGAGGAAGTCCCCCAGCACAAAGCGGGGGACCAAAACCCGTTGGCTCAGCTACTCGTCCGCGGCGCGCTCTCCGGACAGCCATTTTTTCCGCGCGAACCCCCTGGGCGAGTTGCTCACGGGGGCCCCGCCCCTTGAAAGGGCAGCCACAGTCCTCTCCGGTTGCAACGGGACGCGGAAAGAATGGGCAGAAGCTGCCACGCGGTCAGCAAAACCGTCGTCCACGTCACCTTTGTCCCGTGGATCGCGCCGGGGAGCGTCAGCATCCTCCGCTCGGCCTTCGCGTGCACACCCGAGGGCGGGAGTCCCGGCAAGAATGCGGCCCTGCGAATCTTTGGGGGTCTTGTTCGCACGAGCGTTGCGGCCCGAATCGATCCCCGCACCTTCTCGGGATAACGCGTCGTCCACGTGGCACGCGGAATGCACACTAGATGAGTCATGAAGAGATCGGGACAAACCAACCCCCACCCGCAATCCTTCGCGGAAGCGGAGCAGGGAACAGCCAGAAGGGCAGATGAATGTTGAGCGGATCGTCCACCGAGGCCCGCGCGGCCGTCATCCAAGCGGCCACGGCGGGGAGGGCAAAGGGCATGGCCTATCGTGACGGGGAGACTGAGGCGCACGAGTTCTTAGAATGGATCGTCGAGGTCAAGCGGACACACATGCGCGGGGTCGGTCCAGGGCCCGTGACCACGGTTGTGACCGGTTGTGCGGGCTACGTATTGCCAGGGGACTGGCGCCCGCGCGAGGGCGATCCCAATCTGGCGGCTTGGCCCGCCACCGGCAGGTGCTGAGAGTCCGCAAGGCCGTGGGTGAGAAACGTAAAGGTCGCCGCCAAGGAATGGCCAGCCCAATGACCAGAGGCCGGCTCAAGCCCCATGCGGGCCGCAGAAGGAACCCAGAGCCACACCCTGGGCCGAAAGGGCTCGGAAAAGACTGAATGTCCGCGCGAGCCGCCCATATGTCTCATCCCGTCATATCTTCTCCCGAGCGCTTCCTCTGCTGCAACGCACAACCCCCACATCGTTAATATCTTCCGCGCCTCTCTCCCTCTTCCTGTTCGGCCCGTAGCCGACTATAATTATGAGACGCTGGCGGAGGCCCAACGCTGCTTCGCTACACCGATGTTGTCCGCCGAATGGTCGTCTGCCTTTCACCGGGTCTACGCCGAGCGTTTTGGGTACCGTCTTTGGGAACCAGGTGGCGCATCTTTGGCGAAGGGCCGAGTCTGTCGCAGCGGATAGGTAACATGGGCCCCACATGAGACGGGAAACGCTCTACAGCAGTTCCGGCCACTCGCGGCCACCCTCTTCGCCAGCACCCGAAGGCCACTCCGCCGATCGCGCGGCGTCACCGCCTGAGACAGCTGGCCAGCCACGCAACACGACTCCCGCCGAAGAAGAGAGTCACTGGTCCGCCCGTTCATGCCTTCGCTTCGTCAAACGCCATGAGCGGCCTCTCTTGGTTGGATCCGGCGGCCTCGCCGTCCTGCTTCTTGTGGCTCTCTATGTGGCGATGAAGCCGCCGCCACGCGAAATTACCCAGCGCGACATCGACGCCGCGGTATTCCACACGCTGGAGACCAAGACTCTCCCGTCGGCTGCGGCACGCGCTTACGAGATCATTCGGCCCTCCGTCGTGAGGGTGCGCGGGTTCGGACACCGCGACAAAGAGGGGGACGAAGACGCGGAAACGGGCGTCGGTAGCGGCGTGGTCATCGTCGACAAGGGGGTCATCCTCACGAATCTTCACGTTGTCATTGGCGCCAAGCGGGTGAAGGTGGTGTTCGCCGACGGGCTCGAATCCGACGCCGCGGTCGTCGGGCTGCAGCCGGAGCATGACCTCGCGGTGCTCCAGGCGACCACGCTCCCGGACGATCTCGTCCCGGCCACCCTCAGCTCCACCAAGGATCTCGCGCCCGGCGACGAGGTGATCGCCGTCGGGTTCCCCTTCGGTATCGGGCCGTCAGTGTCGGCGGGTGTGGTGTCCGGTCTGCGGCGCGAGTTTCAGTCCCCGCAAGGGAAGCGGCTGCTCACCAACCTCATCCAATTCGATGCGGCAGCCAATCCCGGCAGCTCCGGCGGGCCGCTGGTGACCACCGACGGCGCG
>Ga0335084_10005287_pt1 | contig 12751 bp, 14 predicted proteins | sample Lox_Sample_44_FD_206721 | JGI IMG/M metagenome (GOLD analysis project Ga0335084, IMG submission 206721) | Soil microbial communities from Loxahatchee National Wildlife Refuge, Florida, United States - Lox_Sample_4.4 | ecosystem: Environmental > Terrestrial > Soil > Wetlands | place: USA... | reverse complement strand
CGCTCGCCTTGAGAATCGTCAGGTCGAATTCGCGCGCGAGTTCCGCGTAGTCCGATTCGCCGTCCCATTGGCGGTGCTCGGTCAACACGAAGCCGTCGATCGGAACGTCGCGCGAACGAATCCACTGACAGTAGTTGCGCACTTTCGCGCGCCCGTCGTCCGACTTGATCGAATGGGTATGCAAATCGAGGATCATGGTCGAATGGTAACGGAGCGGGCGCGGCGCGCGCGAGGGGCGGACACGAATTCGGCCTTCGCTTGCAGCGAGGCGGTCGATGCGAAGCCGCCGCGCGATGCATCGGCGCGGCACGCGCGCTAGGATGCCGCGGTCGCAGCTCTCGCCCGATCGATCATCACTACGTCGAAGTCGTCGCGCTCCGCCCTGATCCGCGTCGTGTTCGTGCATCCGGACGGATCGCGCGAAGCGCATGCCGCGGCGGTCGGCGAGACGGTGATGGATTGCGCGCTCGATCACGGCGTGCGTGGCATTCGCGCGCAGTGCGGCGGCGCGTGCACGTGCGTGACGTGTCATTGCTACGTCGACGATGCGTGGGTCGCGCGCGTGCCGGCGCCGCGCGACGACGAGCTCGAGATGCTCGAGTACGCGTGGCGGCGAACCGCGAACAGCCGGCTCGCGTGCCAAATCGTGTTGTCGGGTGACTGCGACGGCATCGTCGTGCACGTGCCGGAGCGGCAAGCGCTGAATCCATGAGAGCACCCACGAGACGATGCATGACAGGACGAAGCGATGCGCGCGTACGATGAAGTGGCGTTCGATCTAGGCGGCCGCGCGATCGCCGGCAAGCGCTATCGCGGCGGCGCGCTGCCGACGATCGCGCTGCACGGCTGGCTCGACAACGCAAATTCGTTCGATCTGTTCGCGCAGGCGATGCCGGAGCTCGATCTCTTCGCGATGGATTTCGCCGGCCACGGTCGGTCGGGACCGCGCGCGCCGGACGTCGGCTATTGGGGCTGGCTCGACGTGCAGGACGTCATCGCGGTCGCCGACCGACTCGGCTGGCAGCGCTTTGCGATCGTCGCGCACTCGATGGGCGCCGAATACAGCACGCAGCTGGTCGGCATCTATCCCGAGCGCGTCAGCGTGCAGGTCTGCATCGACGGTTACGTCGAGGCGACGACCGTCGACACGGTGCTGAACGGCGTGCGCGAGAATCTCGATACGTGCCTGACGACGTCGGACGGGACACTGAAGCCGTATCCGTCGCTCGATGCGATGGCGGAGCGGCTCGAAGCGGCGAAGGGCATCGAATTTGCGGCCGCGCGGGCGTTGGTGGAGCGCGGCCATCGGCGCACCGACGCGGGCTACGTGTGGTCGACCGAACCGCGCATCCGTCGGACGCATACGCAACGCCAACCCGACGCGGTCGTCGTCGCGCTCGCGAAACGCACGCGCGCACCGACGCTCTTGATCACCGCGCGCGGCGGCGAGGATTGGTTCCAGCATTCGCTCGCGCTGGTGCGCGGCGTGCTGCCGGTGTTCGAGGAGATCTCGCTCGACGGCCCGCACCATCTGCACATGTCGGCCGCGTTGCCGGACGTGGTCGCGGCCATCCGACTGTTCCTGGCGACCCATCGCCCGCGCTGAGTCTGCGACGGTTTCGCGCGCCGGCGCATCTATGATTCGGCTGGCCATGGACGCGTCGACCATCCGATGAGCGCCTTCGAACGAATTCACGTTGCCGCCGACGTCGTCGCGGCGCTCGGGGCCGGCGATCGTGCGGCGGCGGGTGAGGTGTATCGGGCGCTGTCGAGCGTCGTGTACACGCTTGCGCTGCGGTTGCTTGCCGACCGCCAACTCGCGAACGAAGTCACGCAGGACACGTTCGTCGAGGTGATCGAGCGCGCGAACACCGTCGAGTCGCCTGCCGCATTCGTCGGCTGGGTACGCAGCATCGCGGTCAACCGCTGCTTGATGAAACTGCGCTCGCCGTGGCATCGGCGGCGGCTACCGTGGACCGACGGCGACGCGCACGACCACGGTGCCACCGCGGCGCGGCTCGACGGCTTCGGCGACTTGGAACGCGCGTTGCGGCAGCTGCCGTCGAAGACCCGGTTCGTCGTGTGGATGCACGACGTCGAAGGCTATACGCACGGCGAGATCGCACTGCTGACCGGCAAGACCGAGAGCTATTCGAAGAGCCAACTCAAGCGCGCCCATGCGCGCCTGTTGGCGTGGCACACGGAGAACGACGATGGACGAAGCAACGCAGCAGCGCCTCGTGACGGCGTTGCGCGCATTGCCGACGGCGGCGCCGCCGGCTGAAGCATGGGACGAGATCGAGCGGCGCACGCGCGTTGCGCCGCGCCGGCGCCCGCTCGACCGCGCCGGTGCAAAGCTCGATTGGCGCTGGGCGGGCGTCGCCTCGGCGGCGGCGCTCGCGCTCGCGATCGGTGCGGTCGCTTACGAACGCCTCGGCGCGGCGCGGGCGTCGGCGCAGATTCCGGCGTTGGTCGCGCGCTCGCAGAGCCTCGAGCGACAGATCGCGCATGCCCGACCCGACGTGCGATGGGGCGACGGCCGCGCGGCGGTGGTCTATCGGCTCGCCGATCTCGACCGCGAACTCGCGCCGCTCGCGCTCGACCCGGTGCGCGACCCGCGGCGCGCCGAGGCGCTGTGGCGGCAGCGCGTCGTTTTGATGCAATCGCTGTCGGAGTTCGACGCGCCGGACGCGTCGAGCCCGAGCAGAACCGTGGCCTTCTGAGGAGTTCGACGATGCGTACATGTCGCGGCAGGGTGTGGTTGTTGGGGTTGGCGGTCTGCTGCATGCCGGCGTTCGCCGAGGACGACCCACAGGCGTTGCAACAGAAGATCGATGCTGCGCGCGCGCGGCTCGACGCCGCGGCGCGCGAACTCGCGGAGCTGCACAAGCAGACCACGTTCCAGGTGCAGCTGCCGGGTCCGCCGAGCCGCGCATCGCTCGGCGTGCTGTTGATGCCGGGTGACGGCACCGGCGTGGCGGTCGCCGGCGTGACGCCCGACGGTGCGGCGGCGGACGCCGGGATCGCCGCCGGCGACGTGATCGTCGCGATCAACGGCACGAGCCTGCGCGACGCGAACGTGCCGCCGATTCCGAAGATGTTCGACGTGCTGCGCAACGTGGCGCCCGGCGATAGCGTGCGCGTGGACTACTTGCGCAACGGCGAAGTGCAGTCCGCCGACGTGACGGCGAGCGAGCCGCTGCCGGCGCCGGCCGGCGCGTTCGCGATGTCGACGATGGCAGGCGGCGCTCTCGGCGGTGTTCCCGGCGGCAAAACGGACGCGCCGCAAGTCGACGTCGCGTACGGCGTGGCCGGTGCGCCGATGCCCGGGCCGTTCACCGCCGCGTTGCCGATGGGCGGCCGCGCGATGGTCGGCGGCGTCGAGTTGTTCGATCTCGACGAACAGCTCGGCCACTACTTCGGCGTCGCCGACGGCGTGCTCGTCTTGCGTGCGCCCCTCGACAAAGACGGTGGCGGGTTGTTGGCCGGCGACGTCGTGAAGAGCATCGGCGGCAAGCCGGTCGCCACGTCCGCCGACTGCGTGCGAGCGCTCGCCGGTCGCTCTGCGTCGGCGGAGGTGCTGCGCGACGGCGCGACGTTGACGATCGAAGTGAAGCCGTTGCAAGGGCCGACGCTCGTCACGATGCCGCCGCGCATGTCGGGGACGATCGAGGCCGGCGCGCCGCGCACCGACGTGCTGGTTGCGCGACCGATTCCGGAGTGACGCTCAGCCGACGATCTTGCGTTCGATCAGCGCGTCGATCTCGGCATCGCCGAGTCCCAACGACTTCACGACGTCGCGGGTATGCTCGCCGATCGCGGGCGCCGGCGCGCGCGGCCCGACGTCGGCGTCGCGAAAGCGCATCGGCGCGTTCACGGTGCGATACGCGCCGAGCTGCGGGTGTTTCATCTCGGGGAACAGGCCGATCGCTTCGGCGTGCCGATCGGCGGCGACTTCGTTCAGCGCGAGCACCGGTCCCCAGATGAGCCCGACCTTGTCGAAGATCGCGCCCCATTCGTCGCGGCTTTTCGCCGCCAGCGCGTCGTCGACGCCTTCGACCAGCAGCGCCATGTGCTTGTAGCGCGCCTTCGCGTCGACGAAGCGCGCGTCGGCTAGCCACGATTCGCGTCCGATCGCGCGACAGAACTTCGGCCACGCCGACGGCTCGAGCGAATTGATGACGAGCCAACGGCCGTCGCCGCACGGATAGCGGTTCGCGGTCGGCGACAGCAACTCGTGACGCGCGCGGCGGCGCACCGGCGCGCGGTCGACGGCCGTGACGGCGTAGTCCGACGCTTGAGTCCACACCGCCGTCTCGAACAGCGACGTTTCGACGACTTGGCCGTGCCCGCTGCGTTCGGCGAGCCGCAACGCCGCTAGGATCGCGCCGACGAACGCGAGCCCGGTCGTGTGATCGCCTTGCGCCGGTCGCGCCATCGGCACCACGCCGTCTTCGCCTTCGCGGCTCGCGTCGTAAAGGCCCGAGCGGCCGAAGAACGCGGTGACGTCGTAGCCCGGCCGCTGCGCCTCGGGCCCGGTCGTGCCGTAGCCGGTCAGCGTCGCGTGGACGATCTTCGGATTGATCTTCAACAAACTGTCGGGATCGAGCCCGAACTTCGCTTGCCGATGCGCGAGCAGGTTGCACATGAAAACGTCGGCGTCGGCGACCAACCTGCGCACAAGCGCAGCGCCTTCGTCGGTGTCGAGCGCGACCGCGATCGAGCGCTTGCCGCGGTTGTCGACGTCGAACTGCAAGTCGTACTTCGCGAGCGGCCCGTCGATCTTCGGCGGTCGACCGATGGCGCGCATCGGATCACCGGTGAGGGGCTCGACCTTGATCACGTCGGCGCCGAGGTCGGCGAGAATCGCGCTCGCGCTCGGCGCCGCCATGTAGCTTTCGATCGTGATGACGCGGATGTCGTCGAGCGGCGCAGCCAAGAGAACCTCCGAAAATTCGTTCAGATCGCGGGGCAGACCGTTGTACCAGAGCGTTCGAATGGGCGCATCATCGGCGGACTTCGTCACGCCGCTCGCAAGGAGTACGCCATGGCAGACATCGACAAACCGGCGGTGGTCGCGACGCTGAACAAGATCCTCGAGATGGAACTTGCCGGCGTCGTCCGGTATACGCACTACTCGCTGCTCGTGTACGGCTACAACCGCATTCCGATCGTGCAGTGGTTGCGCGCGCAAGCCGACGAAGCGCTGTCGCACGCGCAGCAAGCCGGCGAGATGGTCACGCACTTGGGCGCGCACCCGTCGTTGGCGATCGGACCGTTGCTCGAAACGCACCACCACGACATCGGTGACATTCTGAAGGAGTCGCTGGCGAGCGAGGCGGAGGCGTTGGCGATGTACAAGAACCTGTTGGCGCAGACGGAAGGCAGGTCGGTGATGCTCGAGGAATATGCCCGCGCGATGATCAGCGCCGAAGAGCAGCACGCCGGCGAAGTCGACAAGATGTTGCGCAAGCCCGGCGACATCGCCGCCTATCGGCTTTGAGGCCGGCGTCGCAACCCCGAGCGCTGCGGTGCGACCGACCCGCATTGGCGCCCGCGGCGACCCCCGATCGCCGATCCGCGCGTTGCTAGAACACGACCTGCTGGTAGTTCGAGTTCGTCACCTGCACCTGTAGGTTGCTGCTCGGCACCGTCAAGGTCACCGTCGCCGGATGATCGGTGCCGTCCGGCAGCGTCGCGAACTGCACGACGAGTTGCACTGCCTTCGATGGATCGTCGAGCCACGTCGCGACGTCGACGGTCTGAATCGTCTTCGGCTCGACGGCGAACGTCAGCGTCAGCGCGTCGTTCGGCAGGTTGTAGTTCGCGAACGCGAGCGTTGCGAGACCGGGCTGCGCCGGCAGGATCTGCATGTTGTGAGCGCCGGCGCACGCCGACAGTCGCAGCGGATCCGGCGGCACGTAGCTCTTGATCAGCGCGACCGCGCTCTCGAGTTCGGTCTTGATCTCGTCGGCCTTGCGCTTCGCGAGCAAGCCGCGCAAGCCCGGCGGCTGCGGCGCTTCGGTATTCGAGATCTCGTTCTTCACGAGGTTTCCGTCCGGCCCGTACGAAACCGACTGCACTTGCGTGCTCTTCAGATCGCCGTTGTAGCTGACCTGCGTCGTCGCGATCCACGAATACTTGCGCAACTGCGCTTGGTTGCGCTCCGCGGCGGCCTTGACCGCGGCGAACGGCCCTTGACCTTGCGGCGCGCCGCCGGCGCTCGTCGACACGGCGAGCGCGCACGCGACGACGGCGGCGGCAACGCGTGCTGCGACGTTCGATCGAAGCATGACGGGTGACCTCTTCGCGTTACTGGTTGCCGAGACCTTCGGCGGCGAAGCAGCCGTTGGAGCCGTCCTGCGGGCACGAGATCACGTACGTGCGCCGCTGATTGCAACCCGCGACGCCGATCGTGTATTCGGCGCGTTCCACGCCGCGCACGAGCGGACCGTTGATCGGCGGCTGCACCACCTCGCTCGACAACACCGAGCCGGTGGCTTGCGGGCAGTTCATTTCGAACTGGCCGCGATTGACGGCGGTCTGCAGCGCCTGCGCCTGCGAACCCTGGAGGATCTGTTGGTTCGATTGGCACGCCGAGAGCGTCACGGCGAACAGAACGATGGCAACAGGCGCGCGTAGGGATTTCATGTTGTTGTCTCCTGAAGGTGGCGGGCGTGCCCAGATCACGCCGGATGGGAGCGCCGATACTGCGCAAGGCGATGCGAAAGTGCAACGTGACCACTCCGTAGGTCGCCATCGACGCGGCGCGTTCGTTATGCTGCACGTTCGCGTCGCCGGCTCGCACGCCGCGACCGCAACACGCATCTTTTTGGGGGTGATCCATGCAGCAATTCGAAGGCAAGACCGCGGTCGTCACCGGCGCCGCGAGCGGTATCGGCCGTGCGCTCGCCGAACGGTTCGCGCAAGCGCGCATGCAAGTCGTGCTCGCCGACATCGAGAAGGACGCACTCGACCGGGCCGTGCGCGAATTGGAAGAGCGTCAACACCGAGTGATCGGCGTCGTCGCCAACACGATGGTGCGCGACTCGGTCGAGTCGTTGGCGAAGCGAGCGATCGCCGAGTTCGGCAAGGTGCACATCGTCTGCAACAACGCCGGCATCGCGGCGATGGCGGGCGGCCTGAAGCCGATCTGGGAGGTCTCCGATCGCGATTGGCAGTGGGTGATGGGCGTGAATTTCTACGGGGTGTTGTACGGCATCCAAGCTTTCGTGCCGCACATGCTGGCGCACGGCGAAGAAGGCCACATCGTCAACACGGCCTCGCTCGCGGGCGTGATGCCGGGCGGCGGCACGTACGGCGTCAGCAAACACGGCGTGTTGTCGCTCTCCGAGACGTTGCACCAGAACCTGACGGCGGCCGGCGCGAAGATCGGTGCGTCGGTGCTGTGTCCCGGCTTCGTCAACACGAACATCTTCGACGCCGAGCGCAACCGGCCTAAGGATCTCGCGACGGCACCGGGGGCGGAACCGGCGCCCGACATGCGCGAGATGGGGCGCGCGATGCTAGCGGCCGGCAAACAGCCGAGCGACGTCGCAGAGATCGTGTTCAAGTCGATTCAGGAGAACCGCTTCTACATCCTGCCGCATCCGGCGTGGGATCCGATCGTGCGCGCGCGCGTCGATGCGATCCTCGCGCGCGGCGCACCGATGACGTTCGACATGGCCGACATGATCAAGCGACGCATGGCGGGCGAGCAGTTCTGATGAGCGCGTGGCAGGTCCGCCGCTTAGCGGGCGCGTTGGGCGGCGAGGTCCGCGGCGTCGACCTTGCGGCGGCGTCCGCCGCCGACATCAAAGCGATCGAAGCGCTGCTGCTCGAACACCTCGTGTTGTTCTTTCCGGGGCAGAACCTGACGATCGATCAGCACGTCGAGTTCGGCCGCCGCTTCGGCGTGCTCGAAGGTCATCCGAACCTGAAGAATCCCTTCACGCAGCACAACGAGCTGTTCGAACTCGCCGCGAGCCACGGCGGTGTCGCCGACGAATGGCACACCGACATCACGTTCCAGGAGCAGCCGGCGCTGTTGTCGGTGCTGAAGATGGTGAAGTGTCCGCCGACGGGCGGCGACACGATGTGGGCGAGCTTGTATGCGGCGTACGACGAGTTGTCGGCGCCGATGCGCGAACTGTGCGACGGATTGACCGCATTGCACGACGCGGCGCCGCACAACCGGCCCGACAAGATGGCGGTGCATCCGGTCGTGCGCGTGCATCCGCTGACCGGCAAGCGCGCGCTGTACGTCAACGAACACTTCACGCGGCGCATCGTCGAGATGAACGCGACCGAGAGCGACGTGCTGCTGCGCTATCTGACGAAGTGGGTTGCGAATCCGCGCTTCACGGTCCGCTATCACTGGACCGCCGGCACGATCGCGATGTGGGACAACCGCTGCACGCAGCACTTCGTGCTGAACGACTTCGTCGGGGAGCGGATCATCCAACGCGTCACGGTGATGGGCGACGCGCCGCGCGGTGTTGCGCCGCCGCGCTGGGAGCCGTGGGTGCGGCCGGGCCCGCTGTCGGCGGCGAGTCGCCATGATCGACAGCTGCATCAGTGGCTGACGAGGCGGACGAAGGGCGAAGGCGAGGCGTAGTAGACCCCGCGCGCGGTTTGCCCGCGAGGAGCCTTCACGTCGATTACCGCACGCGTATGGCCGGACGGGGCGCTACGTCGAAGACCCTGCTTTGAGTGCAGTCCACAGACGCGTGCGCCGGCGCTCGTATTCCACCGTTTCCGGCGGTGGCGAGAACAAGCGGTGCTTGATCTCGTTCGGCGGATAGATCGCGGGCTCGCCGCGCAGCCTTGCGTCGACGCCTGTGTGGTCCGGTCCGTCGCCGCTCGCATAGAACGTTGCGTTCGTGAACCCGGCAGCGACGTCGGGGCGGAGCATGTAGTCGATGAATCGATAGGCGCTATCGGTGTTCGTTGCATCCGCCGGAATCGCCCACACATCGAACCACAGCCCCGCGCCTTCCTTTGGAAGCACGTACTTCAAATTCAACTGCGGGTTCGCGTGCATCGCTTGATAGGCATCGCCTGACCACATCAGCGCGAGGCAGATCTCGCCGTTCGCGAGATCGTCGGTCGATTGCGACGAATGGAAGTAGCGCACGTATGGCCGCACGCGCGCGATTGCAGCGATGGCTGCGTCGAGATCGGCGTCGGTGTGCGAACTCGTATCTCGTCCGAGGAAGATGAGCATACTGGTCACGACATCGGCCGGCGCGTCGAGCATCGTCACACCGCAATCTTGGAAATGCCGAACGGTGTCTGGGTCGAAGATCAGCGCCCATGAATCCAATGGGGCGTCGGGCATGCGCTGGCGAATCGCATCGACGTTGACGGCGAGACCGGTCGTTCCCCACGCGTGCGGGACACCGTACCGATTGCCCGGGTCGGCGACCGCTAGTTGATCGAGCAGGTACGGGTCGACTTCTCGATAGTGCGGCAAGCGATTGCGGTCGATCTCGCGGAACACGCCGGTGGCGATTTGCCGCGCGAAATACGCGTAGCTCGGTACGACGACGTCATACCCGGAATTGCCCGCGAGCAGCTTTGCTTCGAGGATTTGATCGGAATCGAAGGTGTCGTAGTTGACCGCGATGCGCGATTCGCCGGTGAACGCCGACAACGCGGCCGGATCGACGTAGTTGTACCAGTTGTAGACGTTGACGATGGGTTGCGGCGGTTGCTCTGTGGACTCGCGCTGGTCGCAGGCGACGCAGGCCAGGCAGAACGCGGCAACCGCCGCGATGCGATGCACGCGCGTGGCCGCGTCACTCCGTCCAGGTCAGCACTTCGCCGGTGCGCGCGAGCAACATCGTGCCGGGGAACACGCGCAGTCGCCACGGTTCGAGTTTGAGCGCGGCGAAGTTCGGCGACGTCGGCGAATCCCAGCCCGGAATCATCGCGGGGTCGTAGCCGACCGGTGCTGGGCCTTCCTTGAAGAGTTTCCAGACCCTTTTGCGGGTGTCGTCGTCGAGCGCCCATTCGGCGCGACATTCGGCGACGCAGGTGTCGTGCGTCGGCGCCCAGTAGTTGCACGACACGTACGGGCTCGCCTGCAAGTGCGCGCGCTTCAGCGGCGTCGGACCGGTGGCGATCCAGCCGGTCAGTTCGCGGCCGTCCCATTGCCAGATCGGATGCAGGATCCGCGAACGCGGGCGGCGGTCGGCATCGACCGTGGCGACGGTACACCAGACGATCTGGTGGGCCATCTTCACGAACGCCGGTGCGATTTGCTTGAGCGTGCTCACGTCGGTCCCCTCCCGAGTGGATCCGGCCGCGCGGGTGCGCGCCGACCGAGCGAGGTTAGCGAACCGGCGCGGTTGCGCGCTACTGGTGCCGCGCGACGACGATGAGGCACGATACGACGCAAATCGTCCGGCGGTATCTGCGATGACGCAACACCTCGAAGTCACCGAGCACACGGTGAGGAGCGGTTCGCACACGACGTTTTACTTGGCGTGCGGGCCGAGCGACGGGCCGCTGATCGTTTTCGCGCACGGCTGGCCGGAGCTGTCGATCAGCTGGCGGCACCAGCTGCCGGCGTTCGCGGCGCTCGGCTTCCGCGCGATCGCGCCGGACATGCGCGGCTACGGCCGCTCGTCGGTGTATCGCACGCACGACGCGTATGCGCTCGAACACATCGTCGGCGACATGCGCGCCTTGATCGATTCGTTGGGGCGCGAACGCGCGGTGTGGGTCGGTCACGATTGGGGTAGCCCGGTCGTATGGAGCGTCGCGAGCCACCATCCGGAGCGCTGCGTCGCCGTCGCGAATCTGTGCGTGCCGTATTACACGCTCGAGCGCGGCCTCGATGCGTGCTTGCCGCTGGTCGATCGCACGCTGTACCCGGCCGACGAATACCCCGCGGGTCAATGGGAGTATCAGCTGCACTACCAAGAAGATTTCGCCGGCGCGACGCGCGAGATGGACTCCGATCCGTACGCGATCGCGAAGATCCTCTTCCGCAAAGGCGACCCCAGCGCATTCGGCAAGGTCACCGCGACGGCGCTGACGCGCAAGAATCGCGGTTGGTTCGGCGGCGCCGGCAACATCCCGCAGTTTCCGCGCGATGCCGACGTCGTGACCGAGGCTGACGTCTGCGCATACGCGAGCGCGCTGCAGCGCAACGGCTTCTTCGGCCCGAATTCGTACTACATGAATCATCGAGCGAACGCCGCGTACGCGGCGCGCGCGGTGAACGGCGGCTATCTCGACATGCCGGTGCTGTTCCTCGCGGCGCAGTACGACTACACGTGCGAGTCGATCACTTCGCGGCTCGCCGAACCGATGCGCACGTATTGCCGCGCCTTGAGTGAAACCGTCGTCTACTCGGGACACTGGATGGCGCAGGAGAAGCCGCTCGACGTCAATGCGGCGTTGGCGCGCTGGCTCGCGACGAGCGTGCCGGAGATCTGGCCGACGCCACGCGCCTGATTCGAATGGGGAATACGGGGGAGAGGAGATGACCGAACCGCTGAGCGGAATCCGCGTGCTCGAGATGGCGACTGCAATCCAAGGACCGGGCGCCGCGATGTTCCTGACCGACATGGGCGCCGAGGTGATCAAGGTCGAGCCCCCGGTCGGCGACGGCAGCCGCTATCACCGCGGCGCGAACAACACGTTGCCGCCCGACGTGATGAATTCGCAATTCATCTCGATGAACCGCGGCAAACGCAGCGTCTGCGTGGACTTCCACACCGAACTCGGCCGCGCGCTGGTCGAGCGGTTGATCGCCACGTGCGACGTGTTCCTGACGAACTTCCGTGCGTCCGCGCTGAAGCGCATGGGGCTCGACTACGCGACGCTGCACGCGCGCCATCCGCGCTTGATTCACGCGTCGGTGAACGGCTTCGGTCCGCTCGGCCCCGACGCCGACAAGGCGATGCTCGACGGCGCGGCACAGGCGCGCGGCGGGGTGATCGCGATCACCGGTCCCGCTGACGGCCCCGCAATGCCGCCCGGCGCCGCGATCGCCGACACGAGCGGTGCGATGCAATTCGCGCTCGCCGTGATGACGGCGCTGTTCGCGCGCGAGCGCACCGGGCTCGGCCAGCAGGTGCAGACGTCGGCGCTCGGCGCGCAACTGTGGTTGCAGATGTGGGAGATCCAGCAGACGGCGATCACCGGCAAATCGCTGACGCGCGCCGGCGCGCATCACACGAACATCTTGAGCCCGTACGGCGTGTATCGGACGCGCGACGGCGGCGCGTTCCTGTTCGCGGTCGCGATGTCGGACGAATCGTGGTTCGCGTTCTGCGACTTCGCGGGGTTGTCCGATCTCGCAGCCGATCCGCATTGGGACAACGGCGGCAAACGCATCGGCTATGCCGGCGACTCGACGAATCTGGAACAGTCGCGCAAACGGATGGCGGAGGCGTTCGCGCAGAAGACGACGCGTGAATGGAGCGAGTTCCTCGCGGCGCAGCCGGAGATCATTTGGGAGCGCGTGCGCGACTACGCGGAGGTGTTGACCGATCCGCAGAACGTCGCAAACGGTTACGTCGTCGACATGACCGTGCCGACCATCGGCCGCACGAAGATCGTCGGCAACCTGCTGTCGTTCAGCGAAACGCCGGCGTCGGTGAAGGGGCCGCCGCCGGCGCTCGGCGAAGCGAACGCGGAGATCATGACGCGCCTCGGTTTCGGCCGGGCCGACATCGACGCGGTCGCGAACCAGGCCGAGGCGCAACGCGAACTCGTGCTCGCCGCCGCGGCGCTC
>Ga0335084_10005286_pt1 | contig 12752 bp, 12 predicted proteins | sample Lox_Sample_44_FD_206721 | JGI IMG/M metagenome (GOLD analysis project Ga0335084, IMG submission 206721) | Soil microbial communities from Loxahatchee National Wildlife Refuge, Florida, United States - Lox_Sample_4.4 | ecosystem: Environmental > Terrestrial > Soil > Wetlands | place: USA... | reverse complement strand
GCGGCGCGACCATCGTCCCCGGGGTCCCGGTGCTCGCGTACGAGCGCGGCGGCGATCGGATCGAACGGGTTCGGGTGGGCGGCGAGTGGATCCATCCACGCGAGGTGATCGTCGCCGCCGGGCCCTGGACACCGGCCGCGAGCGGCGTCGACCCCGGGGTCGCCGTCGTGCCGGTCCGGGGCCAGATGCTCGCGCTACGTCCGGAGCGTCCGGTCTGCGGCCACGTCCTCACCGCCGGCGACGCGTTTCTCATTCCGCGGCGCGACGGCGAGGTGTGGGTCGGCGCGACGTTCGAGGACGCCGGCTTCATGTGCGCCGTCACCGGCGACGGCGTGCGGCAGCTCCTGGGGCACCTGGCCCGCCTCACGCCCGAGGCGCTCCGCGCGCCCATCGTGCGCGCCTGGGCTGGCCTTCGCCCCTCGGTTCCCGGCGGCGGGCCCGTCATCGGTCGCGCGCGGGACGCCGGGAACGTGCTCGTCGCGACCGGACACCATCGAAACGGCATCCTGCTGGCGCCCGTGACCGCACGGACCGTCGCGGCCCTGGTGGACGGCACGCCGCCACCGCAGGCCGCGCGCCCCTTCGTGCCGGCCGGCAGGGCCTGAAGCCCACGAGATCGCCGTGGACCGGTAGGCCGCCGCCGGGTAGGTTTCCGGCCCGGCAATGCCGATTCGGAAGACTCTCGTCGGCGTGGTCTTGGCGGCGACCCTGGCCCTTGCGGCGTCCGCGGGCGCCGCATCGGGGCGCGCCGTCGGTGTCACCACCCTCACGTTCACTAAGACCTCGGTGACGACCGGCCTGCCGCGCGTGCTCACGACCGTCGTGTGGTACCCGGCGGTCCCGAAGACGGGGATCGCGGAGGCGTTCGGCCAGCGCGACGCGACCGTTCGCCGCGGGCGCTTCCCGCTCGTCGTCTTCTCGCACGGCACCTGCGGCAGGCCGACCGAGGCGTCCTATTTCACCAAGGCGCTGGCGAGCCAGGGCTACGTCGTCGCCGCGCCGCCGCATCCCGGCAACACGATCGACGACGGTCTCACCTGCGCCACGAACGAGGTCTTCCTCGATTCGGCCGCCAACCGTGTGCCGGACGTGCGCTTCACGCTCGACTCGATGCTCGCCGCCAACGACGACAGCTCGTCACCCTTCTTCCGGCGCCTGCGCCCCGACGAGGTCGCGATGAGCGGGCTGTCGTTCGGCGGCTTCACGACGCTCCTCGCCGTCCAGGAGGAGCCGCGCTTCGTGACGGCGCTCGCGCTGGTGCCCGGGGGCACCGCGTTCCTCATGCCGGGCGACATCGGCATCCCGATGATGGTGATCGGCTCCGAGCGCGACACGGTGGTCGGGTTCGCCGAATCCCAGCGCGCGTACGATCGCCTGGCGGGGCCGCGGTTCCTGGTGGAGCTGCTGGCCGCCAATCACCTGAGCGTCGTCGACGACTGCTACAACGCCACCTTCGGCCTCGACCTCTGCATCCCGGCCGACATCTCGCAGGACGCCGCCCACCGTCTGGTCCTGCGCTACGCGTTGCCGTTCTTCCGCCGCTACCTCGCGGGCCGGCACGTCGCCCCCCGCGAGCTCACCAAGCAGGTCGAGGGCGTGGTCCTCACGGCCGAGCCGCGACGGAAGTAGTCTCAGCTCTCGGCGGGGCCGGCCTCGTCGACGCGGCGGACCTGCTGCTCGAGCACCGTCATCTGCAGGCCCTTGGCCGTCTGGATCACGAGCAGCGGGCCCTTGCGATCGATCACGGTGAAGATGCCCGGCACCTGCAGATTCACGACGCGGTCGCCCAGCTGGATCCCGTCTCGTGCCATTCGGGACGCGGAGATTGCCGTTCGCCCACCTGGATTGCAAACCGATTGCGTCTTGGCCGCCGGCCGGTGAGTATCGACGCGATGATCACCGGACAGGCCGAGCGCTTCGTCGCGCAGGCGTGGCTCGTGGCGCGCATCTACGCGGGCTACAAGCGCATCCAGCTCGCGCGCCGGCTCGGCGTCGGGGGCGGCGATCCGTCGCTCACCCGCCAGCATCGCCGCAGCGCCGAAGCCACGTATCGCATGGCGACGCGGCTCGAGGGCCTCCCGATCAAGGTGTGCCAGTTCCTCGGCTCGCGCGCCGACGTGCTCCCCGACGAGTACGTCGAGGTGCTCTCGCTGCTCCAGGACCGCGTGCCGCCGCGCCCGATGGACGTGATGCGCCCGGTCCTAGAGCAGGGGCTCGGGAAATCCATCGCCGGCGTCTTCACGGAGTTCGACGAGCGGCCCATCGCGTCGGCATCCCTCGCGCAGGTGCACCGCGCGCGGCTGCGCGACGGCCGCGACGTCGCGGTGAAGATCCAGTACCCCGAGATCGCGCGCCTGGTCGCGACCGACATCCGGAACTTCACCTTCCTGGTCGGCGTGCTGGCGCGCCTGGAGCCCAACTTCGACTTCCGCGTGCTGGTCGACGAGGTGACCAAGCTCGTGCCCCTCGAGCTGGATTTCGTCAACGAGGCGACCAACGCCGAGCGCATGGCCGTCTGTCTGCAGGACCGTGCCGACGTCTTCGTACCGCCCGTCGTCCGCGAGTGGAGCTCGGGCCGTGTGCTCGTGTCGGAGTTCGCGCCGGGCGTGCGGTGCACCGATCTCGCCGGCATGGCCCGCATCGGCGTCGATCCGAAGGATGTCGCACGCCGCCTCTCGGAGATCTTCACCGAGATGATCCTCGTGCACGGCTTCTTCCACGGGGATCCCCATCCCGGCAACATCCTGATCCAGCCAGGTCCCCGCATCGTGCTGCTCGACTTCGGGCTCGCGAAGGCCCTGCCCGCCGACTTCCGCAGCGCGATGGCGCGCCTGACGCTCGCCATCATGGGAGGCAATCCGAGCGACGTCGCCGCCGGGTTCCGGGCGCTCGGCTTCCGGACGAAGAAGGACTCGGACGAGAGCCTCGCGATGCTGGGCGAGGCGTTCATCGGCTTCGCCCTCCGCACCGGCCGGGCCTACGCGGACGCCGACATGATGGCCAAGTTCAACGACGAGCTGCCGCGCGCCATGCGCAGCAATCCGCTCGTCCAGGTACCGGGCGACATCCTGCTCGTGAGCCGCGTGATGGGCCTGCTCTCCGGCATCGGGAAGCAGCTCGGCTCCGAGGTCGACCCGGCGGCGCTGCTCCTACCCTACCTTGCGGGCGCGGCGCCGGGCGCCACCGGAGCCGCGTGAGCGCAGCATCGCGGCGATCTGCTTCAAGAGGATGTCCGCTTCCAGGTTCACGGCGTCGCCCGGCCGCCGGGTTCCGAGCGTGGTGTTGCGAAGCGTGTGGGGGATGAGAGCCACGGTGAAGCTCGTTCCGCGGCAGGCGAAGAGCGTCAGGCTGACCCCGTCGACGGCGACCGAGCCCTTCTCGACGAGGTAGGGCGCCAGGTCCTTCGGGGCCCGGAAGCGATAGAGCATCCAGTCGCGATCGGGCGTGATCGATTCGATCCTGCCGACGCCGTCGACGTGGCCCAGGACGACGTGCCCGCCCAACCGATCCCCGAGCCGGAGCGCCCGCTCGAGGTTGACCCGCGACCCGGTCCGCACGCGACCCAGGGTCGTTCGCCGGAGGGTCTCGGGCGAGACCTCGACCGTGAAGCGCCGGCCCCGGAACGACGTCACCGTGAGACAGGCGCCGTCGATCGCGATGCTCTCTCCGAGCGCCAGCCGCGGCAGGGGCACCGCCGCCTCGAGCGTCACCCGCGTGCCGCCACCCTTGGGCTCGACGCGCAGGACGCGCGCGGTCGCCTCGATGATGCCGGTGAACACGCGGCGGCAGCCTCCTCAGGCCTTCTTGCCGAGAAGCAACCGAGCGACCCAGTGGTTGCTCCCCTCGCGCTTCGTGATGTCCTCGATCTCCTTGCGATCGAGCCACACCCCGTGCTCGCTCGGGCAGGTCTCGACGGCGACGTCCGCGCGCTGGACGACGCTCATCTTCTCGCCGCATCGCGGGCAGCGGGCAAAGCCCTCCGCGGCGGCCTTGGCGTGCCGTTCGCGGAGCTTTTCGAGCTGCTTCTTCGAGAGCTCGGAGAAGTAGCGGTCCTCCTCCGCCTTCTCCCGCTGGTGCAGCTGGTCTCCTAGGCGGTCCTTCTCATCCGGCATGACGTCTCCTGGACAGGCGTTCGTACTCCGCATGCGCCCAGTTGCGCAGGCGCCGCGCCCACTCGAACTCGTGGCTCAGCACCGACAGGGCCACCACGACCAGCAGCAGCCCCGGACCCGGTACCAGCGGGAGGGAGAGGATGCAGCCGACGATCAGCAGGACGAGCCCCACCACGACGCGGCCGGCGCGGACGGTGTGCTTGAGCATCCGGAGCAGAGAAGTGTCCCATGCACGCTCCGAGGGGTCAATGCAGCGAAATTGCTGGCATCCGTGGGGATGTTGACAGCACGGGTCCGGCTCGGTCACGAAGGACGACGGACGCTGCGATGGACGCTCGCGAAAAGATCATCGAGACCGCCATGCGGCTCTTCTCGACCCAGGGCTACAGCAACACCTCGCTCTCGCAGGTCGCGAAGGAGGCGACCGTCTCGAAAGCCCTCATCTTCTGGCACTTCGAGAACAAGGAGAGCCTCTTCCGCACCGCCGTCCAGCGCACGTTCGAGCCCTACATCATCAACGTCGTCGACGACCTCGAAGGGCTCACCGAGGTCGACCAGATCAAGCGGCTGATCGACGAGTACTACGAGTTCGTCTCGAAGAACATCTACTCGGTGAAGTTCTTCCTCGGCCTCGTGCTGCGGGAGGAGAAGCACCCCGACGACCTCGTGGCACACATGACCGAGCTGCAGCGGATGTACCGCAACCTGCTCGCCGACGTCATCGACAGCGGCCGGCAGAAGGGGGTCCTGCGGCCGAACGTGAAGCCCGAGCTCGACGCGGGCCTCATCATCAGCGCGCTGCACGGGCTCCTGGTCCAGGGCTTCCTCGGCCGGGCGGCGCCGGAGCGTTTTCCCGCCGAACTCGACCACTTGAAGGCGACGCTGGTCGACACGCTGCGCCGTTGACACAGCGCATCGGCCTTGACTTCCGCTGGGGAATCTCCGATAGGCGCGCCCAATGCGGAATCGGGCTGGCTGGCTGGGGGTGTTGGCCGTTCTGGTGTGCGCACCGTCTTCCTGGGGGCTTTATCTAGATAGTGCGCGACGTTTCGATGTCCGTTTGCGAGGATACGCACAGCTCGGCATCCTGACCCAATCGTCGGACACGAAGGGCTGTCCGACCCAGGCCGATCTCGCGCGCGTGAACGCGCTGACCGGCGCCGCCAAGCAGCAGGCCTACGCCCAGCTCTACACGACGTGCCCGCCCAATTACGACGCCGGCGACCTCGGACAGGAGCGCAACTTCTACAACCCCGAGTTCGACGCCAACCTCACGGACTTCATGGGCTGGGCGGGCGCCGACGACTTCAAGTTCCGCTTCGCGTGGTGGGGCTTCTACGACGGCCTGTACGACTATCTGAACGGACCCTGGGACGAGCACCGGCGCCAGTACCTGGCGCGCTTCTCGCAAACCGACGATCCCGCGCTGCAATCGAAGTTCTTCAAGGACGAGAACAAGAATCCGCGGAAGATCTACGCGAGCCGCAACCGCATCAACGAGCTCTACCTCGACTACACCCACGGTCCGCTCTTCGTCCGCGTCGGCCGGCAGGCGATCTCATGGGGCGAGTCCGACACGATCGCGCTCCTCGACATCTCGAACCCGTTCGACCTGACGCTCGGTGCGCCAGGGCTGTTCCAAGACGTGGACGAGGCGCGCATCCCCCTCTGGACGCTGCGCTCGACCATCAAGCTCCTCGACAACTGGAAGGACATCTCGAGCCTCTTCCTCGACATGTACATGGTCCCGGGCCCGATCGACACGACCGTCCCGATCAACCCGATCACGGCCGGCATCAGCCCGTTCAACCCCGACCAGTCCGACCCGCAGTTGAACATCATCGCACAAGGCCAGTCTTCCACGCTGCAGACGGTCATCGTCGACAAGCTCCCGAAGAACGACTGGTCGAACACCCGCTGGGGCGCACGCCTCGCCGGTGTCTTCATGCGCGACTATACGGTGCAGGGCTGGTTCTTCCGCACCTTCAACCAGGCGCCGGCGCCGTTGATCCTGAACCAGTCGGGCATCGGTCTCACGACCAAAGATCCGCCGCAGACGACGCAAGTCGACAACCGCGGTTTCCGCACCCCCATCTGCAGGAACGGCCTCACGCCCGCCGGGCGCCGGTGCGGCAACAAGGCACCCGTCGTCACCCTCCTCGACCGGCGCCTCGAGAACGTCGTCGGCATCTCCGCGACGTGGTTCAGCCAGCCGGTGAACGGCATCTTGAAGACCGAGATCGAGTACTTCAACAACGAGGCATCGTTCATCCCGACGCAGAACCTGAATCCGCGCGTGCAGATTCCCCCCGCGCTGCGCCGAGCGATCGGCGACAACAAGAGCTACTCGAACTCCGTCGCGATGGCCAACTACCTCCGGTGGGTCCTCGGCTACGATCGGAACTTCTTCTTCCGTCCGCTCAACCCGTCGAACAGCTTCATCCTGGTCGCGTCGTACAACAGCCAGTTCAACCTGAGCGAGAAGGGCGGGAAGGACTTCCGCTACCCGAACACCAAACCCGGGCACCCCAACACGCGCATCATCCCGCACAAGGGGTGGAACTGCTCCATTCCCACGCTGTGCGTCGGGATCGACCCCCACGACTACGAGGATGCGTACCAGTACGAAGGGTTCCTGCAGGCGACGGTCCGCACGGACTACATGCACGGCAAGCTCGAGCCTAGCCTCACCTTCATCGCGGACATCAGCGGCATGTTCGCCGTGAACCCGTCGCTCAGCTACCGCCTGACCGACAACGTGCTGCTCGGCGCGAACTACATCGCCATCCAGACGACGGGGCGCAAAGCGGGCATCGGCACGTTCAGCGCTCACGACATGCTCCAGCTGCGGATGACGCTGCAGCTCAACTAAGCCTGCGTCGCTAGTCCGCTGCGCGACGGACCTGGAAGTACAGCGACAGCCCGAAGTAGTACGCCGGGTAGAGGAGCGACCAGGTGAGCACGCCGCGCGGTGCCGAGTCGAAGTTGGCGAGCGCCCAGAGGATCGCCGCGCCCCACACGAGGCCCAGGCCGATGGTCGGCGCGCGCAGCTCCGTCATGCGTGACGGATAGAGATAACGCAGCGGCACGAACACGAGGACGGCGAGCGTCGTGACGACGGCGGCGTTCAACGCCGGCGGCCACCCGAGCACGTAGAGGTAGAACGCGACCACGTTCCAGTACGACGGGAACCCCGTGAAGAAGTGGTCGGCGGTCTTGGCGGCGACCTGGCTGAATCCGTAGCCGCTCGCGAGCATCACGAGCGACGCGACGGGAACCGCGACCGCGACCGGCAGGAGCCCCATGTGGACGATGAAGAACGCGGGGACCGCCACGTACGTGAAGTAGTCGACGATGTCGTCGAGGCGGCTCCCGTCGACGAACGGCAGCACCTCCTTCACGCGGACGGCGCGGGCGAGCGTCCCGTCGATCGCGTCGATCGCGACCGTGTAGGACATCCAGAGGAAGGCCGTGCGCGCGTCGCCGTGCAGCGTCGCGAGGATGGCCAGCAGTCCCGCCGGCGCGCTCGACGCCGTGAGCAGGTGCACGCCCCACGCCGCCGCGCGCCGCCCCGCAGAGAACCCGTCGCGGGGCCCGCTCATGGCGGCCTCTTCTAGCGTCTCACCCGCGGCAGGTGAAGCGGCGACGCCCGCGCGGCGGGCACGAGAGCGAGGTCGTGAACGTCTGGGCGCCCACCTGCAGGCTCGCGCTCACGACCGGCATGGCGTCCGAGCCGAGCGCGACGTTGCGGGCGACGACCCGCACCGAGTATGCACCGTGCCGCCCGCGTCGCAGGACGATCCGCGCCGACGTGCTCCGGTACAGGAGCCGCCCCCGCAACCTGCCGCCGACGCGACGGAGCGTGCTCGCCGGGTTGGCCGTGTCGACGAGGACGCCGCCACCGCTCGTGAGCACGACCCGCGCCGTCTCGACGTCGACGCCGTCCGGCAGCCCGATCGCGCCGCGCCACACGAGCGCACCGCGCCCCGTGCCGTCCAGGACGCGCGCCTCGCTGTCCTGGATCGGCTGGCAATTCTGCTGGCCGCCGGTCATCGGCACGAGCGGACATGGATCGCAGAGATCCCCTTCGCCGTCGCCGTCGGTGTCGGTCTGTGCGGTGTTCGCGAGCCCCATGGCCGGGTCGTCGCCGGGACAGTTGTCCTTGTCGTCGGCGATGCCGTCGCCGTCCGCGTCCTCGGAGCCCACGGGGTTCGAGGGGTCTGGATACAGGAACCGCAGGGCGGCGACGTCGTCGGGCCGCACGCCTGCGCCGCGGCCGTCGAAGTGCGCGCGGTAGTACATGGTGGCGTCCTTCAGGGCCGGGGACGGCTCGTCGTCGCGCTCCGAGGAATGCCCGAGCCCGATCGTGTGACCGATCTCGTGCGTCGCGACCTCGGCGAGGTTCGTCTGAGTCCAGAAGCCGCACGGTCCGAACCCGGCGTTGAACGTGATGTTGCCCTCGGCGATCCGCCGGAAGCGCACGCCGTTCACGATGTCCGTCTCGGTCGTCCCACGCCCCTTCGTGCAGTAGCCCCCGAGGGCGAGCACGCCGCTGCAATTCTGCGGCTTCGGCATCTCGTCGAAGGGGTCGCCGAAGAGGATCTGCGAGGCGCCGTCGCACAGGAGCGGCGCCAGCTGCGCGGAGCCGCCGCGCTGGAGCACGATGCTCGCGCCCGAGACGTTCGTCCACGCGGCGAAGGCCGCGTCCAGCGCCGCGAACGACGCTTCCTGCCCGAGCGCCGGATCGCCCGCCGCGTCGACGCCGTAGACGACCGGCTCCCCGAGGTCGGCTTCGTGCCAGCGCGCGCTCGGGTTGTCCATGAACGTGTACCGCTCGACCGTGGGGGAGAGACGTTCGAGCCCTGGTGCCGTCACCTCGGCGGGGATCCGCACGAGCGGCGCCCCGGCGCTCCCGCCAGACGCGATCGCCTTCGCGATGGTGCGCATGAGCCGGCGCAGCTTCAGACGCCGGACCGGGCTGCCGCCGATGACCGGTTCCGCGACCGAGCGTTCGGCGACGTCGTCGCCGCCCGCGCCGGGCGCAAGATGGAACTGCCCGAGCCCCAGCGCGGTCGTCCGCGCCGTGCCGTCGTGCCCGGCCGACAGGAACAGGAGATCGCGCTCGCCGACAGTGAAGACGGGCGATCCGGGGATCACGAGCCCGCGCTCGGCGAGCTCGCCGCCGGGCTGCTTCAGCACGATCTCGCCGTCGATGGCGCCCTTGGGGCTCGACTCGACGTGGACCGTGACCAGCGTGTCGATCGCGCCGTCGCGCCCCCCGACGGTCTCGACGTGCGTGATCCTGCCGACCACGATCGCATCGGCGGCGCGGGCGAGCGTGCGCTCGCTCATGGCGACGAAGGTGGTCGCGTGGCCCGCCGGGGCGGCGATGCCCAGAGCGACGAACGCGACGACGGCCAGCCCGATCCCTCTCCCCACGTCTTCCTCCGTTCCCATGTGCGCGATGCGCGCCTGGCCATGAGCAACGGAGGTGCCAGGCGCACAGTGGAGGAAAACGCGGTCAGCACGGTCTCATGTGCCGGATCGCCGCGTCGAAAAGCCGGCGACCCGCCGAATGTCGGCAACTAAATGCCGGGGCGCGTGAGGGCGAGCAGCGCACGGACGTCGCTCGCGCCGGCGATGCGCGTCGCCGCAGCGGCGAGCGCATCGATCCGATCCGGCGCGAGCGCGCGGCGGGCGAGACCGGCAAATTTTGCCCGTTGCTCCGGGGGCGACGGGAAGCGCTCGGGATCGCCCGTCGGATGCGTGATCCGCGCCTCGTGCCGCCCGCCGTCGTCGAGCGTGATCCGCACCCAGCAGGGCCAGACGCGCGGGAACATCGCGTCGAGCGCAGCGTCGCGTACGGGCTCGACGCGGTCCATGAGCCGACGAACGAGCGGGTCGTCCCAGTTGCGCGGTACGAACTCCGCCGGCGACGCCGCACCGCGTATGAGCGCAACGGCCAGGCTGAAGGGCAGGCTGAACTGCGCGTCCACGACCGAGCCGGGCCGGCGCTTCGCATCGAGCGGCTCGCAGACGATCGCGAATCCCGCGTTCACGATCCCGACCTCGATGCGCGCGACGCGCTCGGGTGTGATCGCGTGCTCACCGCGCAGCGCGAGCACGGCGTCGATGGGACCCTGCGCGTAGCGGCAGCAGGCGTGCGGCTTCACGCCCGTGTGCATGAGCTCGTAGTCGTCGAACCGGTCGAGCGTCGCTCGCGACGCGCCCTCGCCGTACGCGTGCAGGAAGCCGAAGCGGCCGTCGACGATCGTCGCCGGGCCGCGAAACCCCGCGCGCGCGAGCGCGGCGGCGTGGAGCCCGGCGCACGCCGCCCAGCCCGGGTGCAGGCGCTTCGTCCATGCGCCGTCGGCGAGGAACTCCATCGAGCCCGCGGCCTGGCTTCCGGCGATGCCGAACGCGGACGTGAGCGCGTCCGCGTCGAGGCCGATAACGACTCCGGCGGCGGCCGCCGCCCCGAACGCGCCGCAGGTCCCCGTGGGATGGAAGCCGCGCCGGTAGTGCGCGGCCGGATCGAGCGCGATGGCGAGCCGCGCCGCCACCTCGTAGCCCGCGACGGCGGCCCGCAGCAGCGTCTCGCCCGAGGCGGGAGCGATCTCGGCCGCCGCGAGCGCCGCCGAGAATACGCTGGCTCCCAGATGGATCGAGCCGCCGAGGTGCGTGTCGTCCATCTCGAGGGCGTGGGCCGCGGCGCCGTTCGCGATCGCGGCGTGCGGCGGCGCCATCCGCTCGTTCGTGCCGATGATCGTCGCGTCGCCGGCGGTCGCGAGCGCCGCGAGGCCGCGCCGGAGGACCACCGTCGACTCCTCCCCCGCGCCGCCGAGCGCGACGCCGAGGTAATCGAGGAGGAGCTCGGCGGCCCGGGTCGCGACGGCCTCCGGCAGGCGCCCGGTCCGGATCCGGTCGACGCGCGCTGCGATCGCGTGGGCGGCGGCCTCGCTCACGACGGCTCCCGCGCCGCCGGCAGGTGCGTCTTCCAGGTCGCGAAGCGCTCCTCGCGTTCGTCCTCCGAGAGACGCGGCTCGAAGATCCGGTCGCGATGCCATGTGCTCGCGAGCTCGTCGGTCGTCGCCCACACGCCCGTCGCGAGCCCCGCCAGATACGTCGCGCCGAGCGCCGCCGCTTCGAACATCGCCGGTCGCTCGACGGGAATGCCGAGCGCGTCGGCCTGCGCCTGGAGCAGGACGTCGTTGCGCGCCATGCCGCCGTCGACCCGCAGGACGTCGGGCGGCGGATGGGGGCAGTCCCTGCGGAGCGCGTCGTACACCTCGCGACACCGCCACGCCACGCCCTCGATCACGGCCCGCACGACGTGCGCCCGCGTCGCGGCGCGCGTGAGACCACCGATCACCGCGCGCGCCGTCGGCTCGAGATATGGCGTCCCGAGCCCCTGGAACGCCGGGATCGCCCACACGCCGCCGCTGTCGGGAACCGACGCTGCGAGCGCGCCGCTCTCGGCGGGCGTCGCGATGATGCCGAGGCCGTCGCGCAACCACGTGATCGCCGCCCCCGCCGTGATCGCCGTCCCTTCGAGACAGAACTCGAGCACCCCGCCGCGTTGCCACAGCGCCAGCGGATAGGTGCCGTTGCCGCCCCAGAGGATGTCGGTGCCGGCGTTCAGGTCCAGCATCGCGGCCGTGCCGTACGAGATCTTCACCTCGCCGGGCGCGAGCCGGAGCTGGCCCATCATCGCCGACTGCTGATCGCCGACGAGCGACGCGACCGGGACCGCGGCGAGCCCGTCGGTCGCGACGCGCCCGACGACGCCGCTCGTGTCGACGAGCGTCGCGATGGCGCTGCGGGGAATCCGGAGGGCCGAGAGGATCGCATCGTCCCAGTCGCGCGTGACGAGATTGTAGAAGCCGCTCGGCACGCCGTTGGACGGGTCGGTTGCGAACACGCCGCCGGCCGAAAGACGGAAGGCGAGCCACGTGTCGAGCGTGCCGCAGGCGATGCGTCCCGACGCGACGCCGGCGCGGTCCGCGTCGACGCGGTCGAGCATCCACTCGATCTTCGAGGCGGCCATGAGCGGGCTCACGAACACGCCCTGGCTCATCAGCTCCGTGCACCGCGCCTCGGCCCGCGAGTCCGACCAGGAGATCGCCGGGTGCAGCGCGCGCCCCGTGGCGCGCTCCCACACGACACCCGTGCCGCGCTGGGTGGTGATGCCGAGCCCGTGCACGCGTGACGCGTCGACCTCCGAGAGCGTGCCGCCCAGGACCGCCACCACCGCGCGCCAGAGCGCTTCGGTGTCGTGCTCGACGAGACCCGGTGCGGGATGATGTGGCAGCGTCTCCTGATAGCGTTCCGCCACGAGCCGGCCCGCATCGTCCACAGCGATCGCGCGGACGCCGGTGGTTCCGGCGTCGAGCGCGAGGACGAGCGGCGCGGATCCTCTCGACATCGGCGTCGTCTTCTATGGCATCCCGCGCAGCTTCGTAAACTCGCCGGCTTCGCCCTTGACCCGCGGGGCAAGGCGCGGTTGTGTGGGCCCATGCTCGTGAAGATGCGCCGCGACGCGACGCCCGACGAGGTGAAGACCGTCGAGCGCAAGCTCCACGACCTCGGCTTCAAGACGGGCCGGCTCGAGGGAACCGAGCTCACGCTGGTCGGCGTCTA
>Ga0335084_10005285_pt1 | contig 12753 bp, 9 predicted proteins | sample Lox_Sample_44_FD_206721 | JGI IMG/M metagenome (GOLD analysis project Ga0335084, IMG submission 206721) | Soil microbial communities from Loxahatchee National Wildlife Refuge, Florida, United States - Lox_Sample_4.4 | ecosystem: Environmental > Terrestrial > Soil > Wetlands | place: USA: Florida... | reverse complement strand
CGTCACCGACTCGGCGACCCTCTGTGCCAGCAGTCCGCGGTTGGCGAGAATGCCGTCGACGCAGTTCACCCGCAGCGTCTGGCAGGCCTGCCGTAGGTGGCGCACGCTCTTGTGCAGAGACCAGCCCATGATCGGCTCGAACGCGTTGAGCTGCAGCTGGCCCGCCTCGGCCGCCATCGTGATCGTCACGTCGTTGCCGATGACCTCGAAGGCCACCTGGTTCATCACTTCGGGGATCACCGGGTTCACCTTGCCCGGCATGATCGACGAGCCCGCTTGTCGTGGCGGCAGCAGGATGTCGCCGAAGCCTGCCTGCGGCCCGGACGAGAGCAGCCGCAGGTCGTGGCAGGTCTTGGACAGCTTGCAGGCCACGCGCTTGAGCACACCCGAGACCTGCACGAAGGCGCCGGCATCCTGCGTCGCCTCCACGAGGTGGGGCGCGCTCACCACCGGCACGCCGCTGATCTGCGCGAGCAGCGAAACGACCGTCTCCGCGTAGCCGGCCGGCGCATTGATGCCGGTGCCGACGGCGGTGGCGCCCAAGTTGACCTCGGTGAGCAGTGCGCGCGCCTCGTTCAGGCGGGCCTCGTCCTCGCCGATCATCACCGCGAAGGCCATCAGCTCCTGGCCGAGCGTCATCGGCACGGCGTCCTGCAGCTGGGTGCGGCCGATCTTCAGCACGTCCGCGAACTCGGCGGCCTTGGCCTCGAAGGCCCGGCGCAGCGCCGCCATCTCGCGCAGCAGTTCGCCGATGCCGATCCATGCCGCTAGGCGCAGCGCCGTCGGGTAGACGTCGTTGGTGCTCTGCGACGCGTTGACGTGGTCGTTCGGATGCAGCACGTGGTAGCTGCCGCGCGCATGCCCCATCGACTCGAGCGCACGATTGGCGATCACCTCGTTCGCGTTCATGTTCGTCGACGTGCCGGCGCCACCCTGGATCACGTCGACGACGAATTCCTCGTGCAGTCGCCCATCGATGAGATCGTCGCAGGCAGCCGCGATGGCACGCGCGCGTGGCCCGTCGAGCACGCCGAGAGCCACGTTGGCCTGCGCCGCCGCCTTCTTCACGAAGGCCAGCGCGCGGATCAGCTCCGGCATGCCCGACAACGACTGGCCCGAGATCGGAAAGTTCTCGACCGCGCGCGCCGTGTGCACGCCCCAATAAGCGGTGGCCGGAATGTTTCTCGTGCCGAGAAAATCGTGTTCCTCACGAAGGGACAAACCGTTCATCGCGGTCAATCAGTGTGTTGACGGGGCTTGAATTCTGGGCGGCGTGTGGCAGCGGGATGTGCCGGATTGCGCCCCGCATGCACATGCGCCTGCCGAATTGCGGCCCCACAACGGCACCATCCATCGCATGGGTCCGCCTAAGCTGCGCCATTCTTGCAACGAGCGACTCCAATGGCGCCGCCGTACCCAATCGACGATCTGCTGCCGGACCTCCTTGCCTTGCGACGCGATCTGCACGCGCACCCTGAGCTTGCATTCGAGGAGCGGCGCACCGCCGGCATCGTGGCCGACGCGTTGCGCCGACTGGGCCTCGACGTGCACGAGGGCCTGGCGGGCACGGGTGTGGTGGGGACGCTGCGCCATGGCGGCAGCGGCCGCACGATCGGACTGCGTGCCGACATGGATGCACTGCCGATCGTCGAGCAATCGGGCCTGGATCACACGAGCCGTCATGCCGGTGTGCACCACGGCTGCGGGCACGACGGTCACACCGCGATGCTGCTCGGCGCGGTGCGCCAGCTGGCGCGCACGCGCCGCTTCGACGGTACCGTGCACTTCATCTTCCAGCCGGCCGAGGAGGGCCGCGGCGGCGCGCGCGTGATGGTCGAACAGGGCCTGTTCGAGCGCTTTGCGTGCGACGCGGTGTACGCGCTGCACAACTGGCCGGACCTCCCGCTCGGCCACGCGCAGACGCGGGCGGGCCCGATCATGGCGGCCGCCGACCGCTTCGACATCGTGCTGCGCGGTCGCGGCGGCCATGCGGCGCAGCCGCATCGCACGCCCGACGTGCTTCTGGCGGCGAGCCAGCTCGTCGTGCAGCTCAACACGATCGTGTCGCGCCGCATCGATCCGGCCGAGTCGGCGGTGCTCTCGGTCACGCGCGTGAGCGGCGGCAGCAGCCACAACGTGCTGCCGGCGGAAGCCGGCGTCACCGGCACGGTGCGCAGCTTCGATGCGCAGGCGCAAGACCGGATCGAGCGCGCGCTGCGCGACGTGGCGGCCGGCGTCGCGCTCGCGCACGGCGTGCAAGCCGAGGTGGCGTACGACCGCTACTACCCGGCCACCGTGAACAGCGAAGCCGAGGCCGAACTCGCGTTGCGCGCTGCCGAAGCCGTGGGCCTGCAGGCCAGCGTCGCGCCGCGGCCGGCGTTCACCTCCGAGGACTTTGCCTTCCTGCTGCGCGAGCGGCCGGGCGCCTACCTGTGGCTCGGCCAAGGCGGTGAGCGCGCGCTGCACCACCCCTGCTACGACTTCAACGACGACGCGCTGCCGCACGGCATGCGCTGGTTCTGTGCCGTCGCAGAACGCGCACTGGCGCCCGAAATCAACAACGCCACGACACGATGAGCATCACCGTTTTGCGCCAGACCGCCGCCTTGCCGGGCCTGCAACCACTAGGCACGCCCACGCACCGAAGAGTTGATCACTTGGATACACCTGAGGTCGATACCTGCTGGCAGGCGATCAGCTTGGCCAACGTCGACGCCGCTGCAAAGGATCACGCATGAACACCGCCATCGTCGATCGCCTCGCCAACGACGGCCGTCTGGATCGCGTCTTCATCGACGGCGAGTGGGTCTTGCCCGCGGGGCAGGCCCGCAGCGCCGTCATCGACCCGTCGACCGAAGAGCCGATTGCGGAGATCGCGTTGGGAAGCGCGCAAGATGTCGCCGTGGCGGTGGCCGCGGCGCGGGGCGCCTTCGCGAACTGGTCCGTCAGTTCGGCGCAGAGCAGGGCCGCGCTTCTGGACCGCATCCACGGCCTGATCCTGCAGCGCGCCGAGTCGTTTGCCCAGGCGATCTCGCAGGAGATGGGCTGCGCCATCAGCGTGGCGCGCGCCGCACAGGTGCCGATCGCGGCGGAGCACATCCGCTTGGGCCGTGACCTCGTGCGCAGCTATCCCTTCGTTACGCATCGCGGCAGCACGGCCATCGTGCGCGAGGCCATCGGGGTGTGCGGACTGATCACCCCTTGGAACTGGCCGCTCTACCAGATCACCGCCAAGGTGGGCCCTGCGCTGGCGGCGGGCTGCACCATCGTCCTGAAGCCCAGCGAGCTGTCGCCACTCAGCGCCTTTCTGTTCGCGGAAGTGATGCACGACGCCGGCGTTCCTGCGGGTGTGTTCAACCTGGTCAACGGCGATGGGCCGGAGGTCGGCGCGGCGCTGGCAGCGCACCCCGACGTGGACATGATCTCGATCACCGGCTCCACCCGCGCCGGCGTCCTGGTGGCGCAGGCGGCCGCGCAGACCGTCAAGCGCGTGGCCCAGGAACTCGGCGGCAAGTCGCCCAACGTCATCCTGCCCGATGCGGACTTGGCACGTGCCATACCGGCTGCGGTGGCGGCGGGCATGCGCAACGTCGGACAGTCCTGCAGCGCCCCTACCCGCATGATCGTGCCGCGCGAGCGCCTCGCGGAGGTCGAGCGCATCGCATGCGAGGCGACATCCGCGCTCGTCGTGGGCGATCCGCGCTCGCCGCAGACGACACACGGCCCCGTGGCCAACCGCGCGCAGTTCAACCGCGTGCAGGAAATGATCGGTGCCGGCATTGCCGAAGGGGCGCGCCTCGTCTGCGGCGGCCCCGGTCGGCCGCAAGGCCTGGAGCGCGGCTACTACGTGCGCCCGACTCTCTTTTCCGACGTGCAGCCGCGAATGCGGATTGCGCAGGAGGAGATCTTCGGCCCGGTGTTGGCCATCATTTCCTATGACAGCGTCGACGAGGCCGTGGAGATCGCCAACGGCACGGTCTATGGCCTGGGCGCCCACGTCCAGGGCCAGGACCTTGCTGCCGCCCGGGCCGTGGCCGCGCGAATCCGTTCTGGGCAGGTCCACATCAACAACCCGGCTTGGCGTCCCGATGTGCCCTTCGGCGGCTACAAGCGCTCGGGCAACGGGCGCGAATACGGCGTCGAAGGCCTTGAGGAGTACCTCGAGACCAAAGCCATCCTCGGCTACCTGCCGGATGCCGCTTGAGTGCACCTGCGCGACGAGAACAGGGCGATCGAGTTCCAGCCATGTCGCAGCCACTGCGCCTTGTCGAGACATCGCCCAACCCGCCGGCCCGTGCCGACGTTGTCGTGATCGGCGGCGGGATCATCGGTGTCTTCGCCGCTTACTACCTGGCCCGGCGTGGGCTTTCGGTCGCCGTCGTCGAGAAGGGCCGCATCGGTGCCGAGCAATCGAGCCGCAACTGGGGCTGGTGCCGTCAGCAGAACCGCGACGCCCGCGAACTGCCGATGGCCACCAGGAGCCTCGAACTGTGGGAGCAGTTTGCCGCCGACAGCGGCGAAGACACAGGCTTCAATCGCTGCGGCTTGTTGTATCTCAGCGATGACGAAGCCGAGCTGGCGCGCTGGGCCCGCTGGCGGGACTTCGCCAGGACAGCCGGCGTGACCACGCACATGCTGAGCGGCCGCGAAGCCTCCGAACGGGGGCGGGCGACGGGCCGCGCGTGGAAGGGCGGCGTCTTCTCGCCCAGTGACGGGACGGCCGATCCCGCCAAGGCGGCGCCGGCCGTGGCCGCTGCGCTCATGAAACTCGGCGGCGCCGTACACCAGAACTGCGCTGCGCGCGGCATCGAGCTTGAGGGCGGCCGCGTCGGCGGCGTCGTGACCGAGGCCGGAACCATCAAGACCCGCACCGCGGTTCTCGCAGGGGGCGCGTGGGCATCCTCGTTCTGCCGCCAGCTCGGCATCCGTTTTCCTCTCGCCACGGTGCGCCAATCCATCGTGCGCGTGTCGCCGGTGGCGCAGCGCCTGCCGGACGCCCTGCACACCGCGCGAGTGTCCGTCACACGCCGCAGCGACGGTAGCTACACGCTGGCCATCAGCGGACGCGGGCGCGTGGACCCCACGCCGCAGCTGGTGCGCTTTGCCCCACAGTTCGTCCCCATGTTCGCCAAGCGCTGGCGCAACGTCTTTCCCGGCGGCCTCGAGGGCCTTCGCAGCGGGCACGAGACACTGAAAAAATGGCGGCTCGACGAGCCCACCCCCATGGAGCGCGTGCGCATCCTCGACCCCAAGCCCGACCCTGCAGCGATCCGGCAGACCCACGACCGTGCCGTCGAACTGCTGCCTGCGCTTCGTGAGACGAGTATCGCCAACGCCTGGGCGGGGTTCGTGGACAGCACCCCCGACGGCGTGCCCGGCATCGGCGAAGTGCCGGAGGTCCCGGGGTTCATCCTGGCCGCGGGCTTCTCAGGTCACGGCTTCGGCATCGGACCCGGCGCGGGCCATTTGATCGCCGACCTGGCCACGGGTGTGGAGCCGATCTTCAATCCTGCACCTTATCGCCCCGGGCGCTTCAGCCAATCGGCCTGGGGCAAGGTGGCTGATTTCTGAGCGCATCGCGTGCCGGCCGGCGACCCACGCCCGGGTGTTCGAAGCGAGTTCGGAAAGGCACCGATGAGAAACGTGCTGGCTCAGCCGCAGAACCGGCGCATCGCCTCCAGCCAGCTGCCGCCCAGCAGCGACTGCACCTGCGCCGGCGTGTAGCCGCGCTGCAGCAGCGCATGCGTGAGGTTCGGCAGCTTTCGCACGCTGTCCACCCCGGTGGGATACGACTGGCGGCCGAACGACGCGAGCGAACCGAAGATGTCCGGCCGGCGCGTGCGCCAGTACACCACCGAGGGCGGCGCCACCACGCTGGCCTGCTCCTGGTAAGCCTCGACGTAGTCCATCCCGATGCCGACGTGTTGCACGCCCACCAGCTTCACGAAGTGGTCGAGGTGCGTGAGCAGATCATCCAGCGTCGGCGTGGCGTCCGAGAGCGACTGCGGCAAGCCGCACACGCCGATCACGCCGCCCTTGGCGGCCATCGCCTGCACAGTCGCATCCGTCGTGTTGCGGCCGTTGGGCCGCAGCGCGTCGCTGTTCGAATGCGTGCACACCGGCGCCCGCGCGATCGCGGCGGCTTCGGCGCGCGTGCGGTGGCCGCAGTGCGACAGGTCGATCATGATCGGCAGCTCGTTGGCGCGCTGGATCAGCTCCTCGCCGAGGTAGGTAAGCCCAGCATCGCGCTTCTCGCCACAGCCGTCGCCCAGCGCATTGGCCGTGGTGTACGCCAGGCCGAGGAAGCGCAGGCCCATGCGCACCATGGTGTCGAGCCGCCAGAACTCCTCGCCAGCCTGGATCATGCTGGCGCCCTGCGTGCCGATCACGATGCCCAGGCGTCCCTTCTTCTTTGCGGCGACCACTTCATCGGCCGTGCGGCACAGCGCGAGCAGCGGGCTCTTGTCGATTTTGGCGAGGTAACGCTCGAAGTTGTTCAGGGTCTTGTCCCAGTTCTCCTCGAGCGCGAAAGTGACGTTGGCGGCGTTCACGCCACCTTCGAGGCAGCGCTGGGTGAACTTCTCGTCCAGCACGTACGAGATGGCGAGGCCGTCGAAGACGAGCGCCTCCTGGTGCAGCCCGAGGGCGTGGTCGTCGGCGATGATGTCCATGGGGGTCCTTTCAGGCGAGGGCGGCTCCGGTGCGCGCAGGAGCGGCGGCGAAGCGGCGGATGTGGAACGGGTCGATCGGCGTGGTGGTGCTGCCGGTGGCGATCAGCTCCGCCATGACGTCGCCGACGCCTGGTCCGAGCTGGAAGCCGTGGCCGCAGAAGCCGAAGGCGTAGTAGAGGCCGCTCACCTTCGCGCTCGGCCCCATGATGGGAATGTCGTCGGCCACGTAGCCTTCGACGCCGCTCCAGGTGCGCAGCACGTGCAGCTTCGAGAGCGCGGGAGCGACGCGGCGCAACTCGTGCAGCTGCGCCAGCGTGAACTGCGGGGTGACCTGCGCGCGGCGTTCGTCGAGGTACGCGGGATTGCGCCGCCCACCGCCGAACACGATGTTGCCGCGCTTGATCTGTCGGAAGTACACCACCTCGTGCGCGATCGGGCTCGACACGCCGACCACGGGGATGATCCCGTACGGCACCGGCTCGGTCACGGCCATGGTGGGGCCGTTCGGCTGGATCGGCACCGGCTCGCCGAACGCCGCCGACATCGCGCCACCCCACGCGCCGGAGCACAGCAGCGCGGCGGGCGCCTTCGCGACAGTGCCGTCCTTCGCCGTCACGCGGAAGTCCGTGCCTTCCTTCTGGATGTCGATCACCTCGCAGTTCTCGATGACCTGCGCCCCGCTGCGTTTCGCTGCGCGGCCGAAGGCAGGCGCTGCGAGGCGCGGGTTGGCGTGGCCGTCGACCGGCGCGTACGAACCGCCGACCACTTCAGGGCCGAAGAACGGGAAGCGTTTGCGCACGGCATCGCCGCCCAGGATCTCGAGGTCGAGGCCCCAGCCCTTGGCGTCCGCCGCGTACTTCGCGACGGCGGCGAGATGCGCTTCGGTGTAGACCACGCGCACGTGGCCGGTCGGGATGAACTCGGCGTCTTCCCCGATCAGTTGCGGCAGGCGGCCCCAGATGTCGCGCGAGCGATGCGCCAGCGGCAGCTGCGGCAGGTAGCGGCCCTGCCGCCGCACGTTGCCGAAGTTCACGCCGCTGGCTTGCTGGCCGACGAGGCCGCGCTCGAGCAGCACGACCGACTTGCCGCGCCGGCGCAGGAAGAATGCGGCCGAGGCGCCCATCAGGCCGCCGCCGACGATCACGACGTCGGCAGCAATCGGTGGCTTCGTCATGGCGTGGCCTCCTGCACCGGCTGCAGCGCGGCCATCGCGAGCGGCTTCACCGGCCCCTGCCCGCGCAGCCTCCCGACCTGCTCGATCGGCAACTGCGCCGCATGTGCGACGACCTCGGCCGCCGAGTGCCCGCAATAGCGGCCCTGGCAGCGCCCCATGCCGACACGGCACAGCGCCTTTGCGCGGTTCATCTCGCAGGCGCCCAGCTCCCGCACGGTGCGGCGTAGGTCGCCGGCACTGATCGACTCGCAGCGGCACACCACCGCGTGGTCGGGCAGTTGCGCCGCCATCTCGTGCGGCCACGGGAAGGCCTGGATCAGGCCGCGGCGGAACCGGTCCATCACCTGCAGCGTCTTGCGCAGCTCCACCATCTCCTCGTCCGACGGGAAGCGAGCGAGGTCGGTCAACGCGGCCAACGCCGCTAGCTTGCCGGCCGCTTCGGCGCCATCCGCGCCGAGAATGCGCGCGCCGTCGCCCGCCAGGTAGACGCCGCGCACGCTGCTGCGCCCGTCCTCGTCGATCGCCGGCAGCCACTGGCGCGACTCGGCGTCGAAGCGGAACTCGCAGCGTGCGAGGTCGGCGAGCTGGGTCTCGGCCCTGAGGTGGTAGCCCAGCCCCACGGCATCGCAGTCGAACGCACGCTCGCGGCCGCCCGCATCGCGCACACGGATGCCCGTGACGCCGCCTTCGGGCGTGCCGGCGATCGCCAGCGGCGTGATGCCGGTCAGCACCGGAACGCCTGCGCTGCGCAGCCCCGCCACGAGCTTCAGGCCGTGCCACAGCACGCCGGGCCGCGCGGCGAGCCTGGCGAGCGCCTTCACGCGCAGGCCGGCCGGCGAGGTGTCGAGCACGGCCTGCACCTGCGCGCCGGCCTTCACGTACTGCGAAGCGACCAGGTACAGCAGCGGTCCCGTCCCCATGAACACGACACGGCGGCCGATCGAGCAGGCCTGCGACTTCAGCGCGATCTGCGCCGCGCCCATGCTGTAGCAGCCCGCGAGTTCCCAACCGGGCACGGGCATCAGGCGATCGGTGGCACCGCTGCACACGATGAGCGCGTCGAACGGCAGCACTTCCGTGCGCGTGCCGCTGACAACGTGGAGTTCCCTCGGCCGCACGTGCCAGGCGAGGGTGTCGGGGCGGTAGTCGATGCGGGCGCGGAGTTGCTCGAACGCCTGGTGCAGCGACTGCGCCTTGGGCGCTTCGGTCCCGTAGAGCTTCGCGTACGGACGCGTGAAGCCCTCGGGCTGGCGGCGGTAGATCTGTCCGCCGTCGCGCCGCCCTTCGTCGATGACGATCGGCGTCACGCCCGAGCGCACCAGCGCCTCGGCGGCGCGAACGCCGGCCGGGCCGGCGCCGACCACGATCACGCGAGGTTCGGCCATGTGACCTCCTGGGGGGTGGTTCGCAGCTGCATGCCGTCGCGCGCGACGGTGCTGCAGGCGCGGATGCGATCGCCCTGCTCGTCGTACACCCAGCAGTCCTGGCAGGCGCCCATCAGGCAGAAGCCGGAGCGCACTTCGCCGCCGAACTCGGAGTGCCTGAGGTGGCCGACGTTGCCGAGCATGGCGACCATCAGCGTGTCGCCCTCCAGTGCGCGGACCTCTAGGCCGTCGATTCGCAGCTTGATCTCGGCACGGCCCGTTTCCGCGAGCCGCACGAAGCGCGGAGAGTTCATGTCGGTTGCTCCTCACGGGCCGCGCCGGCCGGCTCCCGGCGCCCGGCGATGTCGTTCGGTGTCTTCATGTGTTTCATGCGAAGCGGTTCTCGGGCATGGCGGTGCCGTCGGGCAACACCTGTCCGAGCCCCGCGATTCCGGCGTGGCGATAGGCGGCGATTCGCATGCTTCAGCCTGCGATGCGTTCGCGCGCGCGCTTCGTCACGGCGGCGAGCACCTCGCGCGCGACGGCCTGGATCGCGTCGAAGCCTTCGTTCTTCCGGAACGAGGCCACGTCCATGAACTTCTTCTTGTTGATCTCGACCATGATGCTCTCCCGCCGGCCGTCGGCCTTGCCATAGCGCCGGTTCAGCTCGCCGCCCGTGTAGGGCGTGTTGACGGAGCAGGTGAAGCCCTGCTTGCGGATCACTCCGGCGACAAACTCGATGAAGTCCCCGCTGCTGGAGGTGCCGCGCAGATTTCCGAGGCAGAAGTCGAGCCGCTCCTTGCCGTAGTCCGCGTGCGTGGGCGCGCCGACCGCCGACATGCAGTGGCAGCTCAGGTTGAAGTAGAAGCCGTGCGCAGTCAGCATGCGGTCGGCGATCGACCCGAGTTCGCGGTGATACGGGCGGTAGTAGCGGTCCAGCCGGTGCTGCACTTCGGCGACCGTAAGCTTGCGCTCCTGCAGCGGCTCGCCGTAGCGCGACTTCGACTTCAGCAACCCGAGGCCGCTCTTCGCCACCGTCGGCTCCAGCGGCACCGGCCACTCGCCGTCGATCATGTCCGGCGTCATGTCCAGCTCGTGCCGGTTGGCGTCGATGTACGTGTTGGGAAACAGCGCCTGCAGCATCGTCGCGCCGTACTTCGGCGCGTCCCTCCAGATCTCGTCGACATACATCGACACGTTGTCGTGCAGCGCCGAGAACGGCACCGGCGAGCGGAAGTCGATGGGGTAGAGGCGGCCGCTGCGCGACACGTCCACGAGCACCGGCACGGGGGCGACTTCGGGGTCGAAACGGTAGAAGACTTCGGGCTCGATGTGCATGGCTCAATGTCAGACGGCTGCGTATGCGTGTCTCGCTTCGGCCACTGTCTGCAGCGCCAGCAGGTCGCCGGCGCTGCGGTGGCAGAACACCTCCACGCCGCCTTCCAGCTCGCGCCGCGGCGGGGTCTTGCTGTCGCACTGCCCGGCGATGCGCAGCGGGCAGCGATCGAGGAAGCTGCACAGGCCGGCACGCTGGTCCGGCGCCGGTGCGGCCACCAGCGGCAGCGCCGCGCGCTGCGCCGAGCCCACCTGGTCCAGCCAGCCCGGACGCAGCTCGGGCACCGAGGTCGCGAGCAGGTGGAAGTACGGGTGCCGCGCCGCGTGCGAAAAGGCCGAGCGGCTCATCGCCTCCACCTTCTGGCCCGCATAGAGCACGACGATGTCGTCGCACACCGCGCGCACCGTGTTCAAGTCGTGGCTGATGAACATGTACGACACGCCGAGGTCCTTGCGCAGCTGCGCCAGCAGGTCGAGGATGGCGGCGCCGACCACGGTGTCGAGCGCTGACGTCACTTCGTCGCACAGGATCAGCTCGGGCTCGGCCGCCAGCGCGCGCGCCAGGTTCACGCGCTGCTTCTGCCCGCCAGACAGCCCGCCCGGAACGCGCCGCGCACACGACGCGGGCAGCTGCACGAGGTCCAGCAGCTGCTGGATGCGCTGGTCCAGCGCCGCACCCTTCAGCCCGCGGTAGAGCTGCAGCGGGCGCGCCAGGATGTCCGTCACGGTGTGTGCCGGGTTCAGCGCGGTGTCCGCCATCTGGAACACGATCTGCACGCGACGCAGCTCCTCGCGCGAGCGCTGCTCGACGAGGTGCGGCAGCGGCTTGCCGTCGAACAGCACGTCGCCCGACGTCGGCGCGACCAGCCCCGCGACGACGCGCGCCAGCGTCGTCTTGCCCGAGCCGGATTCGCCGATCACGCCCACGGCTTGCCCGCGATGCAGGCGCAGGCTCACGTCGTCCAGCACCTTCGCACCGCCGTAGCCGGCGTTCACATGGCGGATCTCCAGCAGCGGCTGCGCGCCTTCGGCCACCGCGTCGGTGATGCGCGGCTTCGGGCTGGCCGCTGCGATCAGGCTCTTCGTGTAGCCGTCCTGCGGCTGGCGGATGATCTGCGGCGTGGCGCCGATCTCGCGCTGCTCGCCGTCGCGCAGCACGAGGATGCGGTCGGCCATCTGCGCCACGACCGCGAGGTCGTGCGTCACGTACACCGCCGTTGTCTTGCGTTCGCGCACGACGCGGCGGAACGCGTGCAGCACTTCGATCTGCGTCGTGACGTCGAGCGCGGTAGTCGGCTCGTCCAGGATCACGAGGTCCGGGTCGCTGATCAGCGCCATCGCGGCCATCAGCCGCTGCAGCTGACCGCCCGAGACCTGGTGCGGATAGCGGTCGCCGATCGTGTCGGGGAACGGCAGCGCCAGTTCGCGGAACAGCGCGACCGCCTTCTTCTCGGCCTCCGCGCGCGGCATCAGCGAGTGGATGCGCGCGGTCTCCACCACCTGGTCCATGATCGTGCGCGACGGATTGAACGAGGCTGCCGCGCTCTGCGCGATATACGACACGCGGCGTCCGCGCAGTTCGCGGCGTTCGGACTCGGACAGTCCCAGCACCTCGGTGTCGCCGATGCGGACGCTGCCGCCCGCGATGCGGCAGCCGCGCCGCGCATAGCCCATCAGCGACAGCGCGATCGTGGTCTTGCCGGAGCCGGACTCGCCGATCAGCGCCAGCACTTCGCCGGGCTCGATGCGGAACGACACGTCCTTGACGATCGTGTTCTCGCCGGCGACGACGCGCAGGTCGTTGACGATGACGGTGGCGCCCATCAGCGGCTCTCCCGGTCGGACCCGGTGCTGCCGGGCAGGTTGTCGATGACGAGGTTCACCGCGATGGTGAGCACCGCGATGGCCAGCGCCGGCGCCACCACCGAGACGCCGCCCACGGGCAGCGCGCCGAGGTTCTCGCGCACCAGCGAACCCCAGTCGGCCATCGGCGGCTGCACGCCGAGTCCGAGGAAGCTCAGGCTGGCCAGCAGGCGCAGCGCGTAGACGAAGCGCAGGCCCATGTCGGCCAACAGCGGGCCCTGGATGTTGGGCAGGATCTCCCGGCGCATGATGTAGCCGCGCCCTTCGCCGCGTGCCTTGGCCACCACGATGTAGTCCATCGCATTGATGTTCACGGCCAGCGAGCGGATGATGCGGTAGCAGCCCG
>Ga0335084_10005284_pt1 | contig 12753 bp, 6 predicted proteins | sample Lox_Sample_44_FD_206721 | JGI IMG/M metagenome (GOLD analysis project Ga0335084, IMG submission 206721) | Soil microbial communities from Loxahatchee National Wildlife Refuge, Florida, United States - Lox_Sample_4.4 | ecosystem: Environmental > Terrestrial > Soil > Wetlands | place: USA: Florida... | reverse complement strand
TGCCGACACTGGAACCATGATCCAGGCGGGGACGTCGTCCGATACGCAATCGCTGCCGGTGGTGCAACTGGCGGAGTACACGAAGCTGCGGCTGGTCGTGCCGGTACCGGAGTCTGCCGTGCCGGAGGTGCAGTTGGGAAGCGTTGTGCGGGTGCATGTATCAGCAATGAATCAGGACTTCGAAGGAAAGATTGCGCGCTTTGCCGATGCACTGAACGACGAGACTCGGACGATGCACACCGAGATTGACGTAAAGAATCCAGACGGAGCTTTGAAAGAGGGCATGTATGCGGTGACGCAGCTGATATTGAAGCAGCGTCCCGAAGCACTCACGGTGCCGATTCAGGCGCTCGATCGAAATAGCAACGGAGCTACGGTACTGATTATCGATGCTCAGGGGCGGGTAGAAAAACGGCAGTTAAAGCTGGGTGTCGAGTCAAGCGACCGCGTGGAGGTAGTGAGCGGTTTGGCGGAGAACGACAAGGTCATCGTAGGAAACCGAAGCGGATTTCATGAGGGCGAGAAGGCGCAGCCGAAAGTGGTGGATGCCGGCCGCGGATCGGAGGCGACTCTCTAATGTCGGGCTTCGCGATTCGTTATCCCTTCTTCATTATTGTTCTCTGCTTGATGGTTGCGATCGTGGGGACGGTCACTCTAGTGAGAATGCCCGTTGACTTATTTCCACCGATCAATATTCCGGTGGTAGTGGTCGCAACTTTCTATTCGGGAATGCCACCTCAGCAGATCGAGACCAGCATCACCAACCCGTTTGAACGATTCTTCACACTTGGAAGTGGCATCGACCACATCGAATCGCGATCATTGCCGGGCGTGAGTCTCATCAAGATCTATTTCCAGCCGGGGACGAATGCAGATTCCGATCTAAGCGTCATTTCGAATCTGGCAATGGCCGATTTGCGGAGATTGCCTCCAGGAACACTGCCTCCCGTTGTGCTGAAGTTCGATGCTTCAAGCTTGCCCGTATGCCTGATCACGTTGAAGGGACAAGGGTTGAACGAAACGCAACTGCGGGACTTAGGCCAGTACACGGTACGAAATCAGATTGCCAGTGTGCAGGGGGCGTCGGTGCCGCAGCCGTTTGGCGGACGGTATCGGCAAATCATGGTGTACGTCGATCCGCTGAAACTCGACGCGCACGAATTGTCGGTGATGGATGTGGTGCGGACGGTGAACGAGAGCAATCTTATTCTGCCGGCGGGCGACGTGAAGATCGGGCCGATCGACTACAACTTGTACACCAACAGCCAGGTTCCGAGCGCGAATGAGATCAACCAAATGCCGATCAAGACGGTCGGGCAGGCTTCTGTGTTGGTGGAGGATGTTGGGCTGGCGAAGGATGCGCAACAGATTCAAACCAATATCGTTCGCGTCGATGGCCAGCGCTCTGTGTATCTGCCGATTCTGAAACAAGGTGGCGATAGCAACACGATCGCCGTCGTGGATGGAATTCGCACGGCACTGTCGAAGCTGGTCGATGTGCCCAAGCAGTTGGTGGCGAAGGTTGTGTTTGACCAATCTGCGTTCGTGAAGATGGCAATTGAGAATCTGTTGCACGAAGGCGCGATCGGTTTGATTCTGACGGGCCTCATGGTGCTGTTGTTTCTCGGAAGCATGCGTGCGACGGCCGCAGTATTCCTTTCGATTCCCCTATCGGCACTGGCCGCGTTCATAGCGATCAGCGCAGGTGGTGGATCTGTGAACACCATGGTGCTCGGTGGGCTGGCCCTGGCGTTCTCACGCCTGATCGATAACTCCGTGGTTGTGCTGGAGAACATCTTCCGGCATCTGGAAGAGGGTGAAGCCCCCGAGGTAGCTGCAGAGAAAGGCGGGCAGGAAGTGGCGCTTGCAGTTCTGGCGGCCACGCTGACGACGGCCATCGTATTTTTCCCCGTGATCTTTCTGTATGGCGTAAGCCGGTTTCTATTCGTAGCTCTAGCGGTTGCTGTCGTGCTTTCGCTTTTTGCTTCATATCTGGTTGCGATGACCGTAGTGCCGCTGTTTTGCGCCAAGCTGATCAAAAGGCATCAGGCCGATGAAGAAGTTGGAGAGGGCGCGATCGGGGCTCGATTCGGTCGCGTAGCGACGAAGTTCAATCACTACTTCGAGAAGGTCGTTGGGAGATATGACCGGACGCTGAGCACTGCTTTACTCAAGCCAGTGGCGACGACGCTGGGTCTGGCGGGGATCTCCATTCTTTGCCTGGCAATGTATCCGCTGATGGGAGTTGCGTTCTTTCCTCGCACGGACCCGGGGCAATTTGTCATCAACTATAAGGCTCCTACGGGTACGCGTATTGAACTATCGGAGGTCGACGCGCACAAGATCGAAGATGTGGTGCGCGAGGTCGTGCCTGCGAATGAATTGGCGATGATCGTTTCGAATATTGGTATCACCAGTGACTTCTCGGCGATCTACACGCCGAACTCTGCGCCGCATACGGGTTTTGTTCAGGTGAGTTTGAAGGAAGGCCACAAGATCGGCAGCTATGACTACATGCGGCAAGTCCGGCGCCGGTTGCGCGAGGAGGTGCCAGAGGTCAGTGCGTATTTCCAATCGGGTGGGTTAGTCGATTCGGTGTTGAACATGGGCATGCCGGCGCCGATCGATATTCAGATCAGCGGCAGCAGTCTGAGGCTGGGGCACGCGGTGGCGGAGCAAATCGCGTCACAAGTGCGTGGTCTGCCGGGTGTCAGCGATGTTCTTATTCCGCAGGATATCGACTATCCGGCTTTGCAACTGAACATCAATCGCGAAAAGGCCAGCCTGGTGGGACTTTCGCAAAAGGAGGTCGTCGACAACGTAATTACCGCGTTGACGTCGAACGGCATGATTGCTCCGAACTACTGGATCGATCCGAAGAGCGGAAACCCTTACATGCTGACGGTGCAGTATCCGGAAGACACGGTGAAAACGATCGAGGACCTGAAGCAGATTCCGATGCGTGGCGCCAAGAGTAAGGATCCCACGATGCTCGATACAGTTGTCGATGTGAAGACGATTCCGACGCCGACGGAAGTGGACCACTACCAGTTGTTCCGGGTAATCGACATTTACGTCTCGCCTAAGGCAGAGGACCTGGGAAAGGTTACAGGGCAGATCGACAAGATCGTGGCGAACACGAAGTTGCCGGAAGGTGTACGGGTGGATCTGCGGGGCTCAGTGCAAAACATGAGATCGTCATTCAAGAGCTTCGGAGTCGGGCTGCTGCTGGCGATCGTGCTGGTTTACCTGATCCTGGTGGCCCAGTTCGCTTCGTTTCTGGACCCATTCATCATTTTGTTAGCCGTGCCCCCGGGATTGGCCGGCGTGTTGTTGTTTCTCCTGATCACAGGGACGACGCTGAACGTGATGTCTCTGATGGGCGTCGTGATGATGGTCGGTATCGTGGTTTCCAACAGCATTCTCATCGTGGAATTCACTCGGCAATTGCGGCATCAGGGGAAGCCCTTGAAAGAAGCGGCAGCCGTGGCGTCGCGACAACGCCTGCGTCCGGTGTTGATGACGTCACTGGCGACTCTGCTGGGACTGATTCCGATGGCATTGAAACTGGGGACCGGGAGTGAGGCCTATGCTCCCTTAGCTCGCGCTATCATCGGGGGCCTTCTTGTCTCGGTGGTGGTTACCGTTTATCTGGTTCCGGCGGCTTACCTCTGGTTCCATCGAAAAGAAGAATCGGCGGGAGTGGAGGTGCAAGCATGAAATCACAACTTGCAGCCGTCCTCCTGATTTTCCTGCTCCCGAATTCGTTGAGCATGGGACAAGTGTCAGCAGCAACCCAAAATCCTCCGGCTCTTGAACCATCCGTTGCAGCTCAGGGAAGCACGGTGCAACAAACCAGTCCTGCGCCCCCTCCGATCACCGTTCGACTGAGCGTGAAGGATGCGGAGCATACGGCTCTGAAGAACAATCCGGCGATCTCGGTCGCACGGCTGAACGCGCTCGCGTCCGAGCAAGTGGTGCGCGAAGTTCGGTCAACGTACTGGCCTCAGGCATATGCCAGTCTGACCGCTGTCAGTGCGCGCGACAACAGTCGAATCACGGCTGGGGCCTTGAACAATCCGATCATCTACAGCCGTGCGGCCGGAGGAGGGACGATCAGCCAGCTGTTGACTGATTTTGGGCATACGAGCAACCTGGTGGCGAGCAGCCGTCTGCAAGCGAAAGCGGAAGAGCAAAACGCGGTAGCAACGAAAGAAGATGTGCTGGCGGCAGTGGATCAGGCCTTTTACGGCGCGTTGCAAACGCATGCGGTGCTGCAGGTTGCGGAACAGACGGTAGCCTCGCGCCAATTGTTATCGGATCAGGTAGCGGCTCTAACCAAAAGCAAGCTGAAGTCAGAGCTGGATTTGAGTTTTGCGAATGTGAATCTCGCTCAGGCCAAGCTGCTTTATCTGGACGCTCTTAATAATGACAAGGCGGCGATGGCTGGGTTGTCGGCAATTCTTGGATATCCCGCGCTCGAGAACTTCGAACTCGTGCCAGACACCGAACCGTTGATGCCGCCGCCGGCTGACGTCAACGAATTGATCACCGATGCGCTTGCCAAGCGGCCTGAGATCCTTGCGATCGAGTTCGAATCCGAGTCAGCGGAAAAGCTGCATCTCGCCAATCGGGATCAGATGTTCCCGACGATCAGCGCCCTGGCGGCCTTTGGAGATTCTCCTGTGCGCGATGACCGCGTCTATGGCCCGTACAGCGCGGTCGGTGTCAACGTGCAGATTCCGGTATTCAATGGATTTCTTTACTCTGCAAGGTCACGCGAGTCGGACATACGCGCGCAGGCGGAGCACCAACGGTTAGCGGACCTGCGGAACCGTATTGCGCGCGACGTGCGAACGAGTTGGCTTAGCGCCAGCACAGCGTTTGACCGAGTCCATGTCAGCGAACAGCTGCTGGCCCAGGCCAATCTGGCGCTTGACCTGGCGCAGACGCGATACAAGCTGGGTCTAAGCTCAATCGTTGAGTTGAGCCAGGCGCAGCTCCAGCAGACCCAGGCTCAGATCAGCAACTCTCAGGCAGAATACGAATATCGACTCTCCCTGGCCATCCTGCGGTACCAGACAGCGGGCCTTTGACGCGCATTCGTGCGAGAATGTTGAACAGTCAAAGCGTCCCTTTGCTACGGGCATAATCTAAGTAACGAACTTACCAGCGAGGAATCCAATGCGTTTGAACGCTACCCGCATTTGTCTGGCAGTTTCTATGCTCCTGCTTCCGATGGTTGTCTTGCGAGGGGCCGACAATCCATTTCATGATGCGCCCGCCTCGGCGAAAGCCACGAAGAATCCTCTTGAAGGACAATCCGCTGCCGTCGATGCCGGCAAGACCGTGTACGCGAGGAATTGCCTTTCTTGCCACGGCAAAGCGCTGAAAGGAACCGGCAATGTCCCTTCCTTAGTCGATGGAAAGCTCAAGGGCGTGAGTCAGGGTGAAATGTTCTGGTTCATCACGAAAGGTGACAAGGATAGTGGAATGCCGTCGTGGGCGTTCATGCCGGAAGAGAAGCGTTGGCAGGTAGTCAGTTACGTAGATGCGGTTGCGTCGGGGAAAGTCGTTCCGGGGGCAGCGGCAACACCGGCGGCGTCGGCGAGCAACGAGCCGATTAAGGACGCGTCACCGTCGGCCCCATTCACAGACTTCCGCTACGAAAAGCCGGGAACCATGCGCAAGATCACGGTGAATGATCTACCCAAGCCGTTTGCCACCCAGTCCGCCGAAAATGGAGCGAACGTAGTGGCGCGCCCTGACAACGTGTGGCCGATTGCTCCCGAAGGATTCAAAGTCGAGTTATTCGCGAGCGGGCTGGACAATCCTCGGTGGATGCGAACGGCGCCCAACGGTGACATCTTTCTGGCGGAGACCGATCCGGGACGAATCCGTGTGTTCCGGGGCATGACATCGGATGCAAAACCAGAGTTGACGGGAATCTTCGCGACAGGGTTGAAGCACCCTTACGGGATTGCTTTTTACCCGCCGGGACCGAATCCGCAGTGGGTTTATGTGGGTAATGAGAACGAAATTGTGCGCTTTGCCTATCACACTGGCGATCTGAAGGCGACTGGCGCTCCGGAGCACGTGGCCGATCTGCCCGATGGGCGTGGGCATTCAACCCGCGCGGTGGAGTTCTCGCAGGACGGCAAGAAATTGTTCGTCGGAGTTGGATCAGCCTCGAACGTGGATGATACGGATACACATCCGTCAGAAAAGAATCGCGCCGATATTTTGTGGTGCGATCCGACAAACTGCGTCCTGAAGGTCTACGCCTATGGCATCCGCAATGCGGGCGGCGGGATAAAGGTAAATCCGCAGACCGGTGAGTTGTGGTGTTCGGTCAACGAGCGAGACGCGCTTGGGGACAATCTGGTGCCGGACTACATCACGCACGTGCAGGAAGGCGGATTCTATGGCTGGCCCTGGTGGTACATCGGGGCGCATCAGGATCCTCGGCATGAGGGGAAACATCCCGAACTGAAGGACAAGGCGATCGTGCCCGATGTATTACTGCAGCCGCACAATGCTTCTCTTGAGTTCACGTTTTATCAAGGCAGTAAGTTTCCGGCGGAGTATAAGGGGGATATTTTCGCCTCGGAACATGGATCGTGGAACAAAGCCACGCGTGTCGGATATGAGGTCATTCGAGTACCTCTGCATCAGACCGGCCATGCCTCGGGCGAGTATCAGGATTTCCTGACTGGTTTCGTCCTGCCCGATGGGAATGTTTGGGGCCGCCCTGTGGGGATGACTGAGGCTCCGGATGGGTCGCTATTGGTCAGCGATGACGGGTCGAATTCGATCTGGAGGGTCAGCTACACGGGGAAGTGAATCGCGGATCGATTCGATGCCTAACAACCACGCGCCGAGGTGCCTCATCCAAGGTGCGTGCCTGAGCCACTGAAGCCGGAAGAAATTCCGAAGACGTCGTCTCTGCCTTCCGAGGTGCCGGAAGAACAGGTGAATTTGTTTCGAGACGTATTGCAGGCGCTCGAGACGGACCGCGTGCCCTACGCGGTTTCGGGCGCGTTCGCGTTGCGACAGCATACCGGAATTTGCCGATACACCAAAGATCTGGACTTATTCCTGACAGCTCGGAATTCCGAGGCGGGTATGCAGTGTCTTCGCCGGGCAGGAATGGAGTGTGAGATTACCGATCCGGTCTGGTTGGCGAAAGCACGTCGGGATGGATACTTCGTGGACCTCATCACCGGGATGAGCAATGCGCTGATCGTTGTGGAGGACTCGTGGATTAAGCGGGCGTGGCCGGCGGTGGTGTACGGTGTCACGACGCGAGTGCTTGCTCCAGAGGAGTTGATCGCGTCGAAGATCTTCGTGACCCGACGGGAGCGCTTTGACGGCGCCGACATCGCGCATGTCATCTATGGCACGCAGGGCAAGCTGGATTGGCAGCGTGAGATGCAGTTGGTGGGCGAGCATTGGGAGATGCTGTTCTGGTCGCTCGTACTATTCCGCTATGTCTATCCCGCGCAGAGCCACTATGTTCCGGCCGAAATCTGGTGCGAGCTGCTACGGCGGTTTGAGCGGGAAATTAGCAATCCGGATCCGAGGGCGAAATTTCGGGGCAGCTTGGTAGACGACAACATGTTCGCAATTGACCTGAACGAGTGGGAGTTGCCAAATCTGTTGGCGGAACAGAGAGACCGGCGCCTTGCGGAAACCGGCCAGCGGGAAGCTTCGTGTGAAATGCAATTACCCGCTGCGAAGCGGGCGAGGAGAAAGAGTGCGTGAGAATCGCAGCCAGTGCCGATCTACACTTTAGTCCGCAGAGCTATGCCAAGCTCAAGGATCAGTTCGAGCGGGTGCGAGATGAGGCAGACCTCCTCGTGCTGGCGGGCGACCTGACGAACTATGGACAGCCGGACGAGATGGAGCCGCTGCTCAACGTGCTGGTTCGCTTGCGGTTACCGACGGTCGTTGTGTTGGGAAATCACGACTATGAGAGCGGCAAGGAACAGGAATTGTGCCGGATGATGATTGCCGCCGGGATCAAAGTTCTGGATGGCAGCGGCTACGAGCGCGATGGCGTGGGATTCGCGGGCTGCAAGGGCTTTGTGGGCGGATTTGGGCGCGGAGTGTTGACCGCGTTTGGAGAGCGGGAGATCAAAGACTTCGTCCGGGCATCCATCGATGAAACGATGAAACTCGAACGTGGATTGTCGCAGCTCCGGGCCCCGAAACGCGTGATCGTTATTCACTATTCGCCAATTCTTGAGACTGTGCAGGGAGAAGCTCCGGAGATTTTTCCTTTCATGGGAACATCGCGGCTGGCGGAAGTCATTGATCGCCATGGAGCTGATCTGGTCGTGCACGGGCACGCGCATCATGGAAGGCTGGAAGGTAAGACGGTGGGGGGAGTGCCCGTATACAATGTGGCGATTTCATTGCTACAGGCGCAGACTCCGCCGGGAGTGTACCGGGTATTTGATGTGTAGCACTGGCTGCGACATCAAATGCAATCAAGAACCTTCTGGGGAAAGCACCACCTGCTGCTCATCCCCGCTTCTCACCGTCTGAAAGAACTGACGTAGAGCAGGGTAATACTTGGGGTCCACCATGCGGATATCGAACATCAGGCTGCGATTCAGATGAATCGCTCCATTCTTGTTCTCGGCGTTCGTCGAATACGCGCAAACCCTCATATCAACCTGCGCCGGCGGTGGAACATTCGAGATTGATGTTCCCTGGGGGAGAGAAATAGTTACGTCGTCCACATCAGAATAAGGGAAGGCGAAGTAGATAGGATGGACCCGGTTAGAACCTTCGAAGGTGTGTTTCTCACTTCCGCCGAATAGGCCGACTGCCAAGAGCGCGCGACGTCCGGCGGCTGATGCGTAGCCCGAAATCTTCACGTTATATTCAGCGACGAGCGCGGGTGAGGAGCTGTTCCAGTCGGGAGAATTAGTGAGCTCTACTTCGACGGGTAGTGAGACGGCAGCCTTGATTTCGTCTTCGAGAAACTCCTTGCGATGAGCGGCGTCTTCGTCACCCTCGTCGATCCTTCGCCGCAATGCGGAGAGCCCCTTGAAGGTAACTGAAATTTTTCCTGTGAGAGATCCGGATTCGTCGAGTTGAAGGGTGGCCCTCCGCTCCTGGCCTGACTCCGAAGGAGCGGGCATGGGCGTCGTGATCCACTCGTGGGCATCTTTGTCGATGACCAGGCCGGAAACGTTCGACTCATACCAGGGCAAGAGCCCGAATGGCGCAAAGGCAATTCCGGGATCGAAATAAAGATCCCTACCGTCTAGCTTGACGCGAATTACGTTCGTATTCAGATCGTCCGGATTCATCATCTTCGGATTGAAGAAGTGTCGCTCGCGGGTAGAAATCATGACAGGAGTAGCGTCAAAGCCGGCGGCTCGTGCAAGAGCAAGAAAGAGCCACGTGATGTCGGTGCCGTCCCCATAGCCGCGCTTCCAAACGTCTTCGACGCTCTGAATCTCCTTCAGATTTTCTCTTTGACGCTCCTCCGCAGTCTTATCGCGTTCGAAGGTAGTGTTGCGGATCTTCTGACATCGATCGTAGATCTTTCTGAGTTTTTGCTCGGGAGTATCGGTTGGAGAGACGATCTGCGCGACGGCCTGCTCCATTGCTTTACGTCGGTTGGTGAAATCGCTGACGGAGAAAGAGAGCCGCTTCGACTCGCCGATCCAGAACTGTTTAAAATCCATCTCGCGATTGTTGGTGTACAGGAATTCCACTCGGTACTTCATCTCATCCTGAGGAGGCATGTAGTCTTCGATCTGAAATGCAGGGATGTTTTCTGTCTCAAGGCGAATGAAGTGATGGTCGTCGACGGGAGGCTTGCTGCCTTCTGGCAGTCCGCGAGGAAAACTTGTCTGCAGGCTGAAACGATCGCTGCGGTGCAGAGAGAACTTTGCACGTTTAGTGAAGAGTTCCTCGCTCAATAGCCAGCGGGAATCAGAGATGAATCCCTGAGGATAAACCTGGGTGTAACGATATTCGATGATGCTGCCTGGCTGGACGTTGGGTATCGTAAAGGTCTTGGCTAGGAATTTCACGTCTCTGGCCTTGACGATGGTTTTCTCGTAGACCTGCCCGTCGAAATTAACGATGCTGCCGTCGGGGTGGATCGTTCGAGCCTGAATATTCTTGATGTTGCCATAGGCTTTGAGGAATGGAATTTCGATGTCGGCATATTTGCGGCCTTCCTCGGTGAAGATCTTGAGCCTGTAGTAGTCGTGTTCGCGATATTCTGTGTCGTCGCGGTTTACCTCACGATAGAGGTAAATGGCTGGAGCTCCAGGAGCCTTGGGTTCACCGGTCATTTTTAATTCTTCCGGAGTGATGGGGAGCCAGTCTTCAGCGGCCCAAGCTGACGGAATGGCTAGAGTAAGGACATAGATGGCAGCAATCCAGTGACGCAGGGACATTGAGGACCTTCAGATGGCAGAAATTGTGTGTGCGCGTTTGAGAGAAGGGCCTGGGAGGAAGGTTGGGCAGACCGCTTATCTGGTGCTAATCCGCGCAAATCACAGAAGAATCTAGTCTGGGTAAGAGCAGACGTCAAGGGATGAGATTCAATGAAAGTCGTGTGACACGGTTTCGGCTTTGGTGACGAAGAGCGGTTGCACACGTTCGGCGCGGACAGAGATTACGTTGTCCTGATTCTGCAGGATTCCTTCTACTGCTAAAAACTTTTCGCTTGTGAGTAGAAGGCGATTCTCGTGAAAGAGATCGGGGCGGACGATGGCGTTCGCCACCCCGGTTTCATCTTCCAAAGATAAAAACACGAAACCCTTCGCCGTGCCGGGTCGCTGGCGGGTGATGACGCAGCCTCCGATGCGAATGCGCTTGCCACTGGGGAGATCGCGCAGTTCATTGGCGCGACGGATGCCCATCGCGTTGAGCCAGGTACGCTTATAGGCCATGGGATGCGGGCCGATGGTGAGTCCGGTGCCGTGAAAGTCTGCGACGAGGCGCTCTTCGTGGTTCATGGGGGCGAGAGGAGAGCGTTCGTCAGGTTCGGCGTTCTGCTCGAGCAGCGGGCCAGAGGGACGGACGGCGGCTTCGACCTGCCAGAGAGCGTCGCGCCTATGCAGTACCGAGTACTGAGTACCGGGTACCGAGTGGCGAGAATTGATGATTGATGATTGATGATTGTTGATTGAGTTTAGGGCTCCGATTTCCGCCAGTGTGTTGAGTTCGTCACGACGGATTTCGGGGACGCGGCGGGTCAAGTCGTGGATGGAGGTGAAGAGGGCGAGCATCCGTTCGCGGAGGAGCGAACGCGCGGCCTCTTCGCGCAGGCCGCGAACATAACGCAGGCCCATGCGGAGGGCAGGAAGCGTGAGTTGCGAGTCCGGAGAATTGTTGATTGATGATTTTTGATTATTGATTGAATCCGCACTGGCGGCATCAGAGTCAGGTTCAATGAGAGCGGTGGCGACCCTTAGTCCCTGTGGGGCTGTTCTACTGGCAACTGGATACTGGCAACTGGCAACTGCTTCCCTCGGTACTCGGGACTCGGTACTCGCAACTCGCTCCAACGTACAATTCCAATCTGACTTCATTACATCAATCGGCAGTAGTCTGAGGCCGTGGCGTTGGGCGTCTTTCACGATTGTCGCTGGAGAGTAGAATCCCATCGGTTGATTGTTGAGTAATGCTGCTGTGAACGCGGCCAGGTAGTGGCATTTCAAATAGGCGCTGGCATAGGCGATCAGGGCGAAGCTGGCAGCGTGGGATTCGGGGAACCCGTAGAGAGCGAATGATGTGATCGAGAGAATGATTTCTTCTTGCGCCTTTGGCGAAATTCCGTTGGCGGTCATGCCGGCACGGAGCTTGGCTTCGATCTCGCGCATGCGGGCTTGCGAACGTTTGAATCCCATGGCGCGGCGGAGGTCTTCGGCTTCGCCCCCGGTGAAATTGGCGGCGACCATGGCAATGCGCAGCAGTTGTTCCTGAAAAAGCGGGACGCCGAGCGTGCGCTCCAGAATTGGTTGGAGCGAGGGATGTGCATAGGTGACTTCTTCTTTTCCCTGGCGACGCTGCAAAAACGGATTCACCATCTGTCCAACGATTGGCCCTGGGCGGATGATCGCGACCTGTACAACTACGTCGTAGAAGCGCATGGGACGGAGGCGCGGTAAGCACGACATCTGCGCGCGGCTTTCTACCTGAAACATTCCAATGGTATCGGCTTGCTGCAGCGTGGAGTAGACCTCCTTGTCATCGGCGGGAAGATGTGCAAGGTCGACTTCTTCGTGATAGTGATCGCGGATGAGTTCGATGGAATCTTTGAGAACGGCCATCATGCCCAGTCCGAGCAGGTCGACTTTAATGATGCCCATGTCGGCGCAATCTTCTTTATCCCATTGCACGACGACACGGCCGGGCATGCTCGCGGGTTCGAGGGGGACGATGGAATCGAGCTGTCCCTGGCAGATGACCATGCCGCCGGAGTGCTGGCCGAGGTGGCGTGGCATGTCCTGCACGGCAAGGCACAGTTCGTAGTATTTGCGCAGCCGAGGATGGTTGAGATCGAGTCCGGCATCGCGAAAGCGCCGGTCGAGGGCGTCATTCTCGTCGCGAAATTCCCAGGTGGCGACGGCAGCGGAAATTTTCTGAAGAGTCTCGGGATCGAAACCGAGAGCTTTCCCCATTTCGCGCGCGGCCATGCGATTGCGATAGGTGATGACGTTGGCCGTCATGGCGGCACCGCGCTCGCCGTATTTCTTGTAGAGGTATTGGATGACT
>Ga0335084_10005283_pt1 | contig 12754 bp, 8 predicted proteins | sample Lox_Sample_44_FD_206721 | JGI IMG/M metagenome (GOLD analysis project Ga0335084, IMG submission 206721) | Soil microbial communities from Loxahatchee National Wildlife Refuge, Florida, United States - Lox_Sample_4.4 | ecosystem: Environmental > Terrestrial > Soil > Wetlands | place: USA: Florida... | reverse complement strand
CAGGCCGAAGGCCGCCGGGTCGTCGAGCCTGCGCCGGGTCTGGAACAGGAACGACGCCCAGTCGTTCTGGTAGTTCCAGATCAGCACGGGCGAGAACAGCGCGAGCGCGACCAGGCCCGCGAGATACGGACCGGGCCGGCGCAGCTCGCCGCGCGCGCGGCGGTCGGCCAGCAGGAACAGGAGCGCGCCCACGCCGAGCAGCGCGATCGTGTACTTCGCGAGCAGGCCCACGCCCAGACACGCGCCGACCCACGGCCAGGCGCGCGGGCGCAGCTCGACCAGCGCGTACCACAGCGCCAGCAGCGCACCGGCCCAGGCCGCCGCCAGCGGCGCATCGGGAGTCATGAGCACGCCGCTCGCGAAGCCGAACGGAGTGGCCGAGAGCAGCGCGACCGCCGCCGCGCCCGCGGTGCGTCCGAACCAGCGCACGGTCAGCGCGCCGCAGCAGGTTGCGGTGATCACCGAGCACGCGATCGCGCCCAGCCGCACGCTCCACTCACTGTGACCGACGAGCTTGGTGCCCGCGGAGATCAGCCAGGCGACGAGCGGCGGATGGTCCAGATACGACAGGTCCAGGTGCTGGGCGTAGCTCCAGTAGTAGGCCTCCTCGGGCAGGAGCTCGAGCGCGCCCGCGTACGCGATGCGCAGGGCCAGCAGGTAGGCGGCCACGCCCAGACACGCGAGCTGCAGCGCGCGCTCGCGCGTTTCGGGACGGAGCTCGGGGGCGAGCACGAAGCCGCGCACGGTCGCGGCCAGGATCGCGAGCCCGGCGGCCTGCGCGAGCGCGAACGCCGCGAGCGGCCCGAGAGCCGTATTGCGCGCCAGGCTGGCGAGCGCGCCGCCGCGCAGGAAGATCGCCAGGAGACTCACTGCCCCGAAGCGCAGCGCGCGCCGGCCGTAGAGCCCCCGGAAGCACAGCGGGAGCGCGAGCGCCGCGCCCGCGCCACCGGCGGCCAGGTTCGCGCCGGCCAGCAGCACCCCGCGCCGCGCCAGCCAGGCGAAGAGCGCGAAGTCGACGAGCGCCCCCGCGGCGACGGCCGCGAGCACCCGCGCGATCGGCGGCCCTTCCAGCTGTGCGTCCCCGCGTTGCTGCATGAAGCGCTTGGGTAGCAGGTCGCTCTCCCGCCGGCTCCGCTCGCACTCGTCGTGAGTCGAGTCTAAGGAGTGGCTCACTCCTGGCCGGCCGCGAGCAGCTGCCGCAGTCTCTCGACCGCGACGGCCGAGACGGCAGCCTGGAGATTGTAACAAGGGATGAAGCCCGCCATGGGCACGCGCACGCGCGCGTCGCAGCGCGCCAGCACCTCGGGCGGAACGCCCCCGTTCTCGCCGCCCACCACGAACACGCGCGGCCCGGTCAGGTCGGTGGCGAAATGACTCGCCTCGCCCGCCTCGTCGACGGCGAGCACGCGGTGGCCGTGCGCCCGGGCCGCGTCGAGCACCTCCTGCGCGCGGGCCCAGAACACGGGCATGAACTTGTCGGCGCGCATCGAGGCGCGCAGCGCGGCGCGCTTGGCCTCATGGTCGAAGCCGGCATCGACCGCGATGCCGTCGGCGCCCGAGACCTCGGCGGTGCGCACCACCATGCCCACGTTGCCGGGGTACGCCACCCCGACCAGCAGCCAGAAGGCGCCGCCGCGCGCGAGTGACTCGTCGAGGCTCGCCGCCGGGTCACGGCCCACGAGCGCGAGCGCGTCCTCGGCGGGCCGGACCACGGAGAGTCTCGCGATCACGTTGCGGGTGATCGTGCGGACCGCCACGCCGCGCTCCTCGGCGCTGGCGATCAGCCGGCGCACGTCCTCGGCGCGCGCGTCGTCGGCGACGAGCAGGAGGCGCACGTCCTCGGCCGCGCGCAGCGCGCGCTCGATCTCCAGAACGCCCGCGATCTGGCGCACGCGGCCCATGGCCGCGCAGTCTACTGGAGCTCGCAGCCGAACCCGATCCCCGGCGCGAGCCCGGCGAGCGCCCGCCGCAACAGCGCCGCGTCGAGCACGTCGCAGCCCCCGCCAGCGAGCGACCCCACGTCGCACTTCTGCGGCGCGGGCAGCGGAACGGACGGCCGCGACAGGAAGTCGCGCAGCGCCATCACGTCGGCCACGTCGACGTGGCCGTCGTCGGAGACGTCGCCGCACTGACACGCGTTGCCGACGCCGTCGGGCGGCGCCGCACTGCCCACGCCGCCCGAGTCGGCCTGACCCGGATCGGCGGCGAGCGGGCACACGTCGAGCGCGTCCTCCACGCCGTCGCCGTCGGCGTCGCCGCCCGCGGGCGCGAGGCTGCCGCCCAGGTGGCCGCGCACCACGAAGCCGCTCGGGCTGGCGGTCGCGAACAGCGCGTCGGTGGTCGTGAGTCCGGCGCCGCCGGTCGCGCGCAGGAGCAGCGGGCCGGGGCAGCACTCCTGGCCGATCACTCCGGCCGCACCGGTCGCGGCGAGTGTCTCGGGCGGGCCGAAGCGCGAGGCGAGCAGCGGGTGAGAGCGCGCGAGGTTGCGCGGGTCGAACGCCGCCAGCGCGAGCCCGCCGTCGTTGTAGGAGGTCGCCGCCGCGAAGTCACCCGAGGGCGCGAAGCGGGTCACGGGCACGTAGGAGTACACGCCGCCCGAGCCGGGCGGCGGCGACAGCACGATCGGGCTCGCGCCGCCGCGCACCACGCGCGAGCGCAGGCACGGCACGCCGCCGGCGCTCGGACCGCTGCCGTCGTTGCACGAGGGCCGCTGCACGCGCGGGTCGACGGGCGCCGCCGGCAGCGCGTCCACGCCGCGCAGGTCGACGGCGTACAGGCGCCGGAACGTGGCGGAGCCGGTGACTCCCACCGAGCCGGTCGGGTCGAGCGCGAGCGCGCTCGAAGGGTTGGCGGCGCCCAGCGGGATCGAGCCCACGAGTGACCCGCTCTGCGGATCGATGATGTCGATCGAGCCCTGACCCGTGACCAGCGGCGGGAACGAGGCGTCGAAGATGCCCGCGTTCGTGACGGCCACGCGCCCGCCCGGCAGCACGCTGAGCGCGATCGGGTTCGGGTCCGAGGTGATGGCGAAGAACGGGCTGGCCGGCGCGATCGCCGGCGTGGAGCCGGAGTCGTCGAGCGTGAAGAACAGCACCGTGCCCGGGTTGTAGACCGGGTTCGAGCCGGTCTGCTGCAGGTTCGAGCTGGCCACGACCAGCCGGTTCCCGACTCGCACCACGCCGGAGGTGAAGTTGGTCTTGAAGCTCGTGATCGCCGCGCCGCCGCCGCCGTTCTGGTAGCGCGTGAACGCGCCCGTGAGCGTCTGCCGCGTGGGCACCGCCGTGCGGGTCTGGCCGGAGTAGCTGATCGTGACTCCCGCGCCGGTCGCGTAGTTGAACGGCACGGCCAGCTCGCAGGCCGAGGTGTGGATCCAGCCGCGGGTGGGCCCCGTGGGCTCGAGCCAGAAGCCCCCGAGGCGCGGGGTGTTGAAGGGCGACGACTCGCTGCAGTTCAGGTTGCCCGCGAGCCCGTACGACGGAGTCACGAGCGCCAGCGACTGGCCGGTCGCCGTTCGCAGCGGGTAGATGCCCGGGTCGGTCTCCGAGTCGGCGATGAACGCCCGGTTGGGGTCCGCCGGACTCACTTCGAGCCCGGGCGCCGAGGTGGTGCCGAACAGCAGCGTGTCGCCCGAGCCGACCGTGAGCGTGACCGCGAGCAGCGCGGCAATCACGGCGCGGCCCCGCGGATGCGCACCACCCAGAGCGTCTGTCGCGAGAGCGGCTGGCCGAACGAGTCGTAGCGCTGCTCGTGACCGAGATTGCTCGCCTCGAGCGACAGCGCGAGCGTGTCGGGCAGGAACTGGAGCCGCGGAATGCGGTTCGGCCGCAGCACCACGCCGGCGTTCACCACGAAGGTCGCCGGCGCCAGCGGCACCTGTCCCACGCGGTAGGCGAAGTCGCTGTCGTAGTGCAGCTGCGCCCATGGCCGCAGCACGCCCAGCTCGAGCGCGGCGTTGGCCGAGACCGAGTTCATGGGCACGTGAGGCACCACGGGCCGGATGCCGCTGTCGAAAGCCACGCCCGCCTGTGACCGGTCGAGATAGCGCGCGTCGGTGTAGGTGTAGGAGCCGCCGAGCTCGAGCACGCGCAGCCAGGTGGACTGGAACGACAGCTCGCCGCCGAGCGCGCGCTGCGGGCCGGTGTTGAGCGGCATGTAGCTGTTGCCCCGGCTCAACAGCCACTCGATGCCCTGGTCGAGCTCGCGCTGGAAGAGACTCACCTGCAGCCCCAGGTCGCGCACCCAGCCCGCGCCGTCCGACGCCAGCTCGAAGCCCACGTCGGCGTTCCAGCCGCGCTCGGGCTCGAGCTCGGGGTTGCCGCGGATGAAGGTCCAGTCGGGGTGGTAGAGCTCCGTGAACGTGGGCCGGCGCAGCACGCGCTTCCAGTTGGCTTTGAAGCGGAAGCCGGGCGCGACTTCCAGGATCGCGCCCACGGCCGGCAGCCACGCGGTCGGATCGTGCGGCTGTGTCTCGACGAACGACTGCGACACCGACGAGCGCGCCAGCCCCGAGCTCGAGCTCGCCAGCTCGACGCCGAAGCCGGGCAGGATGCGCAGCGTGCGCCCGAAGAACGCGAGCTCCGGCAGGAGTGACACCGAGCCGAGCGTGCGCCGGTGCAGGTCCGCGTCGGAAGAGTCGACCGTGGTGTAGCGCAGGCCGGCCACCGCACGCCCGGAGAGCTCGACCCAGTCCCAAGTGACTCGCTCGGCGGACCAACTGGTCTCGAGCGCCGACTCGCGCTCGCGCCACGACGCGCTGTCGCGGCCGCCCGTGTTCAGCGGGCTCACGAAGCCGCAGGCGCCGCCGGGGTCCTCGAGGTCGTCGTCGTCGCTGCGCACCGAGCCCGCGAGCTCGAAGGCGCCGCCGAGGAAACGCTGACTCACGAGCGCGAGCCGGGCCAGGCCGCGCTGGTAGCTCTCGTCGCTGGTCGTGCACGAGATGTCCTCGCTGGTCGCGTTCTCGCGCGGCTTGCCGTACACGCTGCCCGGCTGGCCGCCGTCGCGCCGGTAGAGATCGACGGACGCATCGAGGCTGGTGAACTGACCCAGGAGCAGGCTGCCGCGCAGCAGCCCGGAGTCCTCGCTGGAGTCGGCGTTCAGCCGGCGGAACGTGAAGGTCCGGCCCGGATCGCGCGACGGCAGGTCGAAGAGATAGTCGTTCCGGGCCGAGAGCCGCGAGTAACTCAGGAGCGCGCTGCCGCGGTCGCCCGCGCCCGAGAGCGTGATGTCGCCGCCGCGCAGCGTGGTGCTGCCGGCCGTGAGCGACGCGTCGGCGTGCGGGCCGTCGCTCGCGGCCTTGCGCGTGGTGATCAGCACCACGCCGCCGACGGCGTCGCTGCCGAAGCGCGCGGCGCCGCCGCCGCGAATCACTTCGATCTCTTGGACCTGGCGCACGGGGATGGTCGACAGGTCCGCCGCGCCGCGCTCGGGTGAATTGAGCCGGACGCCGTCGAGCAGCACCAGCACCTGCTCGGGCTTGGAGCCGCGCAGCCCGAGCGTGCTGCGCGAGCCGATTCCCCCGCTGCGAGTCACCTTCGCGCCGGGCACCTGGTCGAGCAATTCCTCGACGGTGGCGAAGCGATCGTCGTACTTCGTGGCGTCGATCACGGTCGAGAACGCCGACGGGTCGTCCGCCGACTCGTGCAGCTCGCCCGCGAGCACGCTGCGTGCAGCCAGTACGCACGCCAGGGCCGCGCAAGTGAGTCGAGACGACGCCAAGTGACTCCCTCCTCGGAGAGCGGGACTTCGTCCCGAGCGCTCGGCAGGTCTCCTGGCTCAGGGTTACTTCGCCGTTCCGAGCCTTCCCGGGAGCGGCGCTCCCAGTGGCATGTCTCGGACTGACTTCCCCGACGTGGGGAACCCCATCACAGTGGCGGGACCGCGGCCGATTCTCACGGCCTTCCCTTAACCGAGCTCACCGCGACCTGTATCACCCCGCAACCTGCAGCGTCAACCGAGCGCGTGGGCAGGGTGGCCGCGCGCTCGACAGGACTGCGGTTTGACTCCGACGGCGGTGCGAGGTAGAAGACCAACAACAAGAGTCGCGTCAGGTGTCGGGAAGCCGGTGAGAGTCCGGCGCGAGCCCGTCGCTGTGACCGGGGACGAACGCCGAATCATGCCACTGGAGCCGCCTCGCGGCTCCGGGAAGGCTCGGCGGGAGGACGATCCGGGAGCCAGAAGACCGGCCTGGCGCGTGGAATGAACGTCCGAAATGCGACTCCGAAAGCGAGTCGAGGAGTTCTTGCATGAGAGCCATCGCGCTCACCGCCGTCGTCTTTTCGTCCCTGGCCACGCGTGTGCTCGCGTCCTCCTTTGCCAGCGAGGTCGTGAGTTACACGCCCGGCTCGAACGTCAGCGCGGGCTACACGGACCCGAACGTGGCGCTCGGCTCGCCGGGGCGCGCCACCGGCACGGGCCCGTTCGACGGGTCGCTCACGCCGTTCAACGCGCCGTACCAGTCGAGCGACGTGGTCTCGATCGGCGCCGGCGGACAGCTCACGGTGCGCTTCGACCACCCCGTCGCCGACGACGGCGCCAACCCGTACGGCATCGACCTCCTGGTGTACGGAAACGCCTTCCTGGGCATCGACTTCAACACCGGTCTCGCCGACGGCACGGTGTTCGCCGAGCCGGCGCGCATCGCGGTGAGTCAGGACGGCGTGACCTGGTACACCGCGACAGTGACTGCCGACGGCATGTTCCCGACGCTGGCGTACCAGGACGTGACCGACCCCTTCGGCTCCGACGGCTCGATCCCGACCCGCTACACCCAGCCCGTCGACCCGGCGCTCGGGCTCGGCGACTTCGCGGGCAAGACGACGGCCGAGATCGCGGCGCTCTACGCGGGCGGCGGCGGCGGTGTGGGCGTCGACCTGGCCGCGCTCGGCCTGCCCTGGATCCAGTACGTGCGCGTGTTCCAGGACGCCGGTGACGCCTACGCGAGCGACGTCGACGCCTTCGCGATCGTGCCGGAGCCCGGCGCGGCCGGACTGCTGGCGCTGGCGGCGCTGGGACTCACTTGGTCTCGAGCGCGAGCACGGCGTCCCAGTCGGCCGGCGGCGGGCTCGACTCGAGCTCGCTGACGCGCGCGCGCAGGAACCGCGCCGGGGCGTCGTCCGGCGCGGCCGCCAGGAGCTCGTCGAGCGCGCGCAGTGACTCTCCGAACGCGCGCGCGCGGTACGCGGCGAGCGCGCGCTCGTAGAGCGCACACGCGCGCCGCGCCTGCGGGGTGGCGGCGGAGTCCTGCGCGATCAGCTCGAACAGCCGCACGGGCTGGCGGCGGCCGACCACGCGCACGCGGTCGAGCTCGCGCAGCAGGAACCCGGCACCGAGCCGCTCGCGCGTGGCTTCGGAGACGAGCAAGCGCGTGCCGTAGAGCTTGTTCGCGCCCTCGATGCGCGCGGCGAGGTTCATGCCGTCGCCCACGATCCCGTACGCGCCGCGCTCGGCCGAGCCGATCTCGCCCGCCACCAGCTCCGCGCTGTGCAAGCCCAGGCGGTAGCTCGGGGCAATCACTCCGCGCCGCTCCCAGCGGCCGCGCAGCGCGTCGAGGCGCGCCGCGGCGGCGAGCGCGGCGCGGCACGCGCGGGGCGCGTGGTCGGGCTGCGGGATGGGCGCGCCCCAGAACGCCACCACGCCGTCGCCCTGGAACTCCTTGACCGTGCCGTCCTCCTCGAGCACGGCGCCGCACACCGCCTCGAAATACTCGTTCAGGTGGGCGACCACGACTTCGGGCGGGAGCTCCTCGGCCAGCGCCGTGAAGCCGCCGAGGTCGACGAACATCACCGTCAGCTCGCGGCGCGCGCCGGCCAGAGTCACGCGGCCCGGGTCGCGCAGCAGCTCGGCCGCGACCTTCTTGCTCACGTAGCGCTCGAGCGTGCTCTTGATCAGCTCGCGCTCGCGCAGGCCCGCGGCCATCTCGTTGAAGGCGTCGCCGAGTGATTCGAGCTCGTCGCCGGTCGCGATCGAGACGCGCGCGTCCAGGTCGCCTCGGCCCACGCGGCGCGCCGCGCGCCCCAGGTCGGAGAGCGGGTTGGTGATGCCGCGCGCCAGCACGTAGCCGACGCCGAGCGCGCCGGCGAGCACGAGCAGGCCGACACCGGAGAGTGTCGTGCGCAGCTCGCGGAACGCGGCGAGCTCGCCCGAGAGCGAAGTCAGGAGCACGAAGCCGGCGTCGGCCTGGGGCGTGCCCGGGTCGAGCTCCGAGCGCAGCGCCAGGAAGCGCTCGTCGTCGAGCTGCAGCTCGGCCATGCCGCGGCCCGGGTCGCGGGCGCGCTCCATGCGCTCGAGCGCGACCGGCAGCGCGCCCTCGTGCGCGGCCGAGAGCGTGGTCGCGATCACCCGTCCGCGCGAGACCAGGGCCAGGTCGACGCCGGTGATCCCGCGCAGTGACTCGAGCAGCTCGCGGTCGAGCGGCTCGCCCAGCAGCACGATGCCGTGCACCTCGTCGTCGAAGACCACCGGCTCGCCGCGCACGAGATACAGCGCCGGCGACGGATACGCGGGCGCCAGCCGCGCGTCGCCGACCACGGCGTCGCCGTCGAGCCAGATCCAGGTGGCGCGCGCGCCGTCGGCCACGCTCTTCACGCGGCCGAGCGCGAGCAGGTCCTGGCCGAAGCGCTCCGGGTCGGCGCGGCTGTAGAGCAGGCGCCCGTGCGCGTCGGTCAGCGCGAACACCACGAGCTTCTCCTTGGCGGCGAGCGAGGGCAGCGCCGACTGCAGGCGCAGGTTGGCGTCGTGCAGCGCGTCCTCGGGCGCGGCGCCGCCGAAGCCCAGGTCGGCCGCGGCCAGCGAGGCCGTGGACAGGATCGTGCGCAGCTGCGGGTTCGCGCGCGAGAGCGCGTCGATCTCGGCCGAGGCGTACTGCGCGCGCAGCCGCTGCAGCTCGTGGAACGCGGTGAGCGTGCGGTCGAAGCGCGCGCGTGACTCGCTGCGCACGCGCTCCAGCGCTGCGTCCTGGGCGACCGCGAGCGCGACGGCCAGCGCCACGCCGACCAGGCCGCACAGGGCGATCCAGATCTTGGTGCGGAAGCGCAGGCGCAGCCGCGCGGCCATCGCTCAATTCCCGTCGTAGGTCGGCGGCGGCGGATAGGGCGTGCCGTCCTTGCGCAGGTGCGGCGGGATCGCCTGGGTCTGCTCGAGCGTGAGCTCCACCGCAACCTCGCCGCCGGCGGGTATCTCGACGTCGCGAGTCACCCGCTGCGCGCCGGGCATCCAGGCGTTCAGTGCGTGCTTGCCCGCGCGCACGCCGCGCAGCTCGAACGCGCCGTCCTCGCCGGTCAGCGCGAACGCGCGGTTCTCCAGCACCACCACGTAGGAGATCATCTGCGGGTGGATGTTGCAGTAAACGGGCACGAGGCCGGGCTTGTCGAAGGTCTGGGTGCGCGGCGGGTCGCTCGACTTGTACTGACCCAGGTCGAACGACATCGCGGGCGCGACCGAGAACACGTTGTGGTACAGGCGGTCGCGGTTCGGGAAGCTCACCGTCTGACCGGCCACGATCGGCAGGAGGCGCGGCGCAAAGCGCTCGTTCTGCTGCACGAGCTGCGCGACCTCTCGGGGCGCCGGCTCCTCGTAGCCGGTCACGTACAGCAAGACGCCGCTCTTGTCGTCGCTCTCGCCGATGCGCCCGAAGAAGCCCTTCTTCAGCACCTTCACGCTGCCCTTCACGCTGCCGGTGGGCTCGGCCGCGCGCGCCGGCCCGACCGAGGCGAGCGCGAACAGCACGAGCGCGAGCGCCAGCCGCCGCATGGGCTCAGATGACTCCGCGCTCCCGCAGCCGGGCGCGCTCGCCGGGAGTCACTCCCAGCTCTTCGAGCAGCTCGTCGGTGTGCGCGCCGAGCGCCGGCGCCGCGGCCCGCACGCCGACGGGCGTGCGCGAGAACTTCGCGGCCGGGCCGACCAGCGGCGCCCGCTGGCCGTTCTCGAGCTCCACGCTCTGCAGCATGTCGCGCTCGCGCACGTGAGGGTCGCCGGCGGCGTCGGCGTAGCGGCGCACGGCCGAGGCGGGGAGCCGCGCCGCCACGAGTGTCTCGACCACCTCCGCCACGCGCTGCGGCCCGACCCAGGCCTCGATCAGCGCGTTCAGCTCCGGGCGCCTGGTGACTCGCAGCCGGCCGGTGGCGTAGGCGGGATCGTCCGCCAGCTCTGGCCGGCCCAGCAGGCCCGCCAGCACGCGCCAGTGCGCGTCGAGCAGGACGCCGAGCATCACGTAGCCGTCGCTGCAGCGGTACACCCCGGCCGGCGCGGCGACCACGAACTGACTGCCCATGCGCGGCAGGTCGACGCCGAGCGCGGCCAGCATCGGGTAGCCGTTCGACTGGAACAAGAGCGCATCCTGCAGCGCCACGTCCACGTGCTGGCCTTCGCCCGTGCGGTCGCGGTGGCGCAGCGCGGCCAGCGCCGCGAGCGCGCCGTGCAGCCCGCCCAGGTCGTCGCCGATGAAGGTCGGCGCCTTCACCGGCGGCCCCCCCGGCTCGCCGTTGAGTGACAGCCAGCCGCTGGCGGCCTGCGCCATGGGGTCGTAGCCCGCGCGCTCGCGGTCGGGGCCGAACTGGCCGAAGCCGCTGATCGACACGTAGACCACGTCGGGCCGCACCGCGCGCACGTCGTCGTAGCCGAGCCTCCATTCCGCCATCGTGCCTGGGCGGAAGTTCTCGACCACCACGTCGGCGCTGCGCGCGAGTCGCAGAAACAAGTCACGGCCCGCGGGCTGGCGCAGGTCGAGCGTCAGGCTGCGCTTGTTGCGATTCACCGTGGTGTGCATGAACGAGAGACCCGGCTCGGCGCCCGGCAGGAACGGCGGCAGCCGGCGCGCGACCTCGCCTTCGGGCAGCTCGACCTTGATCACGTCGGCGCCGAAGTCGGCCAGCACGCAGGCGCACATGGGCCCGGCCCAGGTGGTGGTCGCCTCGATGACGCGGACGCCGGCCAGCGGCCCCGGCAGGTCGGTGCGCGCGCGCCGAAAGAACTCGTCCTTCGTCAAGAAGCGAGCAGACAGGACGCCGCGCGGCTCGAGATTCCCACGCCGCGCCGGCCCTGGCGCATGTTGTTCCGGTCGTGGCCGTCGGTGCAGTAGCCGACCGAGATCCCGGTCTTGGGGTCCGCCCAGCCGATCTGCCCGCCGGCGCCGCCGTGGCCGAACGCGAGCTCCGAGTTGGTGTGACCGAAGCCGCGGTAAGTGCGGTCCGAGTCACCGGCGACGATCACGCCGAGCGCGCGGTTCGCGTGCTTCTTGAACAACAGGTCGCGCAGGTCGCCCGAGCGGACGCGCCGCGCCGAAGCCAGCGTGTCGGGCTTCCACAGCTCGCGCCCGGCGAGTGACTTCCCGCCGTCGAGCAGGCCCTGGTAGAAGAGCGCGAGCTCGGCCGCGGTCATCGTGCCGCCGCCGCCGGGAATGCCGGCCGTGCGCACCTCGGGCCGGTTGAAGCTGGTGATCGCCTCCTCGGTGACCTCGGTGACCGGCGGCATGGGCACGCCGAGCTTGGCGTAGTCGGCCTCGGTCAGCGCCTCGCCCACGTGCACGCAGTCGGCCAGGCGTCCGTGCAGCGCGCGCGGCAGGCCGACCCACAGGTCCTCGAGCCCGAGCGGCAGCGCGATGCGCTCGCGCACGAAGTCACTGTAGGTCTGGCCGCTGAGTCGCTCGATGATGTCGGCGATCACGTACATGGACGAGCTCGGGTGGTACTCGAACTTCGTGCCCGGCTGCCAGTTGAGCCGCCAGGCGGCGAAGCGCGCGCGGCGCCTGGCCGGATCGGGAAAGTCGGCGGGCACGAACGGCGCGTGCGGAAAGCCCGCGGTGTGCGTGAAGAGCTGCTCGATCACCACGTCCTGCTTGCCGTTCTCGCGGAACTCCGGCACGAGCTCGGACACCCGGCGCGACACGTCGAGTGACCCTTCCTGGATCAAGAGCCAGGCCGCGGCCGAAGTGATCGCCTTGGTGGACGAGAACACGCAGTAGAGTGTCTCGTTGGTGGCTGGCTCGCTGCGCCCGCCCTTGCGCACGCTGCCGACCGTGCGCATGCCGGCGATCTTGCCCTTGCGCGCGATCGCGACCTGGGCGCTGGGCAGGAGGCCCTCGCGCACCTCTTTCTCGGCGCGCTCGAACAGCGCATCGAGCAGCTTCGAGTCGATCCCCACCTCTTCCGGAGTCTTCGCCACGAGTCTTTGGTCGAGCATCCGGCGAGCATACCATCAGTCGTCCGGGTCGGGATCTTCTCCGCGCTTGATCTGGAAGGAGAGCGCCGCGCGCTCGACCTCGCCTTCGGCGCGCTCCAGCGCCCGCGGCCCGAAGCGCGCGCGGATCTCGTCGAGCGCGCGGTTCAGGGCGGCGCGCCGCTCGCGCTGCGCGCGCGTCTCGGCCAGGAGTGAGAGCTGCTCCGCGCCCGCCGGCTCGAGTCGCTCCGCGGCGAGCCCGACCAGCCGGATCGGCTCTTCGAGCGCCGCGCGCGCGAGCAGCGCGCAGCCCGCGTCGGCGAGCACCTGGCCGTCGTCGCTCGGCTCGCGCAGGGTTTGCGAGCGGGTCAGGATCGGGAACTTCCCCTGCCCCAGGCCGCGCGCGAGCTTGAGCTTGAGCCGCACGCCGCGCGCCTGCAGAGCGTCGTGGCGCAGGCGGCGAGACACCGCGTCGGCGTGCGCGCGGATCGCGCGCTCGATGTGCACGGTGCTGCGCACGTCGTGCTCGAAGGTGTTCTCCTCGGAATACGACTTCGCCTCGCGGTACGGCTCGACCTCGCGCGCGTCGTCCCCGCGGGCGAGC
>Ga0335084_10005280_pt1 | contig 12755 bp, 9 predicted proteins | sample Lox_Sample_44_FD_206721 | JGI IMG/M metagenome (GOLD analysis project Ga0335084, IMG submission 206721) | Soil microbial communities from Loxahatchee National Wildlife Refuge, Florida, United States - Lox_Sample_4.4 | ecosystem: Environmental > Terrestrial > Soil > Wetlands | place: USA: Florida... | reverse complement strand
GCGCGAGCAGGTCGCGCGCGAGAAGCGCGCCGCCTACCGCCACGAGGAGTACTGGGGCCGGCCCGTGCCGGGGTTCGGCGACCCGGCCGCTCGGATCGCCATCGTGGGCCTCGCCCCGGGCGCGCACGGCGCGAACCGGACCGGGCGGATGTTCACCGGCGACGGGTCGGGCGAGTTCCTGTACGCGGCGCTCCACCGGGCGGGGATCGCGAACCGGCCCGAGGCCCGGACGCGCCACGACGGCCTCGCGCTCGCGGGTGCGTTCATCGCGGCGGCGGCGCGCTGCGCGCCGCCGGACAACCGGCCCACGCCGGCGGAGCTGGCGCGCTGCGCCCCGTTCCTCGACGCGGAGCTGGACGCGCTGCCCGGGCTCCGGGTGGTGCTCGCGCTGGGTGCCATCGCCTGGGACGCAGCCCTGGGGTGGCTCGGGCGCCACGGCCACGCCCTCCCCAGGCCCCGGCCCCGGTTCGCACACGGCGCCGAGCTGCGGCTCGGCGGGGCGCCGGCGCTGCTCGGGAGCTACCACGTGTCTCGCCAGAACACGCAGACGGGCCGGCTCACGCCGGCGATGTTCGACGCGGTGGTGGCGCGGGCGCTGGCGCTCACGTCGGGCTGAGCCGTCCGTCCCGCGGCCCCCCGGGTCGCCGCACGCACGGCGCCGGGTGCGCCGGGGCCGTTCGGCGGCCGGATCCGCGGTGGCACGCGGCCTGCTCAACGCCCCTCCATGCTCGTGCGCGTCCGTTCCGGCGCCATCCTGGGCGTCGACGCGATCCAGGTCGACGTCGAGGTCGAGGCGTCGCTGGGGATGCCGCACTTCCACATGGTGGGACTCCCCAGCGGCGCCGTGCAGGAGGCGAAGATCCGGGTGGTCGCCGCCATCCGCAACTGCGGCGCGGACCTGCCGCAGAAGCGGATCGTCGTGAACCTGGCGCCCGGAGACTTGCGCAAGGACGGGCCGGGCTTCGATCTGCCCATCGCGGTGGCCCTCCTCGGCGCCGTGAACGCGATCCCGGCGGAGCCGCTCGACGGCGTGCACCTCGTCGGCGAGCTCGCGCTCTCCGGCGAGGTGAAGCCGGTGCGCGGCGTCCTGCCCATCGCCATCGAGGCGCGCCGGGCTCGCGCGCGCCTCCTCGTGGTCCCGGAGGCGAACCTGCGCGAGGCCGCCGTCGTCGAGGGGCTCACGGTTCGGGCGGCTCGCAGCCTCGGCGAAATGGTGGCGTGGGCGCGCGGCGAGGCCTCCCTCCGCCTCCCGGTCTCGGTCCTGCACGATCCGGAGCCGCCGTCCCCGCCGCTCGACCTCGCCGACGTCGCCGGGCAGGACCACGCCAAGCGCGCGCTGGAGGTCGCGGCCGCGGGCGGGCACGCGCTCCTCATGTTCGGCCCGCCGGGGAGCGGCAAGACCATGCTGGCGAGGCGGCTCCCGACGCTCCTCCCGCCGCTCGACTTCGAAGAGGCGATCGAGGCGACCGTGGTCCACAGCGTGGCCGGGCTGACGCGCCACCGCGGGCTCCTGCTGCAGCGGCCGTTCCGCGCGCCGCACCACTCCATCTCCGACGCCGGGCTCGTGGGCGGGACGGGCATGCCGCGCCCGGGCGAGGTCTCCCTCGCGCACCACGGCGTCCTCTTCCTCGACGAGCTGCCCGAGTTCCGGCGGCACGTGCTGGAGGCGCTGCGCCAGCCTGCCGAGGACGGCGAGGTCACCATCGCGCGGGCCGGGCGGAGCGTGACCTACCCGGCGCAGTTCCTCCTCGTGGCGGCGATGAACCCCTGCCCCTGCGGTTACCACGGCGACCGCCGGCGCGCCTGCCGCTGCACCGCGCACGAGCTGTTCGCCTACCGGCGCCGGATCTCCGGACCGCTGCTCGACCGCGTCGACCTGCACGTGGACGTCCCCGCCGTCCCGCAGCCGCTCCTGGGCGCGGCCGGCGCCGGGCCGGGCAGCGCCGAGGTGCGCGAGCGGGTGGTGCGGACGCGCCAGGCGCAGGCGGAGCGCGCGGGACCGCACGGCGCGCGGGTCAACGCGCGGCTGCGCGGCGCGGCGCTGCGCCGCCTGTGCGCGCCGGACGAGCCCGGCCGCGCGCTGCTCGCCCGGGCCGTGGAGAAGCTGGGGCTCTCCGCCCGGGCGCACGACAAGGTGCTGCGCGTGGCGCGGACGCTCGCGGACCTGGAGGGCTGCGAGGCCGTGCGCGCGGTCCACGTCGGCGAGGCCATCCAGTACCGGGCGCTGGACCGGCCCCAGCTCTGAAACCACGCCGTCCCCGGGGCGGCGACAACACCCGCGTGCGCGGGAGACGAGAGGACGATCGATGAGCAAGCTGGTGGAGAAGGTGAGGGCGTTCACCCACGGGTTGAGCGGCGAGAAGAACGCGGCGCTCGACCAGGCGGTGGGCAGCATCGAGAAGCAGTTCGGGAAGGGGAGCATCATGCGACTCGGCGACGTCGGAGACGCGCCCCAGGTCGCGGTGGTGCCCTCGGGCTCCCTCGGGCTGGACCTGGCGCTGGGTGTGGGCGGCCTGCCCCGCGGCCGGGTGGTGGAGATCTACGGACCCGAGTCGTCCGGGAAGACCACCCTCGCGCTCCACGCCATCGCCGAGGCCCAGAAGACGGGCGGGGTGGCCGCCTTCATCGACGCCGAGCACGCGCTGGACGTGACCTACGCGCGGCGGCTCGGCGTCTCGCTCCGGGACCTGCTGGTGTCGCAGCCGGACACCGGCGAGCAGGCGCTGGAGATCGCCGAGCAGCTGGTCCGCTCCGGCGCGGTGGACCTCATCGTGGTGGACTCGGTGGCGGCGCTGGTGCCGAAGGCGGAGATCGAGGGCGAGATGGGGGACGCGCACATGGGGATCCAGGCACGGCTCATGAGCCAGGCGATGCGGAAGCTCACCGGGGTCGTGTCGCGCAACCAGACCATCGTCATCTTCATCAACCAGATCCGGATGAAGATCGGGGTGGTCTTCGGGAACCCCGAGACCACCACCGGCGGTAACGCGCTCAAGTTCTACGCGTCGGTCCGGCTCGACATCCGGCGCACGGGGCAAGTGAAGGAGGGCGAGACGGTGGTGGGGAGCCGCACCCGCGTCAAGGTCGTGAAGAACAAGGTGGCCCCGCCGTTCCGCGAGGCGGAGTTCGACATCCGCTACGGCGTCGGCGTGGACCGGTTCGCCGAGGCGGTGGACCTGGGCGTCGATCGCGGGATCGTCGAGAAGTCCGGCGCGCACTTCGCCCTCGACGGCGAGCGCATCGGGCAGGGGCGCGAGCGGGCCATGGAGTGGCTCCGGTCGAACCCGCAGGCGTTCGAGCTGCTGGTGGCGCGTATCAAGGAGGCGCACGCGGCGGCGGCGGCAGGTGCGGGCGGGGTGCAGTGCGCTGCCGCGGCCTCCGCGGGGACGCCGCAGATCGCGGTGGCCGGGTGACCGCCGGACCCGGGCCGGGCGCGGCCCGCGGTCCGCCATCACCGCCGCCGGAGCGGCGCGCGCCGTCAGAAGAAGAAGTACCGCAGCGTCACGTTCGTCACCCAGCGGTCGTGGGCGGCCAGCGCGGGCGTCCTGAAGCCACCGACGTCGAACGGGTGACCGAAGTGGACGCGCAGGAGGAGGGGGCCGAACAGCACGTTCACGCCGAGGACCCCGGTGAGGGTGCGCGCATCCCAGGCGCCGAGCCGGGCGATCGAGTGGTCCGGGTTGTGCGTGCTCTCCAGCTGGTTGAAGACGCCGCCGAAGTCCATGGCCATGACGCCCTCGATGTAGTCGAAGAACAGGAGCCGGATGAGCGCGTCCATGGGGAACTGCAGCTCGGCGTTCGCCACGTAGAAGTGGTGGCCGATGAGGTCCACGATGTCGAACGGGTAGAAGCCGCGCAGGTTGTCCGCCGAGGTGAGCCAGTAGGTGCGCTCCCAGACGACGGTGTTGCTGCCGGGCGAGAAGGCCGTCCCGCCCGCGAACCGCAGCATGAAGTTGGACCGCCCGATGAGCTGCCAGTACCGCTCCGCGTCGAGGCGGGCGAAGCCGTGGACCGCCTTGCGGGTGGGGAGGTACCCGCCGCCGAACTCGAGGAGGAGCGACGAGCCGTCGATGGGTCCGGTGTAGGGGTCGTAGCGGAGGGTGTCGTAGCCGAACCGGATGGTCGGCGAGATCTGCGGGTTGACGCCGCCGTTCTGCGTGACCCAGTTGCGCTGCGCGCTCTCCACGTTGGCTTGCTGCTCCGCCGGCGGGCCGTTCGGGTCGAACTGCGGATCGGCGTAAGGGCTCCCCGGAGTCTGGATCCCGCTGCAGGCGAGGTTGATGGTGGTGCTGTTCGGGTTGAAGTCGGTGAGGCAGTAGCGCTGCACCGCCCCGAGCGTCAGCTCGAACTCGAGGCGCCGGAAGCGGTCGAGGGGGTAGCGCACCGCGCCCACCACGCCGAAGTCGCGCTGGTAGTAGACGAGGTTCGGGTCGACGGAGTCGATCTGCTGCTGCACGTAGTGGAAGGCGCCGAGCGCCCAGGGGACGCGGCGCGTCCGGTTCTCGTAGAGCGCCAGCGCCTGCGTGTAGTCGAAGGAGCCGTAGACCGCCAGGTCCACGAAGAGCGAGTGGTCGCGGAGCGTGTCGTCGAAGAGCACCGCGGCGCGCCCCGCGATGGCGTTGGCGGCGCCGCCGCCGTAGACGATGCCCGCCTCGGGCCGCCAGTTGCGCCCGATGTCGAACGCGTTGTACGCCGGCGGGCGCGGCGGGATGGCCGCCACCGGGATCTCGAGGACGTCGCCGGCGGCGGGAGGGACGTCCACGGCGGGCTCGTCGAGCCAGGTGGCCTTGGGTACGTCCACCAGGCGGAACAGCCCGCCGTGGAAGGTGCCCGCGTAGATGCCCCGCCCCTTGGGCGAGGCGAACGGCGAGTTGAGCCCCGTGGTGAAGTCGGTGAGCCGCCGCGTCTTGCCGTCCTTGAGGAGCCACAGGTCGGGCTTCCCGCGGACGTCGCTGGCGTAGAGCACCGACCCGTCCGCCTGCGGGCGCGGGTGACGGTCGTTGCTCGCGGTGGTGGTGAGGCGCGTCCGCTCCCCGGTGCCGGGATCGACTCGGAAGAGGTTGAGGAGGCCGTGGTCGGTGGCGTCCGACGCGCAGTAGATCCCGTCCACGCCCCAGGTCAGGTCCTTCTCCGCGTAGAAGTCGTTCGTCACCCGGCGCGCCTGGCCGCCGCGCACCGGGACCACGTAGATGTCCTGCTGACCGTCCGAGGCGACGCCGACGAAGGCGATGTGGCTCGCGTCCGTGGAGAACGCCGGGTACGCGATCTGGACGAAGTGCGAGCCGTCGGGCGCGACGACGTCGAGCTTGTGGCGCTTGCCCACCTCCAGCCGCGGCGGCTTCCCCTCCGGGGCGGTGTGCCGGTACTGCTGCACGAAGAGCGAGTCCCCCGGGCCGTCCTGCGCGGAGAAGGCGAGGACGCCGGCGGCGAGCGCACCGATCGCGTACTCGATGGGGTGGAGCGACTCCAGGCCGGGCTGGTCGTCGCCGGCGATCGTCACCGCGGAGCGCGGCGACCTGGGGTCCACCAGGTAGAGCCGCGCCCGGCCGTGCTCGCGGTCGATCCCGCGGACCAGCAGCAGGCTCCCGTCCGGCGAGGCCGTGAACGACTCGGGCTCGCCGGGCAGGTTCCGCAGCTCACGCACCTGCGCCAGGTCCTGCCTGGCGGCCAGGTAGGCCGGGTAATAGCGGTTCTTGAGCCACGCGTGCCAGCGCTGGTCCACCTGCTCGATGGGTTCGTTGAGGACGCGCCGCACCAGCCCGCCGAAGTTGCGGGTCGAGCCCCCGCCCCCGGCCGATCCGCCGCTCTCGCCCAGGAGGTAGGCGCTCTCCAGGAACCCCTGGATCTTCTCGGGCCCGTACACGTCCGCGATGAAGGCGAGGCGCGCCTGGCCGAGCTTGTAGGTGGGGATGTACCCGCGCAGCCGGTCCTCGCCGAAGGAGAGGATCTCGTAGTGCTTGGAGGGATCCGGGTTGAAGACGAGGTCGCGGAGGAACAGGTCCGTCTCCACGTCGATCCCGCCCTTCGAGTAGTACTCGGCGATGCCCTCGATGTACCAGAGCGGGAGGTAGTTGATGGGCGAGCTCATGTCGTCCGAGCCGGCCGCCTCGAGCAACTTCTGGATGGTGAACTGGTGCACCATCTCGTGCGTCGAGACCTCGATGAAGCGCGCGTGGTCGCCGAAGTACGGGACCGTCATCTTGAGGTCCTGCGGGGACGTGACCCCCAGGACGGACTCGCTCACCTCGAAGACGTTGGTGGTCTGGAACTCGCGCTGGGTGCCGTACAGGATGTAGGGGATGCGCTTGGTGGGGACGTAGTGGAAGAGCTCGACGAGGCGCGCGTAGGCGCTCTGGATGGCGGGGAGCGCGCGCTGGGCCTGGGCCCGCTCGCTCTCGTAGAAGAAGAGGCGGATGCCCCCGCCGCCTCCGGGCGCCGTCGCGTCGTACTCGTGCCAGCGGAACGGATACCAGGCGACGAGGTTCTGCCCGGGGCGCTCCGGGAGGATGAAGGTCTGCCGCAGCGGCCCGTCGTCGTCGGCCCGGCCCGGCTCGATCCCGGCATCGCGGTTGCGGTCCCGCCGCTGCTCGAGCCGGTCGATGAGGTGCATGGCCTCGCCGACGCTCGTCGCGGGGCGCAGCCCGTACCCCTGCGCGGCGGCCGCGACGGGGAGGGCGACGGCCCACAGCGCGAGGAGCGGCCGTGTCATGGGACGGGGAACGCAGGGCCCGGCAGGGGGGCGAGCAACGGAAGGATACCCCCGGGGTCGGAGCCCGTCATGGGCCAATCAACCACCGTCTAACACCCACGGTGAGGTAGAAGAGACCGGACCCGGGTGGGTCCTCTTCGAGCGCGAGCCCCAGCGCGATCTGGCCCGCGCGGGTGAGCCGGGCGCGCTCGCCGCCCTTCACGCGGCAGCGCAGCACGCCGTCGGCGCCGAGGGAGAGCGTCGCGGGGTCGAGCGGCTCGCGCGAGCCGTCGGGGAGGGACAGCTCCGGAGGCGCCCCTTCGCGGGCCTCGGGCCCGGGGACCGACACCCCCACGGCCCACGGCGTCTCGGCGACGCTCACGTAGGCGGATTCGCGGCCGATGCGGACCATCCAGCGGCCGGCGGGGCCGCGGGCGAGCGACGACCAGAGCACCTCCAGCGTCCGCCGGTGGGTGATGGGCTCGCCCCGGTGCAGGAAGCGGCCCTCCTCGTCGATGGAGAGACCGCTCGACGCGCGGAGCAGCTCGAGGGCCTGATCGTCGCGAGCGGAAGGCACCAGGGGATGGTATCGCGCGCGGCGGGCCGGCGCGCTCCCGGAGGAAGGCGGCGGCCATCCGGCTTGCCGCGGCGGCCGGGCGCCGTTAACCACGCAGGCGTGAGCCGCGTCGAGCCCGTCGTCCGCATCCGCTGCGGCGCCGAGGAGGAGGCGCAGGCCCGCGCCGCCCTCTCTCGCGCCGGCTTCACGCCGGATCGGTCGCTCACCTGGCTGGTGGTGCGGGACGCGGACCCGGACGCCGTGAACGAGGCGCTGGCCGTGGGGGCTGCGGCGCCGCGCACGGCGGTGCGGGACCGGATCGGGAAGCTCGTCGGGTGGCTGCTCGACCGGCAGGGGCGGGTGGACGGCCGGGGGGCGAACCTCGTCGCGCTGGTGTCGCGCGTGCTGGAGGACGGCGGCCTCGCCGTGCGCTACCGGCCACGGCCGGAAGCCGCGTTGCTCGACGGCGCGCGGGCGGTGTACGAGCACCTCATGGCCACCGGCGCCGGCATGGTCACCTGGGCGTGGTTCGTGGAGCTGTTCTGCGAGGAGCGCGGACCGGCCTGCGCCGAGCCGAGCTAGCGCATCGCGACCCGCAGCAGGTTGAGCGCCTCGAACGCCGCCTGGGACCGGACGCGCTCGCGGTCGCCGCGGTAGACCCGGTGCAGCGCCGTCGTTCCGCCGAGGCCGGCGAGGGCGAGGTGCACGGTGCCGACCGGCTTCTCGGGCGTGCCGCCCGTCGGGCCGGCGATGCCGGTGATGCCGACCCCCCACGTCGCGCCGGCGTCGCGCCGCGCGCCCTCCGCCATGGCGCGCGCCACCGCCTCCGAGACGGCGCCATGCGCGGCGAGCGTCGCCGCAGGCACCCCGAGCCAGCGCTCCTTCACGGCGTTCGCGTAGGCGACCACGCCGAGGTCGATGACGTTCGAGGCGCCGGGGACGCGCGTCAGCAGCGCCGCGAAGAGGCCGCCGGTGCAGCTCTCCGCGGCGGCCACCCGCTCGCCGCGCGCCTGGAGCCGCGCCACCACCAGCTCGGGCAGCTCGTCCTTCCCCTCGCCCCAGACCGCCTCGCCGAAGAGGTCGCGGACCCGGTCGAGGATCCGGTCGGCGCGGGCGGCGGCGTCAGGGCCGGGGACCATCCACTTCACGTGAACCTCGGGCCAGTGGGCCCGGAAGCCGAAGCGCACGTCGCGGTTGGCCGGGTCGTCCATCACCGGGCGCATGGCGTGGTCGGCGTGCGACTCGGCCTCCCCGAAGAGCTTCACCACCCGGGCCGCGGGCACGTCGCCGAGCCGCGCGGCGACGCGGGGCAGCACCCACTCCTCGCAGAGCCCCTTGAACTCGGCGGGCACGCCCGGCAGGCAGACCACCTCGCCGCGGCCGATCCGGGCGGCGAACCCAGGGGCCGTGCCGAAGCGGTTGGGGATCACCTCGGCGCCACGCGGGAAGCGGGCCTGCTTCTCGTTGTTGGGCGTCATGGCGCGGCCGAACCTCCTGAACCGCTCCTCGATGAAGCGGAGCGACGGCTCGTGCAGCTCCAGCGGGACGCCCATCACCGCCGCGACCGTCTCGCTGGTGAGGTCGTCCTCGGTCGGTCCCATGCCGCCGCTCGTCACCACCAGGTCGGCGCGTGAGGTGGTCTCGCGGAGCGCGGCGGCGAGGTCCTGGCGGTCGTCGCCCACCAGCGTCTTGCGGCGGACGAGGACGCCCAGGTCCCAGAGCCGGTCCATGAGCCAGGTGGAGTTGGTGTCCACCACCTGCCCGGTGAGCAGCTCGTCGCCGGTGGAGAGGATCTCGACCTGCAGCCCGGGCGCGGCGCTCACGGGGTCCCCTGCGCGCACCACCAGTGGAAGCCCCGACAGCCCAGCGCCAGGCGCGCGGCGAGGGCGACGAGCTGCAGCCCGGCGCCGGCGAACAGCCCCGCGGCGACGTCGTCCATCACCACGCCGAACCCGTTCTTCACGCGGTCGAAGGCGGAGGCGGGCCACGGCTTCAGCACGTCGAAGAGCCGGAAGAGGAGGAACCCCCAGGCCGCCGCCGGCCAGGAGAACGGCACGAAGGCCATGGTGACGAGGTAGCCGACCACCTCGTCCACGACGATGGGCGACGCGTCCGCGACGCCCCAGTAACGGCCGGCGCGCTGCGCGGCGGGGACGGCGACGGCGAACAGCGCCGCGATGGCGGCGAGCTGCGCCGGGAACGAGAGCCACGACAGCGCCCAGGCGAGCGGGACCGCGCCGGCCGTGCCGACCGTGCCGGGGGCGACCGGCGAGTACCCGCAGGGCCCCCACGCCGCGAACAGCACGGCCGGCCCCGGCGGTCCCGAGGGGCGCGCCTTCTTGAGGCGGAACCGGGCGAGGAACGGGCTCTCGGCAGAGGGGGCGGGCTCGGGCATGCGCGCTGCGAAGATAGCAGCGCGCCGGGGCGCGTGCCGCCGCGGAATGCGCATGGGTTGGCGTGGCACGCGCGCGGGTCGCGGATCGGACCCGGTCTCGCCTTCGCGCGCTGGTCCTCGCGCGCGCGTGGCCGGCTTCGTCTCGCCCTCGGCTGCGTCCCGGGGCGCGGGTGTAGCCGCCTAGATGTACTCGTCCGACTCCGGCTTCGTCTCGCCCTCGACGTCGTCGTCGTCCGGCTCCAGCGCCTCGTCGGCCTCGATCTCGGCGCGCACCCTGGGCGGCAGGCGGGCCATCATCTCGCGGGCGGAGCGGCTCTTGGAGACGACGGCCTCGGCGATGCCCATGGCGATGTAGGCGGCCATGTACACCACCAGCACGAACGAGGCCCGCGTCTCGAAGCCCAGCACGAAGCCGACCACCACCAGGAACGCGAAGACCACCAGGCTCCGCGGCGAGACGTGGATGTCCTTGAAGGTCCGGTAGCGGATGGTCGAGACCATGAGGAAGCTGAGCAGCACCACCACCAGCGCCACGGGTGCACGGGTCGCGGCGTCGGCCGTGGTCTGGAACGCCTTGTAGTGCGCGATGACCAGCGCGACGATGGCGCCGGCGGCGAGCGGGATGGGGAGCCCGACGAAGAAGCGCGACGACGACTTGTCGCCCCGCTGCGCGAGCACGTTGAAGCGCGCCAGCCGGAGCGCGCCGCAGGCGGCGAAGGAGAAGGAGACGAAGAGGCCCACGAACCCCAGCGGCGCGAGCGCCCACTTGTAGACGAGCAACGCCGGCGCGGCGCCGAAGGAGACGACGTCGGCGAGGCTGTCGAGCTGCACGCCGAAGTCGGACTGCGTCTTGGTCATGCGCGCGACGCGCCCGTCGAACGCGTCGAAGAACATGGCGAAGAAGATGGCGAGCGCGGCCTGGTAGAGCTGCGCGGGCGTCGCGTCGCCGGCGCAGAGCGTGAGCGCGTAGAACCCGAGGAAGATCGAGCTGACGGTGAAGAGGTTCGGCAAGACGAACATCGCCTTGCGCAGGTTGATCTGCATGGCTCGGCCGTGACCTCCGCGGGGCAGCGTACCCGCCTGCGACCGCGCCCCGCCGCCCGCGGCTCAGGGGCAGAGGCTCGCAGAAACGCCCGTTCTTGTCGAGATCCGATGGCCGCGTGTTAAGAGCAGTCGAGATGTCCGGCCCATGAGCACCCACAGATGTCCGCTTCTCGTGGCCCGCGGGTAGACCGACTCGATGAACCCGAGCGTGCGCCCTGCGGCCGGGCCGCCGCCCCGCCTCCTAGCGCGACGCACAAGGCTGGGGGATCCGCTCCCCGGGCCCCACCTCGATCCGCGCGCCGGCCGCGCAGTCCACCCAGGCCGCCGGGTCCGAGCGCCACCGGTTCATCCGCAGCCTCGCCCGGGCGCCGCTCCCGACCACCAGCGCCGGACCCCTCCCGACACACAGGTTCCCCTCCAGGTCCGCGGTGGCGCCGTTCACGAGGATGACGCACCCCGCCGCGCCGCCGATCGCGTCCACCCCGATGAGCCGCAGCGAGCCGCCGGAGACCTCGACCGCCGCACCGCCGCACCTTTGCAGCACGCTCGCCCGCAGCGACACCGAGGCCTTCTGCGCCTGGACGCAGTCGCCGAGGAACCCGCCCTCCTCGGTGGGACCGTCCACGAGGACGTCCGTCCCGTCGACCTCCGCCCCGGCGCTCGCCGCGATGCCGGCCGGCCCGGGAGCGCGAATCGTCACGGCCGAGAGCGTCGCCGTCCCTCCCGCGACCGACAGCCCCGCCTCCTGCGCCGGACCGACGATGGCGAAGCGCGAGAGGGCGAGGCGGGTCGCCACCGCCGCGACGCCTGCGGAGGTGCCGCGCGCGCTCCCCCCGTCGAGCGCGACGTCGCCGCGCCGGGCGAGGAGGCCGTAGCCGCCCGCGAGCTCCACCTGCGCGCCGGTGAGCGTCCCCTCGTCCACGAACGCGCCGGCGGCGCCGCCCTGGAGCACGACGTCCTCGAGCCGCGCCGATCCCCCCAGCACCTTGAGCGCCGACCGCGCCGGCCCGGCGCGCAGCACCAGGCCGGCGAGGCGCGCCTCCCCCGCGACGACGGCGCAGTCCTCTCCCTCCGGAGCCACCACCTCGGTGCGCCCCGCGCCCGCGCCCTCGACCGCGATGCCGGAGAGCCGGCCGAGCGCGCCGCGGTAGGTGCCGGGCGCGAGCCGCACCACGTCTCCGGGCCGCGCCGCCGCGACCGCGGCAGCGATCGAGCCGCCGGCCGCCACGTCGAGGGTGGCACGGAGCACGAGGGCGAGCGCCGCCTCCATGATCGCCGTCACGTTCCACTCTCCGCACGGGTACCCTGCGTTGACCTCGCGCGCGCAGCCTTGGTACACGATCCGGAGATACGCCGCACCTGCGCGGCGATGGTCCTCGGGGAGGGTCGGGGATCGAGGCGCCCCGCCATGCGCGGGGCGCCTGCTTCTCCAGGCATCAATTCCCCGCGTCGCCCCCGGCGCGCATCCCGAGCCAGGTGAGCGGATCGCGCGCCTCACCACTGCGCCAGACCTCGAAGTGGAGGTGCGGGCCGGTCACCCGCCCCGTGGCGCCCACCAGCCCGAGGGCCTGCCCCGGATCGACTGCGTCGCCGGGCGCGCAGAGGACGCGCGAGAGGTGCGCGTAGCGCGTGACGACGTCCCCGGCGTGCCGCACCTCCACCATGAGGCCGTACCCCGCGACGAAGCCCGCGTTCGTCACCCACCCCTTGGCTGCGGCCGAGACGACGCGTCCCGACTGCGCGGCGAGGTCGATGCCGTAGTGCATGCGCCGGCGCCCGTCGATGGGGTCGAGGCGCACGCCGAACAGGGACGAGAGCCCGGCGCCGTCGAGCGGCCAGCCGAGGCGCGCCGGCGGAGGGCGCTCGAACATCGCGAGGCCGAGCGCGCGCGACGCCTCCACGCGCACCGCGAACCGCGCGTCGCGATCGGCGACGGCGCGGGCGAGGTCCCGCGGCGCCGGCCCGAACCGGCGGAGGTCGTAGTCCCACTCCGCCTCCACGGTGATCCGGGCGCGCACCAGCTCGAGGAGCGGGGTCTCCGGGAGCGCCCGCGCCAGGTAGCGGTCCAGCTC
>Ga0335084_10005279_pt1 | contig 12761 bp, 11 predicted proteins | sample Lox_Sample_44_FD_206721 | JGI IMG/M metagenome (GOLD analysis project Ga0335084, IMG submission 206721) | Soil microbial communities from Loxahatchee National Wildlife Refuge, Florida, United States - Lox_Sample_4.4 | ecosystem: Environmental > Terrestrial > Soil > Wetlands | place: USA... | reverse complement strand
CTCGCTCTCCTCGAGCGCCTGCTCGGCGCGCCGGCGCATCAGGACCACGGCAAAGACGTCCGCCAGCAGGCGCAGGCGCTGCACCAGCTCGTCCGGCCACTCCCGCTCGCGCTGCACCATGGAGCAGCCGAGGCCGCCCACCACGATGCCGCTGACGAGGATCGGGACGAGCGCGGCCGACCTCGTGCCCAGCGCCAGGAACGATCGCCGGTCGATCACCGCCGCCGCCGGCAGGTCCGCCGGGCGCTCGAAGCACACGGCGTGGCCGGCGTGCAGCTGGGCCAGCGTCCACGGCCACGCCGCGCGCGTGAAGGTGCCGGGGGGCGGCGACGTCCCGTCCCGCGACCGGCCATGGGTCACGCGCAGCTCGGCGCCGGCGGCGGTGAACTCGGCGAGGCCGACGCGGTCCAGCCCGAGCTCCTGGAGGATCCGTCCCAGCCCGCGGTCGAGACGCTCGTCGATCTCGCCGGCCGGGACCTCGACGAACGCCGCGGCGAGGTCGGCCAGGAGCACCTCGAAGCGGAGGCGCTCGTCGAGCCGCTGCCGTGCCCGCCGCGTCCGCCGCCGCTCGGCGAGCAGCCCGACGAGCAGCACGCTCTGGGCGGCCACGATCCCGAAGGCGCCGAGCGCCTGCCACTTGTAGCGTTGCCAGAGCCCGGGCTGCCGGGGCACCGCGGGCGGCTCGGCCGCGTCCGCCGCGCCGAGCGCCAGCCACACCAGCACGGCGGCGCCCAGCGCCGCCTGCCCAAGGCGTCGCGGGCTCATCGCGCTGGCGTCGGCGCCACGATCTCCAGGGTGTGCTCGGCGATCATCCGCTCCTCGTCGGTCGGGATCACCCAGGCCGACACGCGGCTGCCCGGCGCGGAGATGCGCGGGCCGCCCGCGCGGTTGGCGGCCTCGTCCAGGCGCAGGCCGAGCCACTCCGCCCGGGCGCACACGCGGGCGCGGATGTCGGGGGAGTTCTCGCCGACGCCGGCCGTGAACACGACGCCGTCGATCCCGCCCAGGGCGCCGGCGAGCGCGCCCGTCTCGCGCGCGATCCGGTACACGAAGTAGTCGAGCGCGAAGCGCGCGGCGGGCGCGTCGCTGGCCAGCAGATCGCGCACGTCGTTGCTGAGGCCGGAGAGGCCAAGCAGCCCTGACTCGTGGTAGAGCAGGTGCTCGACGTCCTTGACGCTCCATCGCTTCTCGCCGAGCAGGTAGAGCAGGACGCCGGGATCGAGCTGACCGCAGCGCGTGCCCATCGGCAGCCCGTCGAGCGCCGTGAAGCCCATCGTGGTGTCCACCGGCCGCCCGTCGCGAATGGCGCACATGCTGACACCGCTGCCCAGGTGCGCGACGACCACCGCGCCGTGCGCGATCTCGGGCGCCAGGCGCGGCAGGCTGCGCGCGATGTACTCGTAGGACAGGCCGTGGAAGCCGTAGCGGCGCACGCCGTCGCGATAGAGCGCGTCCGGCAGCGCGTAGCGGTCGGCCACCTCGGGGTGCGCGCGGTGAAACGCGGTGTCGAAGCACACGACCTGCGGCGTGCGGGGGAAGCGCGCCTGGATGGTGCGGATGGGGTGCAGGCTGGAGGGCTGGTGCAGCGGCGCCAGCGGGACGAGCCGCTCGAGCACCGCCAGCACCGCGTCGTCCACGCGCCGCGGCGAGGTGAACTCCGCGCCGCCGTGCACGACGCGGTGGCCCACCGCCACCGGCACCGCGCCCTGCAGGTGCGCGGCGAGCCAGCCGCCCACCTGCGTCATGGCCGCCGGCACGTCGGCCACGTCGGCCGCCGGGTATTTCTGATCGGCGAGCGTGGCGCCCTGCGCGTCGCGCGCCCGCAGGCGCGGCTGCGTGCCGATCCCGTCCATCTGGCCCCGGGAGGCCAGGCGCAGCGTGCGCCCGCCCTCGATCTCGAAGAGCGAGAACTTGATGCTGGACGAGCCCGCGTTGACGACGAGGATCGTGTCCGCCATGAGAGTCCCGTTCATCCTTTCATCAGCGGGCGACTCCGATCAGTGGACCTTGGTCCTAGCCCGCGGGCCGGGCTGACAGGTGCTGCACCCTGTTGTTGACAGGACGCGACTGCTGTACAGTGTCGGGACCCGAGCCCGAGGATACGGAGCCCCAGGAGGACGACCCATGCGCCTACCGGTTCGCTCGTCCATTCTCGTCACTGCACTCACGCTCGCCGGCCTCGTCACCTCGGCCGCCGATGCGCAGACCCCCAAGCGCGGCGGCACGCTGCGCGTGTCGTACGGCAACGAGGTCGCCAACCTCGACTTTCACACGGCGCCCGGCTACGAAATGATGTGGGTCGCCATGAACATCGGCTGCGGGCTCGTCAACATCACGCCCGACGGCAAGTTCGTGGGCGACGCCGCCGAGTCGTGGCAGGTCACGCCCGACGGCCTGCTCTACACCTTCAAGCTGAAGAAGAACGTCCTCTTCCACGACGGCACCCCCGTGGACGCTGCCGCCGTGAAGTTCAGCATCGACCGGCTGATGGACCCGGCCACCAAGTCGGGTATGCGCAGCTTCTACGAGTCGGTGCACAGCGTGGAGGTGCTCGACCCGCTGACCGTGCAGATCCGCCTCAAGCACCCCTACGCCTTCATGCTCCACATGCTGGCCGCCTACCGGACCGGGCTCGTCCTCTACTCGCCCACCGCCACGCAGAAGTTCAGCGTCGAGGACCGCAAGCAGGGCAAGCCCGGCGCGGTCGTCGGATGCGGGCCCTTCAGGCTGGTGGAGTGGGTCAAGGGCAGACACCTGGTGATGGACCGCTTCGACAAGTACTTCGTGCCGGGCCTGCCGCACGTCGACCGCGTGGTGATCCGCGTGATCAAGGACCCGGTGGCCGAGATGGCCGCCTTCAAGGCCGGGGAGACCGACTTCATCGCGTCGTTCTCACCCGAGCACGTGGACACGCTGAAGGCGCAGGTGCCGAAAGCGCAGATCATGACCGGCAAGGAGACCACGCCGATGCTGGCGGCCATGAAGGTGACGGTGCCGGCCGACGGCAAGCCGATGTCCAAGGAGCGCAAGCCGCACCCGATCTTCGGTGACCTCAGGGTGCGCAAGGCGGTCGGCTGCTACGGCATCGACCGCAACGAGATCGTGAAGATCGCGTTCAAGGGCCAGGCCACCCCGTGGGTCGGGATGAACCCGCCCGGCACGCTCGACACCGTGGACGTCAACGCCATGTGCCCCTACGACCCGGCCAAGGCCAAGGCGCTGCTGGCCGAGGCGGGCTACGGGCCGGCCAAGCCGCTGGTGTTCGACATCATCGCCGACAACGAGAAGAGCGTCTTCAACGTCATCGCCACCGTCATCAAGGAGCAGATGACGCGCATCGGCGCCACCGCCAACATCCGCGTGGTGGACAAGGTCTCGTGGATGAACACCACGCTGCAGGACGGCCCCTGGGACATGTACGTGGAGGACCTGCTGTCGCTCCTCACCCTCGACAGCAACGGCTATCTCTCCAACAGCACCTCGACCTGGAGCCATCCGCGCCACAACGACAAGCGCGTCGACGAGCTGTACGCCCGTTACGCGCGCGAACTGGACGCGGCCAAGCGCAAGGTCATCGCCAAGGAGATCCAGGAGTTCTTCGTCGAGAACATGTACTGGAACAACATCTCGGGCTCGCCCTTCTACATGGCGGCGCAGCCGTGGGTGAAGGGCTACACGTACAACGCGGAGTTCGAGGTGCACTGGGACACGGTCTGGCTCGACAAGTAGGCGGGTCGGGCGCCATGCGCGTCTACCTGATGCGGCGGCTGCTGCACGTCGTGCCGACCGTGCTCATGATCACGCTCGTGGTGTTCGTGATGATGCGCTCGGTCCCCGGCGATCCGGTGGTGGCCCTCCTCGGTGACGCCTACACCGAGGAGGACGCCGTCAAGATCCGCGAGTCCTACGGGCTGAACCAGCCGGTGCTCGTGCAGTACGGGATCTGGCTCGGCAAGCTCGTGCGGGGCGACTGGGGCGCCTCGATCCTGAGCGGGCGCCCGGTGCTCGAGGACGTGCTGGTGCGGCTGCCGGTGACGCTCGAGCTGATCCTGCTCTCGATGGGCGTCGCGCTGGCCATCGCCGTGCCGGCCGCCCTCGTGGGCGCGCTCCGGCAGAACACCTGGGCCGACTACACGGCCACCTCGGTGGCGATGGTGGGCGTGTCCATCCCCGAGTTCTTCATCGGCATCCTGCTGCTGCTCGTGTTCTCGTTCGGTCTCGGCGGGCTGCTGCCCAGCTCCGGCTGGGTCTACCTGCCCGGCACCTGCCCCTCGATGGTGTGCGGCGTGAGCCTCTGGGGCAACGTCCAGCACGTCCTCATGCCGGCCCTCGCGCTCGGCGTGGGGCGGGCGGCCATTCTCACCCGCCTGCTACGCTCCAGCATGCTGGAGGTCATCCGCACGGAGTACGTCACCACCGCCCGGGCCAAGGGTCTCAGCGAGCGGCCGGTGGTGCTCAAGCACGCGCTCAAGAACGCGCTGATTCCCACGGTGACCGTCATGGGCCTGCAGGTGGGCTTCCTCATCGGCGGCGCCATCGTGGTGGAGACGCTCTTCGCCATGCCGGGGCTCGGCACCTTCGGCATCGATGCGATCATCGCCCGCGACTACCAGCAGGTGCAGGGCTTCGCGCTCATCACCGCCTTCGCCTTCGTGGCGATGAACCTGCTGGTCGACTTCACCTACACGTTCCTCGATCCTCGCATCCGATACGCATGAGGGCGCCATGACGAAACCGATCAGCGGAGGAAGTCTCCAGGAAGCCGAGCTGCCGCGCGCGGCGAGCGTCGCGTGGCCGGCGCCGGCCGCCCGCCGGGAGTCGCCGTTCGCCGAGGGGCTGCGGCGGCTGCGCCGCAGCCACACGGCGGTGCTGGGGGCGGCCATCGTGGCCGTGCTCCTCGTCGTCGCCGCCCTCGCCGACGTGCTGGCGCCCTACGACCCCTCCGCCAACGACCAGACCGCGACCTTCGCGAGGCCGAGCTGGGATCACCCGCTGGGGACGGACCAGCTCGGGCGCGACATGCTCAGCCGCGTCATCCACGGCACCCGCATCTCGCTGCTGGTCGGCGTGTCCTCCGTGCTGCTGGCGCTCTTCCTCGGGGTGCCGGTCGGCCTGCTCGCCGGCTATTACGGCGGGCGCATCGACGGCGCCCTGATGCGCGTGATGGACCTGATCCTGGCCTTCCCCATCTACCTGCTCGCCATCATCCTCATGGTCATCTTCACGCCGACGGCCGGGCTGCTGGGCGCCATCAAGGTCACCGGCGCCATCGCCATCGTGCGCATCCCGATCTACGCGCGTCTGGCGCGGGGCAGCGTGCTCTCCATCAAGGAGAAGGAGTTCGTCGAGGCCTCCCGCGCGCTCGGCGTGCGGGACCCGTCGATCCTCGTCCGCCACGTGCTGCCCAACTGCCTGGCGCCGATCATCGTCACCACCACGCTCGGCATCGCGACCGCGATCATCGTGGAGGCCACGCTGTCGTTCCTGGGGCTCGGCACCCAGCCCCCCACGCCGAGCTGGGGCTGGGACCTCAAGGCCAACGTCGCCTTCATCCAGGCCAACCTGTGGCTGTCGCTCTTCCCGGGCCTGGCCATCTTCATGACAGTGCTCGGCTTCAACCTCTTCGGCGACGGCCTGCGCGACGCGCTCGACCCCCGCCTGAAGTAGTAGACTGTCGCGACCCTCTCACGGAGGACAGACGACCATGACGATCCGCACGCTTGCCGCCGCCGTGGCGGCGCTCCTGGTGGCCGGGGCCGCGCCGGCCTGGGCCCAGCACCGCCCCAACAACGAGGTCCTCATCGGCGGCGCCATCTCGCAGACCGGGCAGTACGCCGAGCCGGCCGGCCGGCAGGTCAACTCGATCAAGATGTGGGTGGACGAAGTCAACGCGCGCGGCGGCCTGCTCGGGCACAAGATCGTGCTGCGCCTGCTCGACGACAAGTCCGACACGCAGACGGCCATCAAGCTCTACGAGAAGCTGATCACCGAGGACAAGGTCGACCTGATCCTGGGCCCGTACTCGAGCGGGATCACCGAGGCCGTCGCCAATGTGACCGAGCGCTACAAGATGCCGTTCGTGGCCTATGGCGCCTCGGCCAGCCCCATCTGGGAGAAGGGCCGGCGCTACATCTTCAACATCGTGGCGGTGGCCGAGACCTTCCAGAAGGGTGGTGTGTACCTGGCCAAGCAGATCGGCGTCACCAAGATCGCCGTCATCGGCCAGGACAGCCTCTTCCCCCGCCAGTCGGGCAAGGGCGCCAAGGAGTGGGCCAAGAAGCTCGGCCTCGAGGTCGTGCTCGAGGAGAACTACCCGGTCAAGCAGACGGACTTCACCGCGCTGCTCCAGAAGATCAAGGCCGCCGGCGCCGAGGCGCTCTTCTCGAACAGCTACTTCGCGGATGCGGCCGCCCAGCTCCGCCAGATGCGCGAGCAGAACATCAACTTCAAGCTCTACTCCGGCACCGTGGGCCCGGCCCTGCCCAACTTCCCCGAGCAGCTGGGCGCCACCGCCGAGTACGTGCTGGGGTTCAGCCTGTGGGAGCCGCTGCCCAAGGTGCTCAAGCATCCGGGCATGGAGGAGTTCATCGCGGCCTACGAGAAGCGCTACGGCGAGAAGCCGAACTATCACGCCGGCAGCACGTACGGCGCGTTGCAGGTGACCGAGGCCGCCGTCAAGAAGGCGGGCGGCTTCGACCCCGAGAAGCTGCGCGACGCGCTGGCCACGCTCGACATCGAGACCGTCTACGGCCATTACAAGGTGGACGCCAAGGGCATGAACTCGGCCGAGGGCCTCACCTTCCAGATCCTCAAGGGCAAGCGGCACGTCGTGTGGCCCGACAAGTGGGCCGAGACGAAGCCGGAGCTGCCGATGCCGGAGTGGAGCAAGCGGTAGCACCGGCCGGCGCGCGCCGGCACTCGTGATGGAGCGGAGCGACGTCCGCAGTCTGTACCGGCTCGGCGCCTTCCTGGCCGTCGCCTACTCGCTGCCCTTCGGGGTGGGGCTCTGGGCGGGCACCGTCCACGCCAACGCCACGTGGATGGCCAACCTCGCCAGCGTCGTCCTGGGCGGAATCGCCCAGGGGGGCGTCTACGCGATGTTCGCGGTCGGGCTGACGCTGATCTTCGGCGTCATGCGCATCATCAACGCCGCCCACGGCGAGATGGTCGTGATGGGCGCGTACCTGACGTGGACGGCCTTCTCCGTCCTGGGCGTCGATCCGCTGCTGGCGCTGGCGCTCACCATGCCGGTCGCCTTCCTGTTCGGCATGGCGGTGCAGCGGCTCCTGCTCGATGCGGTGGTGGGCCAGCCCGAGCTGACCGCGCTGCTCGTCACCTTCGGCCTCGGCCTGGTCATGGTCTACACGGCCGAGCTGATCTTCACGACCGACTTCCGGACGATTCCGTACGCTCCCGGCAGCGTACGACTCGCGCGCGGGATCGCCATCGGCCAGAGCCGGCTCATCAGCTTCGCGATGGCCGTCGTGATCACCGCCGCCGTCTACGGGTTCCTCCGGTTCTCGCGCCTGGGCAAAGCTGTGCGCGCGACGGCGCTGAACCCCGAGGTGGCGATGGTGTGCGGGATCGACGTGCGGCGCATCTACCTGGTCACGACGGGCCTGGCGGCGGCGCTGGCGGCCGCGGGCGGCGCGCTGGTGTCCATCCAGTTCGGCTTCAACCCCGAGACCGGCATCGTCTACACGCTGCAGGCGTTCGCCATCATCATCCTCGGCGGGCGCGGGCATTACGTCGGGGCGCTGCTCGGCGGCCTCATGCTGGCGGTCCTCGAGAACCTCGTCTCCCTGATGGTCCCCAACGGCACCGCGATGGTCGAGCTGGCCGCCTACGGCCTGATGATCGCCGTGCTGTTGATCCGCCCCGGGGGCCTCATGGGCGTGAAGGAGGGCTGACCTGCACGGCCGCAACCTGCTGCTCCTGGTCCTGGCCACGCTGGCGCTGGCCGCGATTCCCGGCGCGCTCAGCGTCTACCTCCGCTCGTTCCTGCTCTTCACCATGATGTACGTGGTGCTGGCGCTGTCCTGGAACATCATCAGCGGCTTCACCGGCTACACCTCGTTCGGCCACGTGGCCTTCTACGGCGTCGGGGCCTATACCTGCGCGATCCTCGTCGCCGATTATCGCTGGCCGTGGCTGGCCACGCTGCTCGCCGCCGCCGTGGTGGCGGCGGTGATGGCCGTCGCCGTCGGGTATCCCGTGCTGCGCCTCAAGGGACCGTACTTCGCCATCGCGATGCTGGGCACCGCCGAGGGCACGCGCGTGATCGCCACCGTGGCCGACCCCCTCACCCACGGCGGGCTCGGCATCAGCCTGCCCAGCGCGGAGACCTCGCTGCCGACCTACTACGCGATGCTGGCGCTGATGGTGGTGACGGTGGCGGTCGCCTACGCCGTCGGCCACTCGCGCATCGGCATCCGCCTGAGCGCCATCCGCGAGGACGAGGGCGCGGCCGAGGCGCTCGGCATCGACTCGACCCGCTACAAGCTGGCCGCCTTCACGCTGTCGGCGGTGTTTCCCGCGGTGGCCGGGGGGATCCAGGCCTACAAGATCCTCTACATCGACCCGCCCTCGGTGTTCTTCGTGCAGATCACGATCGCCATGGCGCTGATGTCCATGCTGGGCGGCAAGGGCACGGTCATCGGCCCCATCGTGGGCGCCGTGCTGCTCTACACGGTGCAGGAGCTCTCGTGGGTGAACTTCCCCACCGCGCACCTCATCGCCTACGGGCTCTTCATCATCGTCGTCGCCCGCTTCATGCCGCGGGGCCTGGTCGGCTTCGCCATCGACCGCGGCTGGGTGCGCAAGGGCATGGTCCACTGATGGGAGACGTCGCGCTCGACGTGCGCGACCTCCGCAAGGCGTTCGGCGGCGTCCACGCGGTGGACGGCTGCAGCTTCGCGGTGCCCCGGGGCAGGATCTCCGGCCTCATCGGCCCCAATGGCTCGGGCAAGACGACGACCTTCAACCTGCTGACCGGCGTGGTACGGCCCGACGCCGGCCAGGTGCTCTACGGCTCCACCGACCTGGCCGGGCTCAAGCCCCACCAGATCTTCCGCCTCGGCATCACCCGCACCTTCCAGCTCACGCGCGTCTTCCGCGAGATGACCGTGCTGGAGAACATGCTGTCGGTGGTCGGGCTGGGCGTGCCCGACCGCGCCGCGCGGGCCCGCGCCGAGGAGCTGCTGGCGCTGGTGAATCTCACCACGCTGCGCGGGGAGTACGGTGGGCGCCTGTCCTACGGGCAGCAGAAGCTGCTCGAGTTCGCCCGGGCGCTCATGACCGACCCCGAGCTGATCCTCCTCGACGAGCCGGCGGCCGGCGTCAACCGCACCCTGCTCCAGCACCTGCTCGATCACATTCACCGGCTCCAGGAGCGCGGCAAGACGATCCTCATCGTCGAGCACGACATGAGCGTGATCATGAATCACTGCGAGCGCGTCTTCGTCATGGACGCCGGCGTCACCATCGCCGAGGGGCTGCCGGCCGAGATCCGGCGCGATGCCCGCGTGATCGACGCCTACTTCGGCCGGCGGCGGCAGGCCTGATGGCGCTGCTCGAGCTGCGCGGCGTCGACGCCGCCTACGGACCCATCCAGATCCTGCACGGCGTGTCACTGCACGTGGACCCCGGCGAGGTGGTGGCGGTCATCGGGCCCAACGGCGCCGGCAAGTCGACGACGTTCAAGGTCGTCATGGGCCTGGTGACGCGCCTCGGCGGTGAGATCGTCTTCGACGGCCGGAGCCTGGTGGGCGAGCGCCCGCACCGGGTGCTGGGCCGTGGTCTCGGTTACGTGCCCCAGGGGCGCGTCGTGTTCACGACGATGACCGTGGCCGAGAACCTCGAGATCGGCGCCTACCTCGAGCGCGACCGCGCGAAGATCCGGGTCGCCATGGACGAGGTCTTCGCGCTGTTCCCGCGGCTGGCCGAGCGGCGGCGGCAGCTGGCCGGCAGCATGAGCGGCGGCGAGCAGCAGATGCTGGCGATGGGCCGCGCCCTCATGATGCGCCCGCGCATGATGATGCTCGACGAGCCATCGCTCGGCCTCAGTCCACGCTTCGTCGACGAGCTGTTCGACACCATCGTCGCGCTGGCCCGGGGCGGGCTCACCGTCATGCTGGTCGAGCAGAACGCCGCCCGCGCGCTCGAGATCGCCGATCGCGGCTACGTGCTCGAGCTCGGCCGCAACCGGTTCGAGGGCGCCGGGCGTGACCTGCTCGCCGACGCCGAGGTGCGCCAGCTGTACCTGGGCGGCGCCGCGACCGCGTAGGCGCCGAAGGAAGGGGACACGATGGACAGCGCGTTCGCGCTCGACGGGAAGATCGCCCTGGCGGTGGGCGCCGCCAACGGCATCGGGCGCGCGACGGCGCTGGCCTTCGCCGCCGCCGGCGCCGCGGTCGCCTGCGCCGACGTCGAGGAGCCCGGCGCCAGGACGACGGCCGCCGACGTCGAGAAGGCCGGGGGCCGGGCGCTGCCGGTGCGGCTCGACGTCACCGACAGCGGCAGCTGCCGGGCGGCCGTGGCCGCCACCGTCGCGCGCTTCGGCGGCCTCGACGCGCTCTTCTACGGCGCCGCCGACCACGACGCCGCCGCCACCGTGCTGGAGATGGACGAGGCGGCCTGGGAGCGCACGATCCGCATCAACCTCACCGGCGCCTTCCTGATGGCGAAGGCCGCCCTGCCCGCCCTGATCGCGCGCGGCGGCGGCAGCGTGATCTTCATCGCCTCGCAGCTCGGCCACGTGGGCTCGGCCGGGCGCCCGGCCTACTGCTCGACGAAGGGCGCGCTGATCCAGCTCGCCAAGGTGCTCGCCATCGACCACGCCGCCCAGGGCATCCGCGCCAACACGATCTCGCCCGGCGCCATCGAGACGCGCCGCATGCTCCGGCGCTACCGGAGCATGGAGGAGGCGCGCCAGGGGATGGGGCCCAAGCACCTGCTCAATCGCCTCGGCCGGCCGGAGGAGATCGCGCGCGCCGCCGTCTACCTCGCCAGCGACGCGTCGTCCTTCATGACGGGCAGCGACCTCCTGGTGGACGGCGGCTACACGGCGATCTGAGGCGGTCTAGCGCTCCTTCTCGAACTCCACCAGGGTGCGCTGCAGCGCCTCGCCGCGCACCGTCGAGCCGTAGCGGGCCAGCGCCTCGCGAACGACCTCGCGCGCGCGCTCGCGGTCGCCCTGGCGCCAGTACGCCCACGCCATCTCGTTCCAGACGTCGGCCAGCACGTAGGGGCTCACGTCCGCCGCGCGTTCGTCGATGACCCGCCGGCAGACCGCCACCGCCTCGTCGAAGCGCCCCGCCTCCCGGTAGAGCCGGCTCAGCTGCTCGGCGAGCCCCGCGCTGGTGTCGCCGGCCATGCAGTTGGCGCAGTTGTCGACGCGGCGGCGATGCGCGAAGTAGCGCTCGTAGCCGAACCGGGCCAGGCCGAGGCGGTGCGGGTAGTCGGCGTCGACGTAGTACATCAGCTGGATCGCGGTCGCCACGACGTGCTCGTCGTCCGGATGGTCGACGATGCCCTGGTAGGCGGCCTTGAAGAACTGCCGCTCGCCCTCCTCGCCGCGGCCGTGCCCCTGCCATGCCGCCAGCAGGTCGCCGACGTTGTCGACCGTGAACGGCGTCTGGACGTCGTCCCACCACGCGGGGCGCGGCGCCGCGGAGGCGAACGCCGCGACGACCTCGCGCAGCCGCCGCGCGCGCTGCGCCTCCGCCGCCGCGCGCTCCGCCTCGGCGCGCTGTCGCTCGCGAGCCTGGACGTAGTAGTACGCGGCCGTCCCGCCGGCGCCGAGGACGAGGACGACGGTGAGGCCGCCGGCGAGCGCGCGCACGCGCCGGCGGCGGCGCGGCGGGTCGAGGCCGCCGAGCAGCCGCGCCGCGCCCAGCACGAGCAGGGCGGCAGCGCCGGCGGCCAGCGCGTAGGCCCAGCGCGGCAGGCTGGCGTCGACGACGCGGAAGCGGTACTCCCACGAGTGCGTGCCGGCGTCGTGCGTGTAGAGGTCGCCGACCAGGCGCCCGTCCTTCCAGGCCTCGACGCGGAACGCGTAGGACTCGCCCTCCGCGGGCGGCGGGAGCGCCAGCGCGACCGCCGTGGCGCCCGTTCGCGCCGCCAGCACGTCGCGCGACCGGCGCGGCGGCGCGCAGCCGCGGGCGACGACCGTGTAGCGGTACTCGGCGCCGTCGACGATGGGCTCCCACGCGAACGCCACCGTCGCCGCCGGGGTCCACGCGTAGCGCGGGGTGTCGAACGCCGGCTCGGTCGCGCAGCCCGTCAGCATGCCCTCGATCGGGCGGGCGTTGTCGCCGGGGCGCGTGAGGTGGATGAGCCGCGGCACGTCGACGACGAGGCGCTCGGGCTCGCTCTCGGTGACCGTGAAGGGCTTCCACACCTCGTAGTCGCCGGGAAAGCGCCGCGGATTGTCGCGGTTCTCGTCGATGCTGACGAGCATCTGGTAGGCGCCCGGGGGCAGGCGGTCGAGCAGCCAGGTGCCGGGACCGGTCTGCTCCGCGCGGCACCGCGTCCAGCCGAGGGTGGCGTGGCGGCAGGAGAACTCCGGGAGCGCCGTCGGCTCGAACGGACGGCCGTCGAACCTCAGCTCGACCGGGATCTGCGCGAAGGCGGGGAGCGCGAGCGACAGCAGGGCCGCGACCATCGCCGGAACGAGCGGGCGACGGGCGCGGCCCCGTGACATCCGCGCGGGCTACTTCCTCGCGAGCTGCCGCTTGGCGGCGGCCACCACCGCCTCCGAC
>Ga0335084_10005278_pt1 | contig 12762 bp, 13 predicted proteins | sample Lox_Sample_44_FD_206721 | JGI IMG/M metagenome (GOLD analysis project Ga0335084, IMG submission 206721) | Soil microbial communities from Loxahatchee National Wildlife Refuge, Florida, United States - Lox_Sample_4.4 | ecosystem: Environmental > Terrestrial > Soil > Wetlands | place: USA... | reverse complement strand
CGCCCCGCGCCTCATCCTGCCGCTGTCGCTCTCGTGGGATCACCGCGTGATCGACGGCGCCTCGGCCGCGCGGTTCAACATCCATCTCGCACAGCTCCTCGCCGACTTCCGGCGGGTGATGTTGTAAGGAGCGCCGCATGGTCGAGATCAAGGTTCCCGACATCGGCGACTTCAAGAGCGTCGACGTCATCGAGATCCTGGTGAAGCCGGGCGACGAGGTTGCACCCGAGCAGTCGCTCGTGACGCTGGAGTCCGACAAGGCGACGATGGAGATCCCGTCTCCGTCGGCCGGGACGGTGAAGCGCCTGATCGTCAAGATCGGCGACAAGGTGTCCGAGGGCTCACCGCTCCTCATGCTCGACGCGGCGGAGGCGAAGGCACCGGCGGCCCCGGCCGCGAAAGCCCCGGCCGCCCCCGCCGCAAAAGCACCCGCCACGCCACCGGTCGCGTCGCTCGCGGCGGCGCCCGCCGGCGCGGCGGGCACCGCCGCCGGCGGTGCCGACATCACGTGTGAGGTCGTGGTCCTCGGCTCCGGGCCCGGCGGCTACACCGCCGCGTTCCGCTCGGCCGATCTCGGCAAGAACACGGTGCTCGTCGAGCGCTACGCATCGCTCGGCGGGGTCTGCCTGAACGTCGGCTGCATCCCCTCGAAGGCGCTCCTGCACGCGGCCAAAGTGGTCACCGAGGTCGAGGAGATGAGCCATCACGGCATCGCCTTCGGCCCGCCGAACTTCGACGTCGACAAGCTGCGCGGCTGGAAGGAGTCGGTCGTCGGCAGGCTCACCAAGGGCCTCGCGAGCCTTGCCAAGCAGCGCAAGGTGACCGTGGTGCAGGGTGTCGGGAAGTTCGAGTCCCCGAACACGATGCTCGTGCAGACCGCGGACGGGCAGAAGCGCATCGCGTTCCAGCACTGCATCATCGCCGCCGGCTCGTCGGTCGCCCGCATCCCGGGCTTCCCGTACGACGACCCGCGGCTCGTCGACTCCACCGGCGCGCTCGAGCTCGGCGGCATCCCGAAGCGGATGCTGGTGATCGGCGGCGGGATCATCGGGCTCGAGATGGCGTGCGTCTACGACGCCATCGGCGCGAAGGTCTCCGTCGTCGAGCTGCTCGACGGCCTGATCCCGGGCGCCGACCGCGACATCGTCCGGCCGCTCGAGAACCGGATCAAGAAGCGCTACGAGGCGATCTATCTCAAGACCAAGGTCGCGAAGCTCGAAGCGAAGCCCGAAGGCCTCCTCGCGACCTTTGAAGGCGCGGCCGCGCCCGCGCCGCAGCTCTACGACCGAGTGCTCCTCGCCGTCGGTCGGCGCCCGAACGGCCGCGAGATCGCGGCGGAGAAGGCGGGCGTCGCCGTCAACGAGCGCGGCTACATCCCGGTCGACAAGCAGCAGCGCACCAGCGTCGCGCACATCTTCGCGATCGGCGACGTCTGCGGCGAGCCGATGCTCGCGCACAAGGCGACGCACGAGGCGAAGGTCGCGGCCGAGGTGATCGCCGGCCACAAGGTCGCGTTCGACGCGATGACCGTGCCGTCGGTCGCCTACACCGACCCGGAGGTGGCGTGGATGGGCCTCACCGAGACCGACGCGAAGGCCCGCGGCGTCCCCTACGAGAAGGCGAGCTTCCCGTGGGCGGCGAGCGGACGGGCGCTGTCGATCGGCCGCGAGGACGGCCTCACCAAGCTCCTCTACGAGCCGCAGACCAAGCGGATCCTCGGCGCCGGGATCGTCGGCACCAACGCGGGCGAGCTGCTCGCCGAGACGGTGCTAGCGCTCGAGATGGGTGCGGACATGGAGGACATCGGGCTCACGATCCACCCGCACCCGACGCTCTCGGAGACGCCGTACTTCGCGGCCGAGATGGCGGTCGGCTCGATCACCGACCTGTACGTCCCGAAGAAAAAGAAGTAGCGGCTCTCGCCGCACGGGCGGGCGCGCGCGCGGAACCTCCCGGAAAGCGGGCTACCAGCGGTAGCCGAAGGTCGTGCCGAAGGTGGTCGTGTTGCGATCGAGGCCCTGCAGGCCCTCGGCGTCGCCGTACGCGCGGTCGAACCCGAGCGTCGTCGCGAAGTAGGCGGTGCTGCGATCGAAGCTGTAGAGCCAGGAGAGCCGCAGGCCGGCGCCGGGTTCGCCGGCCCGATAACCTGAGCGCCAGAAGGCGTCCGTTCCGTACATCGCGTAGTAGGGCACGGCGGGCGCCGACGCGCCGAGCGTGAGTCCGCCCGAGAGGCTGATGAGGTGCCGCGGGGTGACGTTGAACCCGTAGGTCGCGCCGAGATCGAGCCGGGTGCCGCCCGCCCCGGGCCCCACGCCCTGCCTCACCCCCGAGGACACCGCCCAGCTGTCCCGCCGGTAGCCGACGTACGCGCCGGCCTGAGCGGCGCTTGACGGGTCGACCGGGAGGCCGACGTACGGAGGCAGGGGAGCCTGGCCGAGAAGGTTTGCTCCGCCGGGGGTCGGCGCCGGGATGCCGGTCGCAGGCAGACGAAAACCGAGGTCGGGCATCCGCGCCCGGTCCGGGTTGAAGCCCTGGCCGCCGACGAATACACGGGTCGTCCAGCCGGAGTCGCCGGCGCGCAAGCCGACGGGGTTCGCGACCGGGGGCGTCGCGCCCACCTGCCCCATGGCGGGCAAGGTCATCCCCGCGCAGAGCGCAGCGACGAAACAGGTAGTTACGCGCGACATTGCAAGGCCAAGTGCCGAAATATCAATACCATTTTACGCCCGCTCCTACCCGGTACAAGGCCATTTGACACTCGCGCCTGGCAGTTAGAATCGATCCGTTGCGGGGACGAGACAGCGCATGACCCAGGATGAGCTGAAGGCGGCGGTCGGGCGTGCGGCGATCGCCCACCTCGTCGAGGGCACGATCGTCGGCGTAGGCTCGGGGACGACCGCCGACCACTTCATCGACGAGCTCGGCCGGGTCAAGGGGCGCTTCCGGGGGGCGGTCGCGAGCTCGGAGCGCTCGGCCGCGCGGCTGCGCTCGCACGGGGTCCCGCTGTTCGACCTCAACGACGTGGACGAGCTCCCGGTGTACGTCGATGGCGCCGATGAGGTCAGCGAACGCCTCGCGATGATCAAGGGCGGCGGCGGTGCGCTCACGCGCGAGAAGATCGTCGCCGCGGTCGCGCGGACGTTCGTATGCATCGCCGACGAGTCGAAGCTCGTCGCGACGCTCGGGCGCTTTCCGCTCCCGGTGGAGGTGATCCCGATGGCGCGGGCCTACGTCGCGCGCGAGATCGCGAAGCTCGGCGGCGAGCCCCGGCTGCGCGCGGGCTTCACCACCGACAACGGCAACGTGATCCTCGACGTCGCCGGGCTCGCGATCTCCGATCCCGCCGGGCTCGAGACAGCGCTGAACAACATCGTCGGCGTGGTGACGAACGGGCTCTTCGCACGGCGCGGGGCGGACGTCCTGCTGCTCGGCACGCCGTCCGGCGTGCGCACGCTGCAGGCGGCCGCCGCGGGCCGCTGACTGAAACCGCGCTGTCACGGGGTTGTCACAGTGATACCCTAGCCTGCACTGTCCTCGGGCCGGGTTCTGGAGCCGGTGAACATGTCCGAACACACTTCCAAGCAGTTCGACGTCGAGCTGGAGGCGGTCCGCACCCGCGTCCTGCAGATGGGCGGGCTCGTCGAGGAGCAGATCCGCCGCGCCATCGACTCGCTCCACGACGGCAACATGGAGGAGATCGAGCGCGTCAAGGAGAACGACCACCGGGTGAACGCGATGGAGGTCGAGCTCGACGAGGCCTGCAGCCACATCATCGCCCGCCGCCAGCCGGCTGCGGGCGACCTGCGGCTGATCATCGCGGTGATCAAGACGATCACCGACCTCGAGCGCATCGGCGACGAGGCCGAGAAGATCGCCCGCATGGCGAAGCTGATCCACGAGGCCGACCGGATGCACATGCCCCGCATCGAGGTCCGCCACGTGTCGGGCCTCGCGCTCGCGATGCTGCGCAAGGCGCTCGATGCGTTCGCGCGCCTCGACGTGCAGGCGGCGCAGGAAGTGGTCCGGCAGGACGACATCGTCGACACCGAGTTCCGCTCGATCCTGCGGCAGCTGATCACGTTCATGATGGAAGACCCGCGCACGATCAGTCGCTGCCTCGAGATCCTGTTCGTCGCGAAGGCGCTCGAGCGGATCGGCGACCACTCGAAGAACATGGCCGAGTACGTGGTCTACATGGTCGAGGGCCGCGACGTCCGGCACCTGCGCAGCGAGGACATCGCGAGGGCCGCGAACGAGTAGCTCGACCGGCGGCGGATCGGTTACTCCTTCACCGGCACGTAGCCCGAGGCCTCGTCGGCGCCGCCGCCGAAGAAGTACTGCTCGGTCTGCTCCAGCAGGTACTTCCTCGCGCGCGGATCGGCGAGCTGCAGCCGGTTCTCGTTGATGAGCCGGGTCTGCTGCGTCTGCCACTCGCGCCAGGCTTCCTTCGACACGCTCTCGTAGATCCGTCGGCCGAGCTCGCCCGGCAGCGGCGGGCGGTCCAGACCCTCGGCCTCCCGGCCGAGCTTCACGCAGTTCACCATCCGTGTCATTCGGAGCCTCCTGTCGGCCTAGAGCGGCCTCACCAGCACCTTCGACCGCCGCTGCCAGTTGTAGAGGAGCTTGCGCTCCGCCGGCAACCGTTCGACGCCCGCCTCGCTGTAACCGCGCTCGACGAACCAGTGCGTCGCCCGGGTGGTCAGCACGAAGAGCCGCTTCATCCCCGCGGCGCGCGCGCGCGCGGCGATCGCGTCCATCAGCTTCTCGCCGTGGCCGGCGCCGCGGTAGTCGGGGTGCACCGCGAGGCACGCGAGCTCGCCCGCGCGTGCCTTCGGGAAGGGGTAGAGCGCGGCGCAACCGAGGATCAGCCGGTCGTGCTCGAGCACCGTGAAGCGCGAGATTTCCTGCTCGAGCAGCTCCCGGCCGCGGCGCACCAGCGTGCCGTCCGCCTCGAGCGGCTCGATCAGCCGCAGGATGCCGCCGACGTCGTCGATCGTCGCCTCGCGCAGCCGCTCGAGCTTGTCGGCAGTGAGCATGCTGCCCGAGCCGGCGTGGGTGAAGAGCTCGATCAGCAGCGCCCCGTCGACCTCGCGCGGCACCACGTGCGCGCGTTCGACCCCCGCTCGCACTGCCGCGACCGCGCGCGCGAGCGCGGCGCGCGTCTCGCGCGAGAGATGGCGGCCCTCGGCGAGCAGCTTCTCCGCCTCCTGCGCGGTGAGCTCCGGTCGCAGCGCGCCGCCACGCTCGGTGACCGCGGCGTCGGAGAGGAACACGAGCTTCGCCGCGCGCAGCGCGCCGGCGGTCGCGAGCGCGACCTCCTCCATGGCGAGGTTGAACACCTCCCCGGTCGGCGAGTAGCCGATCGGCGACACGACGACGATGTTCCCCGCGTCGAGGCAGCCGGTCATCGCCTGCGCGTCGACCTTGCGCACGCTGCCCGTGTGCTGGTAATCGACGCCGTCGTGGACGCCCATCGGCTGCGCGCTGATGAAGTTGCCGGAGACCGTATTGATCGCGGCGCCGGCCATCGGCGTCGACGGCAGCCCGAGGGAGAGCAGCGCGTCGATCTCGACGCGCAGCAGTCCGACGGCCTCCTTCACGCACTCGAGCGCGATCGGGTCGGTGACGCGAAGCCCCTTGTGGTAGGTCGAGCGGTGCTTGCGCGTCCTCAGCTGCGCCTCGATCTGCGGACGCGAGCCGTGGACGAGGACGAGCCGGATCCCGGCGCTGTGCAGCAGGTTGAGGTCGTGCGCGAGCGACACGAACCGGCCCTCGGCGACGAGCTCGCCGCCGAAGGCGATCACGAACGTGCGCCCGCGGAACGCGTGGAAATAGGGCGCGACCGAGCGAAACCAGGTGACGAAGTTGGCGTCGGATCGCGCGGGCATCGGTCGCTGTCGGGGGCCGGAGGCGCCCGGATTCTATTCGATCGGCCCGGAGGTCAACGGCGGCGTAGACTTGCGCGTTAGCAGGATTCCGGAGAAGGAGGACGCCATGTCCCTCAGGCACGTTCTTGCCGCGCTCGTCGCGGCCGCCGGCATCGGCGCCGCCGATGCGCAAGGCACCTCCACGTCGGCGGGCGACTGGGCCACGTTCGGCCGCTTCTTGTCGCTCGTGCAGGTGCTCGTGCAGGCGGCCTGTCCGCCGGGCGCATCAGCCTCGCAGCCCTGCGATCCGAACGCCGCCCAGAAGGCGATCGACGACATCGCGAACGGGCGCAATCCCGACGCGAACGCGCTCATGCTCGACATCTTCGCCGACGTGCCGGCGCCGGAGCGCGAGAAGCTGCTCGCGATCGGCCGCACCATGGCGGTGATGAACCGCAAGCAGATGGCTGCGGGGGCGGCGGTCCAGGGCGAGGCCTCCGCCATGCAGGCGCGCAAGGACCTCACCGCGATCGGTCTCTCGTACCACGACCCCGATCAGTTCCTGGACGCGGTGAAGCGCAGGGACGCGATCGCCGTCCGGCTCTTCCTCATCGGCCGCGGCGTCGATCCGAACGCGAAGGATGCGTGGGGGAATTCGGCGCTCGAGCTCGCCCGCCGCGGCGGCGACGCCGAGATCATCGGGCTCCTCACCGCGGCCCGGTAGGCCGGCTCGTCAGCAGTCGCCGTAGAGCGCCTGCAGCGCGGCGAGCGCCGCGAGCGGGGCAGTTTCCGTCCGCAGGATCCTCGGGCCGAAGCGCACGGCGGTGAACCCTCGCGCCGCGGCGAGCTCGCGCTCGTCGGGGGCGAGTCCCCCCTCCGGACCGATCAGGACGGTTACCGGCGCGAGCAGCGAGCGCGTGCGAAGCGTCGCTTCACCGTCGGGGGCGAGCAGGATGCGCGTCCCGCCGCGGGCGGGCAGCGCCACGAACTCCGCGAGCCCGGTGCTCGGCGCCACCGGCGGGATGAGATTGCGGCCGCACTGCTCGCAGGCGGCGATCACCACGTTCTGCCAGTGCGTCTCGCGGCGCTCCCGGCGCTCGCGCGCGAGGCGCACGATCGAGCGTGCCGTCGCGACCGGCTGGATCGAGGCGACGCCGAGCTCGGTCGCCTTTTGCAGGACGAGGTCCATCCGGTCGCCGGCGCAGATCCCCTGCGCGAGATGGATCTCGAACGGCGATTCGCGGTCGATCGCGCGCCGCTCGCGCACGGCGGCGACCGCACCGCGCTTGCCGAGGGCCAGGAGCGTCGCGCTCGACTCGGCGCCGTCGCCGTTGAAGAGCACGACCTCGTCGCCGCGCTGCAGCCGCAGCGCGGCGACGTGGCGCGCGGCGCGCTCCGGCAGCTCGACGCTCGCGCCGGGCGAGAGCACGGCTTCGCAGTGGAGCCGCGGCGGGCGGACGGGTGTGCGCGGCATGCTAAGATCGCCTCGCTTCTTTTCCTGAGAAATTCTCCCATGGCAATGCCGACCCAGGTGTGCGATTTCGGCCGCAAGGCCGTCGATTTCGAGCTGCCGGGCACCGACGGCAAGCGGCATACGCTCGCGTCCGCGCGCGGGCCGAAGGGGCTCGTCGTGATGTTCATCTGCAACCACTGCCCGTACGTCAAGGCGATCCGCGAGCGCCTCGTGCGCGACTGCAAGGAGCTCGCGGCGCACGGCATCGGCTCGATCGCCATCATGGCGAACGATACGGCCGACTATCCGGAGGACTCGTTCGAGAACATGCAGCGGGTGGCGCGCGAGTTCGGCTTCCCGTTCCCCTACGTGCTCGACGAGACCCAGAGCGTGGCGCGGGCGTACGACGCGGTGTGCACGCCGGAGTTCTTCGGCTACAACGCCGATCTCGAGCTGCAGTACCACGGGCGGCTCGACGCATCGAAGACCGCGCCGGTCCCGAACGCGCGCCGCGAGCTCTTCGACGCGATGGTCGGGGTCGCGCAGACCGGCAAGGGTCCGGCGGATCAGACGACGGCGATCGGCTGCTCGATCAAGTGGAAGCGGGGCTGACGCGGCAACCGCGCGCGAGCGGTTTCGGTCTAGCGCACGGCCGCGGCGAGCTCCGCTTCGCGGAGCGGTCGCTCGGCGAGGAGCGCCGCGATAAGGGGCGTCGCCTCCGGGTCGGCCGCAAGCGGATCGCGCGCCGCCATCCGGTGCGACAGCACCATCTGCGCGAGCAGGAGCCGGCGCGCATCGCCGGTGCGCTTCGACTCCCACGCCATCGCCGCTGCGGTCGTGGCGTGATAGAGCCCCGACGCGGCCTGCCGGGCGAAGGTGTCCTCCGGCGCCGCGGCCGCCTCGCGCGCGAACTCTGTGGCACCGCGCAGCAGCGCGTCGAACCGGGCGCGGCGCGCGGGGGGGAGCGCCGCCTCGTCGAGCTGCCGCTGCCATTGCGCGGCGAGGGCGGCGAGCGCATCGCCCTTCCGGATCGAGCGCAGCACGTCGAGCGCGACGATGTTGCTCGTCCCTTCCCAGATCGAGCCGAGATGGGCGTCGCGTAGGACGCGCGGCTCGGCCCACTCCTCGATGTAGCCGCAGCCGCCGCGCACCTCCATCGCGTCGCCCGCGACCTTGCGCGCGTCGCGGCAGGCGCGGAACTTGATGAGTGGGGTCAGGATGCGAACGAGCTGCCGCGCGGTGGCGTCTCCCCGGTCCGCCGCGCCGAGCGCCGCGGCGGCCTGGAACATCATCGTGCGGGCCTGCTCGGTCCACACCATCATCTTCGCGAGCTGGCGCTGCATCAGCGGCAGCCCGATCAGGCGCCGGCCGAAGGCGCTGCGCTCGTTGGCGACGAACAGCGCCTCGTTCAGCGCGCGCCGCATCAGCCCGGCGGCGCGGACACCGTTCGAGAGGCGCGAGTTGTTGATCATGTCGGTCATCTGCACGAAGCCGCGGCCGAGATCGCCGACGAGATGGGCGGTGGCGCCCTCCAGGCGGATCTCGCCGCTCGCCATGGAGCGGGTACCGAGCTTCTCCTTCAGCCGCAGGATGCGATAGCCGTTCGGCGAGCCGTCCGGGAGTTCTCGTGGCAGCAGAAAAAGGGCGAGCCCTTTCGTCCCGTTCACCGACCCCTCGGGGCGCGCGAGCACCATCGCCAGAGCGGCGTCGGGGTTCGAACAGAACCACTTGTCGCCGTACAGCTGCCAGGTTCCGTCGGCGGCCTTGCGGGCGAGCGTCGCGGTCGCACCGACGTCGGACCCGGCGCCGTGCTCGGTCATGAACATCGCGCCCTGCGCGAGCGTGTCCATGTCCTGGCTCGTCAGGGCTGGCAGATAGCGCGCGACGAGCGCGGGCGAGCCGAACTTGCGCAGCGTCCGCGCGAGCGAGTCGGTCATGCTCACCGGACAGCACAGGCCGAACTCCGCCTGCACGAAGAGGAAGGTCAGGGCGTACTTCGCGGCGGGCGGCATCGGGTCGGGCCAGCCGAGGACCCCGCCGCGATGCGAGAGCGCCGCGAGGCCGTACTCCGAGTAGGCGAACCGCTCGAGCTCCTGGTAGGCCGGGTGCTTGACGAGCGACTGGCGGTCCGCGCCGTTGCGCGTCCGATGACGCAGCGCCGGCGGATTGCGGTCCGCGGTCCCGGCGAGCTCATCGAGCGTGCTCCCGGCGAGCCGGCCCAGCCGCACGAGGTGCGGCCGGAGGTGGCCGAAGAGATCCCCCGGCAGGTACAGCCTCAGCAGGGCGTCGAACTGCGGATCGACCTCGTACAGGTTCCGGCCGTAGCTGTCCGGAACGTAGCTCGACGGTGCGCTCGCCGATTCGGCTTTCATGGGTCCTTCCCCGGACTGCCCGAGGCGGCTACTTGAGCTTCAGGTTCGCCCGCTTGACCACCCCGGCCCATTTTGCCGACTCCGACTTGATCCAGTCGGCGAACTCGGCCGGCGTGTTGAGCATCGGCTCGGCGCCGAGCGCTTCGAGCTTCTCCTTCACCTCGGGGAGCGCGCAGATGCGCACGAACTCCGCATGCAGCCGCCCGACGACCGGGGCGGGCGTTCCGGCGGGCGCGAGCACGCCCTGGTACGTCCCGGTCTTGAAGTCGCGCATCCCGGTCGCTTCGGCGACGGTCGGTGTGTCGCCGAGACGGGCGACGCGCTGGTCGCTCGAGACCGCGAGCAGCTTGAGCTTCCCGCTCTTCACGTGCGGCAGGGTCGCGACCATGCCGTTGAACAGCAGGTCCGCCTGGCCCGACATGACGTGCAGGATCGAGTCCGCGCCGCCCTTCGCCGGGACGTCGACCCAGACGAGCCCCTGACCCTGGGCGAAGAGCACGCCGGCAAGGTGTGGCGCGCTGCCGAGGCCGGTCGAGCCGTAGTTGAGCTTGCCCGGATTCACCTTCGCGTACTTCACCAGGTCGGCGACCGAGTTGACCGGCAGCGACGGGTTGACCGCGAGGAGGTGCGGCGAGTACATGATGATCGTGACCGGGGCAAAGTCCTTGACGACGTCGAACGGGACGTTCGGCAGGACGCTCGGACTGATCACGAAGTTGCCCACGTCCATCAGCGCAATCGTGAGCCCGTCCGGCGGCGACTTCGCGACGAAGTCGGCGCCGATGTTGCCCGAGGCGCCGGGCTTGTTCTCGACGATCACCGGCTGGCCGAAGCCTTCCTGCAGCCTGGGCGCGAAGAGCCGCGCGAGCACGTCGGACGTGCCGCCGGGCGCGAACGGGACGATGATGCGGATCGGCTTGCCCGACGGCAATTGCGCGATTGCGGCGCTCGCGAGGAGCGCGAGCGCTGCGGCCGCCACCGCGCGGATCGCTGTTCTCATTTCTTCCTCCTCCTGAGGCTAGCGGCCGCCGAGGCGGACACGCCGCGCATTCTAGCTTGCGCTCGCCGGGGCTAGAATCGCGCCAGACACCCGAGGACTCCCGCAATGCCCCACGCAACGGTCAACGGCACGCCGCTCTACTACGAACGCACCGGTGCCGGCGCGCCGCCGCTCGTCTTCGTCCACGGGTTCGGCTGCGCGCACGAGGACTGGCAGCCGCAGGTCGAGGCGTTCGGCCCGCGGCACATGGTCATCACCTGCGATCTGCGCGGCCACGGCGCGTCGCCCGGCGCGCCCGAGACGTGCGACATCGAGACCTACGGTGCCGACGCGGCGGCACTCCTGCGGGCACTCAACTTGAGCGGCGCCGTGCTCATCGGCCACAGCATGGGCACGCGCGTGGTGCTGCAGGCCTGCCTCGACGCACCCGATCGCGTCGCCGGGCTCGTGCTCGTCGACGGCAGCTTCCAGGCGGCCGCGGGCGAGCGCGCGGAGGAGGACTTGCGTCGGACGATCGCGTCGGTCGGCTACAAGGCGTGGTCGGGCGGACTGTTCGAGCAGATGTTCTTCGCGCCAAGCGCGACCGCCGACCGGATCCGCGCGCGCGCGGCGCGGCTGCCGGAGGCGATCGGCGCGGCGCTCTTCCCGAAGATGGTGCGCTGGGACGCGCGGAACATGGCCGCCGCTTTCGGCCGGGTCGGCGTGCCGCTGCTGGCGATCCAGAGCACGATGATCACGCCCGAGCGCAAGCGCGTGCCGCTCGCACCCGGCGCCAACACGCCGTTCCTCGAGATGGTGCGCAGCCGCGCGCCTCACGCGCAGATCGAGATCGTGCCCGACGTCGGGCATTTCACGATGCTGGAAGCGCCGGATACGGTGAACCGGCTGCTCGGCGGCTTCGTCGCGCGCGTCGCGTCCGGGCGTTAGGACGGCCTCATTTGCCGCTGCCGCCTCGCGGCGGCTTGCCGGCCGCGTCGCGCTGATCCCGGGACTGACGTGCGTAGGTGAAGTGCTTGCGGCGGCCGAGCGCGAGCAGCAGCGCGTTGGCGAGCCACATCGCGTCGTCCCGCCGGAGCGTGACACCGCCGCCGTGCAGCTTCGGATCGCCGCCGAAGCTCGGGTCGTTGATCGTGATGTCGATCGTGCCGAGCTCCGGGTCGCGCGACACCCTGATCGTTGCTTGACCGAGCGGGTAGCCGCCGAATACGCGCTCGTTGACTTTTGCCCAGACGAACACTGCCGGCTCCGTGTGTTGTTGGAGGGTCGGGCGATTGTAACCGCCCGCCGGCGCGCACCGGCCGTGCGGCGGGCGCCGCCGACCGTACCGCTGCGGAAAACCGGCGTGCGGCGCTCGAAGAAGGTGGGTAGCGGGACCGGCGCGCGCGCGAAGAGGGCTTGCGCGCGCGCCGGTCCCCCGGTATAAAAATGCGACCCCGCCAAATCGGGCTGCCTTGCTTGGCGGCGATACAGCAGCCCGCCGGCTTGCGGGGTCGCGGCGGAAAGCTTTGGCTAGGCGGCCGCCGGTACCGACTCGGGCCCCATCATCGCGTGCACGACGCGATCCATGAGCGCTTCCGAGACCTCGATGACCCGCGCCTTCTGCTGACGCAGCAGCTCGGCGAAGGCCTTCGGTGCGAGCTTGCGTGCGCCGCCGGCGCTCGAGGTGAAGAGCAGGATCGTCTGCTTCGGACTCACCCACGAGAGCTTCGCGCGCACCGCGGCGGCACCGTCCATGAACTCGATCACCGCGCCGCGCTCGAGCGCCATCGCGGTGTGGACGTGGTAATCATCGGTTTCAGGCGGCGCTTCGGCCGGCTCCTCGGGCGGCAGGGGCTCGCTCACCGGCGCGTCCTCGATTCGTGCGACGTCGGCGGCGGTCGGCACCGTCTGGCCCTTCGACTGCGCCTTGGCGGCGTTGATCGACGCCGTATGGGCCTGCATCAGCTGGTTGAACAAGCCGTGCCGCGCGTCGGCCGCCATCTCGATCGCGTTCATGCCGCGCAGGAGGCTGCGCATGAGCGTCGGCAGCATCGAGGCGAGCTGCTGGATCTCGCCCGTCCTGAGCGGCGA
>Ga0335084_10005277_pt1 | contig 12763 bp, 8 predicted proteins | sample Lox_Sample_44_FD_206721 | JGI IMG/M metagenome (GOLD analysis project Ga0335084, IMG submission 206721) | Soil microbial communities from Loxahatchee National Wildlife Refuge, Florida, United States - Lox_Sample_4.4 | ecosystem: Environmental > Terrestrial > Soil > Wetlands | place: USA: Florida... | reverse complement strand
CTACTATGAACGACACCCCTTTTGTAGATATGGCTCCCCAAAGGAGATAAAAATGGGCATTGGAGAGAGATTATTCATGTTCTATAGAATGGCGTAATGGAGCTTCCTTCGGTCTCCATGACCTTGAGGCCCTCATGAACGTCGCGCTGGAAGCCAAGGAATGGATTGCCGCTCATGCCTTGAAGCGTTAGGTCGCTTCCCTGGGAAGCCTTCGGCCCTCCGGGGGCTTCCTTCAATTCCATTTGTTTCTAAAACCGTTCAGACTAGGCGGACCCTTAGACCGTTCCAGTACTCCCGAACTTCCTAATTACTGGCCTAGTTTTCAGGGGGGAAACTCAAAGCCGACTGCTCACTCAACAGCAGTGTTGTCCACTAAACCGGGGGAAGGCTAAGCATATGTGCCCGATGCCGAACTTAAAAGCGAGCTGACAGGATGATCTCGCTGCCATGATGCCAGATGGTGCTCGCACGGTGGTCCAGAGAGGGCTCAGCCTGCAGATTCTTCCAATTCCGGCTGGCCTAGTATTGTGGGAGGCGCTTACGCTGCTGCAGCATCTCGTAGGGGTCGGCACGCAGATTCACGATGATCGGCCAGTTGGTCGCCGTGCATACGCCAGTCGCGATGTTCCTGTCAACCCCGGCGAAGTTCACCTTCCAGTCGTTCCAGCGCACGGCATTCAGTTCGCCGCCCTGTCCAAAGTAGAGGATTACTTCCCGAGGTCCTTTTTTGACTTCTCCTTTGAAGTAGGGGCAGGAAGTTAATGCCTTCGCGCTGGAACGGCTTGCCCTTTTCGACGCCTCGCCTCGTACCGCCTCAGATCTCCCCTTGGGGCGCCGCTGCGTGGATGAGGTAGAACTCCCTGATGATCGCGTTGCCTCTGAGCACCGCGGCGTCGAGACCCTCTTTGACGGTCTTCTTACCTTTGAAGATGTACTCCAGTTCGACCTCGATGGCCTCGCGAACCTGGACGAAATTGCCGAGGCGAAGGCCCCGGCTGTTCGGGGTGGGCTTCGCGTTGAGCAATTGGCTCACGGCCGTCCACCGCTCGGGGTTCTCCTTGTAGAATGAGTCATCCTTCAGGCTCTTGACGGCGGCATTGGTGATGGGTAACCAACCCGTGGTGGCCGCCAACCACCTCTGCTGTGGCCGCTCGGTGAGGAACTTCAGGAACAGCGCTATGCCCTTGTCGTCCGCGGGCTTGTGCCCCCGCATCACCCAGAGGGTGGCGCCGCCCACGCTGGTGTTCGCTTTCTGGTAGGGCGGCCCCCAATGGGGGAGCTGGCCGGTTCCCCAGTTGAACGTGAGGGATTTTTTGAAGTCCCCAATGAACGCCGACGACTGCAGGAGCATGGCGCAGTCGCCGTTGATGAACTGGTCCATCTTCCTCCCCTCATCGCCGACAAAGGAGAAGATGTTCTCCTGGTGCCACCTGGCGAGGGCCCCGACGTGCATGAGTCCAAATTCGCCGTTGATGAGGAGCCTGGTGTCGGGGCCCCTGAAGCCGTTCCGGTTGGTGGCGAAGGGCTGGTCGTGCCAGGAGAACGTGTTCTCCAGCATCGCCCAGGACAACCCCGGTGCGATGAAGCCGCATTTGGCTGCGCCAGCGGCCAGGATCTTCCTGGAAGCAGCCTCGACGTCCGGCCAGGTGGCCGGGGGCGCGTCGCCGAGCCCGGCCTTTCTGAAGATATCCTTGCTGTAGTAGAGGATCGGAGTCGAGACATTGAATGGCATGGAGTAGAGCCTGTCGTTCTTCGAGTAATAGGCGGTGACCGACTCGATGAAGTCAGCCCAGTTGACCTCGATCTTCTGTTGCTTCATCAGTCGATAGACTGGGACAATGGCGTCTGACAGGACCATGCTCTGCGTGCCGATGTCGTTGACTTGAAGGATGTGGGGTGGGCTCTTCTGCCGGAAGGCAGCCATACCAGCGGCCAGCACCTCCGGATACGTCCCCTTGTAGAGAGCCTTGACCTCAAACTCCCCCTGGCTCTGGTTGAATTGCTTCACCAGTTCGGCGACGGTCTCGCCGAGCTGCCCTTCCATGGCGTGCCAGAACTGAATCTCGGTCTTGTCATGAGCTTCCGTGACACCGGCGAGTAGGGCGAGCGTCACAATGGCGACCACGCTGATGGTGCGAGTGATAGGGATTACCGCAGTGAAAAACGATCGTTTCATCGCTCGGCCTTCTGTGGTGTGCGGGGGGCCGCCAGGAAGTCCTGGATCGCTTCCTGGTTCTGCTCGACCACCTTGGCAGCGGCCGCGTGGAGCAACTGCCGGTCGCATTCCGACGGGATCACAAACTTCGTCGGGAGTTCGGCAATGCGTTGTTGCACGTCCTCCGGCGAGGTCAAGGGCGGCTTCTCGTTGCGGCAGGCCTCGGGCAGATCGCTGAGATCCTCCTCCCACTGTGCGCTCTCGTGGTTCAGGAAGATGATGCGCAGGGTCGTGTCGTCGGGAAACACCCCTTCGACCTGGAGGCTGCGGTAGAACAGGGACCAATAGGCCGTCGCGCGCTCCTCCATGATGCTGGGGATTCGGGAGAAGTCGTAGTTGAAGATGGTCCAGGGCTCGCTGCGTTGTCTGAGGGTCTTGAAGCCCACCGAGAAGGGGTAGGAGCTGTTGATGGCGAGGATCAGAGCGCGGCGCACCTTGTGGTCCTGCAGTTGCTTCTGGAACATAAACATCAGAGACTCCAGGCCGAGGTTCTCGTAGAGAGCGCCATCGCCTGTGTGCCAGTAGTCCAGCTCATCGCCCACCGTGAACGTGATGGGCCCGACCAGCGGCGGGGCCGAGGCCGACGCGGTTGCCGCCACTGCCACCTTGAGGGGGCAGGGATCGATCTGGAGTTCGAGCGGGGAAACCGAGAGCAGTGAGTCCCAGCGTTTCTTGACGACCTCCGGGTATGAACGGGGTATTCCCCTCCTGGCGAGCGACCGGTCCAGATCAGCAATAAAATCGTACTGCGTGGCGTCGGGAGTCAACGTGCTGAAGACCATCCGGCGGCCGTCGTTGAAGAGCGTGCTGTTGATCATTACCCGAGGGCTGTCTCCTCTCTTCTCTCGCGCGGCCAGGTCGGCAAAAGTGCTCGGGCCCAGGAGGCGCTCTTCCAGGATTTCTGTGAGCGAACGCGCTAACAGGGCTGAGTTGAGGATATGCCGGAACGAGCTTAGCTGGCGCCAAAGGAGGGCGCTCTGGAAGTCTTGGGCCATCTTGGCTTCGAAATCGGCAAAGAAGGTCTGGTAGATGTCCGTCATCGCCCCGTCCGGGCCGAGGACCGGTGTCTCACGCGGGGGTTTGTGTAGGGCGTAATAGGCTGCCGGCAGACCGCCCCCGGAGACGCTGGAAAGGTACGAAACCTGCTCCAGCACCGATCCCCCCCCAGGGGCTCGCACCCGGCCTAGGGCTTCCAGGCCGTTTGCCCCGAAGAGGGCCGCACGACTGCCGCCGCCGGAGAATGAAACACCCACGACCGTGTCCTGCGGCGTTGGCGACCAGATGCAGGCTGTGTCGGCACTGGCTTTGGGGAAGCGGCTTACTTCGGGCGAGGCGCACGCCGTCAGGAGGAGGGCGCAAGCCAACAACTGCACCGGCCGGTGCCATCGGGACCGTCTCACGGCGTCCTCATCGGACATTTTCCGATGCATTCAACGCATCGGTGACGACAGACGCGTCCAGGACGTCATGTATATCCACTTCCTTCGGAAAAACCTTTTCAGCGAACATAAACCTCGCCAGATACCCCAGCCTCCTGTGAAACCCCGCTCCCTTCACCAGCGAATAAAGATACCGGGGATCTGTCCACAAGTGTATGTGGGGCGGCGGAGCATCTCGGTACATCTGCTCCACCCAATCCTGGTCGATCGCCATCTCTTTTGCCTCCGCGCGAACCGCGACACTATGGTCCTTTTGCAGGATGTGGTACGCCATAATCAGCGCCCGGAGGAAGCGCACCGCCTTCTCCCTATTGTCTCGAAGCCACTCGCGTCGGACACTGATGGTCGACACGTTCGTATAGATGCCGAGGTCTCCCTCTGTTGCAATGACTCTCGCGTTCGCTTCGTGAACCATTCTCTGGATCCACGGCTCCCACGCCATCGCAGCATCTATGTCGTTCTTCTTGAAGGCGGCCAGTTGCTCCTCAGGCAGCATATGGACCAGATTCACTTCATCGCGACGAATTCCGTACTGTCGCAGGATCATCGCTAGACCGTAGTGGGAACTTGCCCCTTTGTAATACCCGATTCTCTTCCCTTTCAGATCAGTGGGCGTGTCTATGCCGCTGTCCTTCGGCGTAACAAGGCTTTCGCTGTAAGCTCCCTCCGAATAGATCCCGATCATGACCCAGTCCACTCCCTGCGATAGCCCGCTCATGAATGGAATGGTCATAACAAGGGCCACGTCAATGATTTTGCTCTTCGCGGCCTCAATCATCGGCGGCCCCGCGTCGAACGGTATATATTCAGGAGCTAAACCCACCATCTCGAAGAACTTCAGGTCCCTGGCCGCAAACAACAGCCAGTTATCCGCAGAGCTCGATTGATAACCGATCTTGAGCGGGAGAGGGGTCTCGGCCAATGCCTGGAGAGCGGCCAATCCAGACCCCGTGGATAATATGAACGTCATTCCAATGACCACCAGCACCGTACCTCTGCGCATGATTGAGAACCTCCTTACAGGTCGATTCATCGGCTCGCCGGGATCGTCAAGATGGGGGCAACTCCACGATCTGGGGTTTCCACAAATGTGAAGAGGAACATGAGGAATGTGAACAGCCGTTTGGAGCTCACATCCTGGTCATCAATGGAGAACCAGTGGCCCCGATAAGGAGTGGCCACGAAGGCATTCTCCGGGCGGTCGACCGAGCTCGTGATCCGGATCAAGTCCGGGATCGGTCCCTCTGGTCCCATATCGTATTCCGGCGTTGGTCCCACCCGGTGCTGCGCCACGTGCGCCTCGGGCACCTTGATGCGCCAGGAGAGGTCGGTGAGGACCTCAAGGATCGACCGCGTCAGGATGGCGATCTCCTTGTCGTTTGCGGGCACGACTCCGTACACCACCCGCAATTCCCGGGCGGCGGGATCCAGGCCCAATATGTTCTGGATGTTGCGTAGAGCTTGTGCGATGGCGGCATTGACGCGAGGACGGAAGATCAGTGCTAGCTTCTCTTGGCCGTCGGCCTTCTCTACTCGCACACCAACTTCGCCTGAGGACTGGACTCGATCGAATGCCTTGATGAGGGAGTAGAACTCCGGGTTGGCCGGCCGGATGTGTCGTAGCTGAACACGGCGGTTGTCCACACCGTTCACCGACTGCACCGTGAGACGGAAGACATACTCCACGGGATAGCCTCCCTGGAGAACGTTCAGAATCGCCGACACCGGCAACGGCATCATCATCGAGCGGGCGAATCGCTCGCCCGCCAGCGGCGCGTAGGTAATGGTGGGGGTGTCGGTCAGTACACCCTGGGCCGACAAGCCGAAGATGCTACTGGGGAAATTGGTAGGCCCGGTGTTGAAAATGTTCGCGTTTCCGCTAGCTGTGAGCGTGCGTTGGAACGAGTAGTTGGCGACGATCTGCCCGACGTCCAGGAACACCGGGGTGTCGCCGTAGCGGAGCTTCACCAGGTTCTGCAGCATCTGGCTCTTCCACGTCTCGGCCACGGTCCCCATGTAGTCGAAGCGGTCTCGGCTCATCGCGCCTGGCCCGATGCTCGCACAGCCCGAGAGGACGAACAGGATGAGTACAAGGGCCACCAGTTTTACCCTTTTGACGGATTTCATACTCTTTCCCTCCGTAATGTCATCAAGGATATAAACGCCCTCCTTTCAGTTATTGATTTAGACAGCACTTCTCTCTCGACAGGGGCAACCAGTTCGATTCCCATATCTTTGCCACGCGAATCCGTGTATGCTTAGCCGCATTAACGAGGGCGTCGAAGTCGCGATTGGTACCGCTTGGCGTGTGCCAGGGCCAACGCTCACCCGAAGAGTTTGCAGTATTCGGGAAGCAGCCTCACGTTCTTGGGGTCGTACTCCAAGCCGCCCTTCGTGTCCCGGAACTAGCGTACATAAAAATGGCCCCAGTTCTCCTGTGTCCCCGAGCCGAGGAAAATACCCGGACCCCCGCGAACAATCCGCTATCCCACCACGACGCGCTGGCCTTCGCATTCCCAAAGGGGAGTCTTCGAGTAGAGGGCCAGGACCGACCATTGGGCTTCATTACAGGGTTCCCAATATCCTTGGATGAGTGCGGTCCTACACGTGCCGATCTTAAAACGGCTTCTGATTACAGCAAACGTTGTAACATAGCAAGGGCAATGTATTAGCCTGGAGTAGTACAGAAGGAGTCGAAGACTATGCCGAGCGAAAAAGAGCGACTAGAGGAAGACCGTCTTCAGCGCGTGGCATGGAAGAAGTGGGGCCCATACCTGAGCGAGCGTCAATGGGGCACGGTTCGTGAGGACTACAGCCCGGGGGGGGATGCCTGGAACTTCTTCACCCACGATCATGCCCGCTCACGGGCCTATCGCTGGGGTGAGGATGGTCTCGGTGGCATCTGCGACGAGAAGCAGGGAATCTGTTTTGCGCTCGCCCTTTGGAACGGGAAAGACCAGATCCTCAAGGAGCGTCTCTTCGGTCTCACCAATAGCGAGGGCAACCACGGCGAGGACGTCAAAGAATACTACTTCTACCTCGACAGTACGCCGACGCATTCCTACATGAAGTATCTCTACAAGTATCCGCAGGCGGCCTTCCCCTATGCCGATCTGGTGGAGACGAACCGCCGCCGGTCACGCAACGAGATGGAGTATGAACTGCTCGACACTGGCGTCTTCAATGACGATCGCTACTTTGATGTCTTCGTGGAATATGCCAAGGACGGCCCAGACGACATCCTGGTGCAGATCACCGCGTTCAACCGGGGCCCGGAGCAGGCCGATCTGCACCTGTTGCCGACCCTCTGGTTCCGCAACGATTGGGCCACATGGATTGCCGGACCTGCCGAGAAACCGATCCTCAAAAAGATCCAGGGACCAGCCGGCACGAGTGCAGTAGCGGCGCAGCATCGTACGTTGGGCACGTACCACCTCTATTGCGAAGGCGATGTGCCGTTGCTCTTTGCCGAGAACGAAACGAACAATGCCCGGCTCTTTCCTCAATATTCGAACCCCACCCCCTACGTCAAAGACGGTATCAATAACTATGTGGTCCAGGGTCAGCAGTCGGCCGTGAACCCTGCTCACCAGGGGACCAAGGCCGCAGCGCACTACCGGCAGATGGTCGGCCCGGGCAAGTCGATGACGGTGCGCCTGCGCCTCACCAGCCAGGGTCCCGATGAGCAGGGCAAGAATAAGAAAGGGGTTGCCGCCCCCTTCGGGCCCGCGTTCGCCGAAACCTTCGCGGCCCGATTGAAGGAGGCAGACGAGTTCTACCGTTCTGTCACCCCCCCTTCAGTCTCCCAGGACGCGGCCAACGTGATGCGCCAGGCCATCGCCGGCATGCTCTGGTCGAAGCAATACTATTACTTCGAGGGCGACCGTTGGCTGGAGGAGCACAACTCCAACCCCCTCCATCGCGGATATCAGAGCGCCCGGAACTCGGAGTGGTTCCACATGATCAACGAGGACATCATCTCGATGCCCGACAAGTGGGAGTATCCCTGGTACGCGGCCTGGGACCTGGCCTTCCACACGCTCCCGCTTGCGATCGTGGACCCCGATTTCGCAAAGCAGCAGATGCTGCTGATGCTTGAAGGATTTTATCTGCACCCCAACGGGCAGATGCCCGCCTACGAGTGGAACTTCAGCGACGTGAACCCGCCGGTCCACGCCTTTGCGACCCTGTTCCTCCACCGCGCCGAGCAGGCCCTGCGCGGCGAGACGGACGTGGATTTCCTCCGAGCGGCCTTTAACAAGCTCTTGCTGAACTTCACCTGGTGGGTGAACCGCAAGGACCGGTTCGGCAAGAACGTCTTTGAGGGAGGGTTCCTCGGCCTCGACAACATCGGCGTCTTCGACCGCAGCGCCCCGCTGCCCACCGGCGGCCACCTGGAGCAGGCGGACGGCACGGCCTGGGTGGCCCTGTTCAGCCAGAACATGGGCGAGCTTGCGGCGGAGCTGGCCGTCCATGACCCCACCTACGAAGGCATGGTGACCAAGTTCATGGAGCACTTCTTCTATATCGCCGCGGCCATGAACAAGCCTGGGTCGGACGGCATGTGGGACGAGGAAGACGGTTTCTACTACGACCTGCTGCGGCTGCCGGATGGCAGCACCCAGCGGCTCAAGGTGCGCTCGATGGTGGGGCTGCTGCCCTTGTGCGCCACCACAGTGGTCGAGCCGTGGCAGCGCGAACTCATTCCGCGCACGACCGCCGCGTTTCAGATCCGCCTGCGCCAGATGCCTGAACTGTTCAAAACCATGCACCCCACGGGCCCTGGGCATTACGGGGTAGCCGAGAGGGGGATCTTTGCCATGGTCACTCCAGAGCGGCTCCGTCGGCTTCTCTCGAAGATGCTCGACGAGAACGAGTTCCTGAGCCCCTACGGCATCCGCTCGCTCTCCAAATTCCACGAGCGGCATCCGTATGTCTTGCACATGGGCGGCCAGGAGTACCGGGTGGACTACCTGCCGGCGGAATCCAATACCGGCATGTTCGGCGGTAACTCCAACTGGCGAGGGCCGGTCTGGATGCCGGTGAACATCATGCTCGTTCGGGCGCTCCTGAATTTCTATGTGTACTACGGCGACAATTTCAAAATTGAATGCCCCACGGGGTCCGGCAAGATGATGAACCTCTTCGAGGTCTCCAAGGAGATTGGGGATCGGCTGAGCCGGATTTTTCTGCGGGACGAAGGTGGCCTGCGTCCGGTGTATGGAGGCACGGACAAGTTCCAGTCCGACCCGCACTGGCGCGACCACATTCTCTTCTATGAATACTTCCACGGCGACAACGGGGCGGGACTGGGCGCGAGCCACCAGACCGGCTGGACGGGGCTCGTGGCCAAAGTCATCCAGCTCAACGGGTTCCTGGACGCCAAGCGGCTCCTAGAAGCGGGCAAACGGGTCTCATACAAGGGCCCGCGATCATGAAGGGGTGCTCTTGAACGCCTGGGATCAATAGACCGCCATCCTTGAAACCAACACGTGGGTCTGGCTCTACGAGCGGAGCCAACGGCGCGGAGCCGCTGATGCCGACTACGTTCCCGCATCTCCGGAACCAGCAGTAGTTTCAGCGGAGCCACTCCTCCTTCAACATGTCCCTGGCGGGTTCACGAGGAAGGGAGCACGAATCTTGGACATGATCGTCCTACAATTCAGAGTCTTAGGCGACATCGGTATGCGACCTTTCAGCGAGTCAGTCTCTACTGTCCGAGATGAGCGAGCGCGCTGCGCAGCGGAGCACCAGAGATCTTCATCAACCCGTCGAGCGGACGGTCCATCTCCTCGATCAGAAAGATCGCACCGGAAACCGACAGCGCGCACACAACTAAGACCGCCACAACAGTTGCATTCTTATCGCTGAGCAGACCGAAACCGGCGAAGATGATGGCGAGCCAGAGGACCAGCACCACCAGGAACGGTGCTGGAATTGCGCCTTCCCCCTGCGCGATCAGCAACCAGCGCATCTGTGCTAGATCATTGACGAGCTCCAAGGCGCGTGCCTGGAGCGAGCGCTGGACGTCATTTCGTGGCGCGAGTTCCCGGAGCTTGGCCTGAATTTGCTCTATCCTGGCGAGCCTCTCAGGGGCGTCTAGCTTCGCTAGCTTGGAGCCTTCCTCGGAACGGATTACCTCGATCGCGGAGGCCACGGCACCGCGGAGCAAGTCACGGACTTCCTTCGTCTCCGGTCCGTAGTGGGCCAGCCCACGGTCGAGTTGGACAACCTTCACGGCACCCTGCGTGACCTCGTCTTTGACTTTGTCGAAGGAGGTTTTTGCGGAGGCGATCAGCAGGCCAAGAACGAGAGCGGACAACGTAGCGATTAGACCAGTTCCCAGCTTTACCACACCCGTTGAATCGTCGCTCAAGTGATGGTCGGGCAAGAACGCGCGAACGAACAACCCGAACAGCCCGCTGCCGAAGACGCACATAAACACGATTGAAGCGATTGCCAATGAGCTCATGATTTCCCTCTGCGTTTTGACTCGGAATTGATGGTGCTCCCGTTATGCGTTACGTACCGTGACCTGCCCCAATAAAAAGACTCCAGGTCTTATATGAAGGCCTGGGCGAAAGGAAGGCAGGCATGCCACGCATCACATATAGTTCCAAAGGGTTTGTTTTTGAATCAGCGGAGAGCATACGCGCTAGGACGTTGTAAATCGAGATGTTCCGAGGGGGCTTCGAGCTACAATTTTGAACTCTGGATAGACGATGGGGGGCAGGTTTGTTTCTGAAGCAATCTAAGATCGGGCTTCGTGAATGACTTCTGATTGAAACTGAGGGAGCCTTGCTGTGCTAAATTTGTGCTGAAAAACCTGCATAACGAATGGAATTTAACAGAACCAATCGAATCAATAAAAACGTCTCAAGCAACTGATTGGAAAGATAAAACGGGGAAACCTTCACAATACCAAGCCTGTAGTTGATCCTTTTTCTGACCTTGTAAGGGTGTAGCCCATTCGGCGCGCGGGGCAGCGACTGCTGGCCGCGCGCAGGAGGCCTCCATCCTAGTAACACGGGGGCCAGGGACTACACTCGTCTCCGAGTCGTCTAGGTTCTGGCCTTGACACATCTATATCGGAAAGATATAAGTACATATCTATAACGGAGGGATATAGATGAGCCCAAAGCCAAAACATGCGCCCCACCGAGTGCTGTTATCGCTGCACACCGAGCTGTATGACACCATTACTCGATTGTCCCGGGCGATGGATAAACCGCGTGCGGAGGTCATTCGGGAACTCTTGGCGCAGCAACAACCGATTCTGGATGTCATGGCCATAACCTTCGAACAAGCCAAAGCCGGACACAAAGAGCAAGTCGCGAGAGGATTGCAGAAACTGACAGGAGAGGCGTTAAAGGATTTGGGCGAAGTCATGTCACCAGCCAAGAGAAGAAAGAAGTAGTGCGCAGTGGCCGGTGATGCCCCCAAGCTGCTCCTGCACGGCCTTGATACGGTCCAGTGTGCCTATTACCTCAGTCCTCCTGTGTCTACACAGCTGGACTTCGCAAAGCTCGCCGTTATCAAGGAACAACTCCGGATGGACAAGAGCCGAGAGCCACGTCCGGTCAAACTTGGAGGTATGGAGTTTTTCCTCTATCCCTATGGAAGCAGTTCTGGCTATCCCTTCGTCCTGACAAATGAGGACTTCAAGATTGAAGTTGGGGAATTTAACCATCCATCATTCTTTGTCACCTTCAAGAGCCAAAGTCTCTGGAAGCATACAGCTTGGACATTGCATCAGCAGTTTTTAAATTGGGCTTCAGCAATAGGGTGTGACGTGCAACAAGCGGAAACACTCTCACGCGTGGATTTCAGCTTCGATTATGCTCTTGCTGAACGGGACTTTGACGCCGATTCGTTCGTCAGCCAATCCGATAAAGATAGCCAGCATCGCGAGCATGGGACGGTTCAAACCTTTACCCTGGGGAAAGGGGATGTGGTGTTGCGCGTTTATGACAAGGTCGCCGAGATCCGCCAGCAGAGTGCGAAGGTGTGGTTTTACCAGCTGTGGGGACAAGAGGAAAACGTTTGGCGCATCGAGTGGCAGGTGAGGAAGCCCGTCTTGCGGAGTTTTAACATCAGTACGTTCGTCGATCTCCGAGAGCAGCAGGGAGCCTTACTTCGGTATCTAGCGGATTATCACGACACGCTCCGGACTCAGACGCAGGATTCGAACCGTTCACGCTGGCCTCTCCATCCGTTATGGGCTGATTTACAGGAACGCATTGCCGCATTACATGTCCTGGAGTCTAAACAAATCGATGGAAAAGAAATGGTGTTGGATGAACGGCTGATCCGCTTGACGATTAGTGTGTACGGCTATCTGAAGCGGATGGCGGCTGTGTCCTGTGTGAAAGAGGGACGGCCCATGATGAGCGAGGAAGAAGCCTACGGTCTCTTGGGTGAGCGCCTTCCCCGGCTATTCGATCCGCTCAGTTGGAAACTCGATGTCCAGAAACGGATGAAAGCGATTGAGCTCGGAGAATGGTAACGAAACAAGAGATTATGGACCTCGTGAATCGGCGTGTGACCCACATGCTGTTGGTGGCGGAATCGTCGTTGCCGCCGAGTCAGTTTCAGGCGTTTCGGAAATTGATGCTGGATGCATTTGGAAAAAATGGATTGGTGGGGGAGTTGGAGCGGCTGTGTTGGTCAGTTGCGGCAGAGGAGCGGTAGGGAAAGGGCCGGAATAGATGATGCAGGAAAGGCGGTGGCCCATGAGTGTCCCCTGATATCGAGCACCATGAACTGAGGATGACCTTCGACGGGATGGTCCCAACGGTGTCCGACGCAGAGGTGTTGTTAATTGAGTCGTTCCTTGGGGATGTGCTACAAGCGATGCTTCAACAGGACGAAGAGAGGTAAGCTACCGTGATTGTTGCGCTGTACGCACGTGTTTCGACGACGAAACAGGCGGAAAAAGATCTCTCCATTCCTGATCAGCTGGGTCAGTTACGGACTTGGTGTCAGGCTCAAGGCCACCGTGTCGCGACCGAGTACGTGGAGCCTGGCGCATCAGCCACAGACGACCGACGACCAGTCTTTCAGCGAATGATTGCTGAAGCCTGTCATACTCCATCGCCCTTTGAGGCGA
>Ga0335084_10005276_pt1 | contig 12763 bp, 10 predicted proteins | sample Lox_Sample_44_FD_206721 | JGI IMG/M metagenome (GOLD analysis project Ga0335084, IMG submission 206721) | Soil microbial communities from Loxahatchee National Wildlife Refuge, Florida, United States - Lox_Sample_4.4 | ecosystem: Environmental > Terrestrial > Soil > Wetlands | place: USA... | reverse complement strand
GTGTTCGCACTTCTGCCTCGGAAAAACGCCGGCGGCGCGCTCAACTTGCTCAGGCAGAATCAGAGGGTGTCTTTCGATGTCACCGCGACCGCCAACGGCGCGCAAGCGCTGAACGTCAAGCCGATTGGCTGACGAGGCTCGGTGATGGACGAGCCCTGTGCGACGGGGCTCGTCCGTCACCGAGCCTCAGCAGAATCATGCGAAGCCGCCACCCCCGGCGGGCGACGAGCACCGATTGCCAGGCGAGTGAGCCCCGGAGCTTCCACCACATAAGCCCGTAGCTGCCCCAATCGAGGCTATGCGCAAGGAATGAGCGGCCCGCGACTCCGATCAGCGCTGCGGTCATCGAGCGCCTGGTCTCTTCGATCAACCGTCCAGCGGCGACTCGAGCACCGTGAGACATGTCGCGCACCCGGAGTCTGATCCAGTCACAGGCCGCGGGCTCGCTGTCGACGGCTGAGTCGAACAAAGCAAGATCTCGGATGCGATTCGTGACGTGCAACTGTATGCGGTGGCCTGGATCTCCCCGAGGTTGGCCGGCCGGCTTTTGCCCGACGAGCTTAGCTCTGTCCCAGGGCTGCCGCTGTTGTGAAGCGTGATCAGGAGCCAGAGCCTGCGCTGCCGGACCAACGGCCGTGAGCCGACCCGGTCCAGACGATTCTCGCTGGCGTAGAAATATAGCTGCGAAGCGGTCATCCAAAGGGCGTACGATCGCATACTCGCTCGATCAAGTATGAAAATCGTAGTTGATCGACATTCGCATGCGTCGCTAGACTAGCTTGACTAGAGAACGCGGAGGTGAAGATGGTCCGCTATGGGCAATACTGCCCGATCGCGAAGGCGCTGGAGTTGCTCGGTGAGCGCTGGACACTACTGATCGTCCGCGAGCTTCTCATGGGGAGTCGCCGCTTCAATGACCTGCGGCGTGGTGTCCCTCTAATGGCGCCGTCCGTGCTGTCGGAGCGGCTCAAGTCCTTGACCGAGCACGGTCTCATAGTGCGGGAGAAGATTCCCGATGCGCGCACTTACCATTATCACCTGACTACCGCGGCGGAGGAGTTACGGCCTCTGATCATGCACCTCGGGGATTGGGGGCAGCGCTGGTCACGCAGCAAGATGGCGGCAGGCGACCTCGATGCAAGTCTCCTGATGTGGGACATCCGGCGCTGTGTGCGCACTGACAAGCTGCCGAGGGCACCGGCAGTCGTCTTCTTCGAATTCCCGGACGCCAAGAAGGGCATGAAGCACTGGTGGCTGCTTGCGCAAGACGGCGATGTCGACCTTTGTCTCGAGGATCCCGGCCATGAAGTCGATCTAACCATTTACTCCAGCCTTAGGACGATGACCCAGATCTGGATGGGAGACTGTTCGCTCAGTCAGGGGCGCGCGAAAGGGTTGGTCAAAGTCCTTGGCACATCTCAATGGGTTCGCAGCGTCGGAGACTGGTTGGGTCCAAGTCCATTTGCGCATGTTCGGCCGGCAGGGATAAGCGCCGCAATCGCAGCCTGACCATAGGCGACTATGCGATTGGCGTGGGAACTTCGATGCACCATTTTGAACCAACGCCTCCTATCGTGAAGTAGAGGGCAGATAGGATTCTCGTACTTGATTGCGTCACACCTCTGAGTAGACTGCATCTCGCCGACAATATCGCGGTAAACAATGAGGGGAGTCAGTCATGTCCCTGAGATTGCATTGGTCCCTTCAGTTGGCCGTGGTCGGTCAGCTGTCTTGTGCCGCCGTTCAGGCCGATACCGTCACGAACTGGAACGAGACCGCCCAAGAGGCGATTGTGTCGTCCGACCAACACGACGAGTTGCGAGCTCGGGCGGTTACGGGGCCGTCCACTGTTGCCGTGATTCGCAGGCAGAGCAGCTCAGACGCAGACAAGCTTGAACTGGAAGGAGTATCCGAATGGCTGAGAGCCCGATTTAGCCCTTCGGAATTGGAAGCCCTGCAGGTCGGCGACGTGACTGTCGAAGCGCACTTGTGTGGCTGCTATGACAAACCGAAGAGGCATTTTCCCTACCGAATGGTGGTGATCAACACTCCCAAGGGAGATTTGGTTGCAAGGCCGGAAAATAGAGAAGTGTCGGTAGGTCTCACTCCCCTCGCATTCCGGCGGGATAACCAATACTGCGATGTGGATGCAGAGAATCGCTGCTACGGACCGTTCTCGGATCCCTGTGACTTCAGCGACTTCAGATATGGTCCACTCCTGAGCATCTTCTTCCCGACTTGTATGTCGGAAGAACCCGAACCCAGGGCCACGGACACGGATGCATGGCGGGTCTATTGACCAAACTCCAACTGGCGCCAAGTTCCAATCTGAGCGGCCGCCAGCCTACCGGCCATGTCGCTCAACGATGCCGCCAGTTCTCCCTGCCAAGATCGCCATTCGGACACTGAGTTCATCTGCCGGATGCCCGTTCATGCCCGAGCGCAGCTACCGAGCTCTCGCTATAGGCGTCGGCGGGAAACGGATCGTTTAGCACGCTAAGCCTGTTCCGAGGCGGGCAACCGCCGGTACAGCGTGGGCACGGGTACGCCGAGATTGCGGCCAACGTCGCGGGGTAGCATACGTCCCGCCAAACGGATCTAGAGGAGACGTAGACCGCCGTCAAAGCCTGCGCTGGTGCGGCGAGCAAACTGACGCGGTTCTCGACCGCCGGAAAGAGATCATGCAGATACGGAAACCGAGCTGCTTATTGGCCGCGATCGCTGCCTTCGGCAATCTCTTCGTCAGCAGTGAGTCATGGGCAGCGGCGGTCGACTGCTCCGGTACGAAGAAATCGAAGCACCTCACTGAGCCGACTACTGAACCGCTCCGGGTTCTTCGGAGACCTTTCGGTTTGAGTCATGCCGTCATGGCCGACTCGGTTGCTGCTCGATAGTACGCTGCCTCGCGTTCAGCCCGAGGAACATGTCCGATCGGTTCGAGCAGGCGACGATGATTGAACCAATGCACGCACCTCAACGTCGCGAACTCCACTGCATCCAGGTCGCGCCACGGACCGCGCCGGAGAATGACTTCGGTCTTGTACAGCCCGATGATCGATTCGGCCGACGCGTTGTCGTAGGAATCCCCGATGCTGCCCACCGAGGGCTCCAGCCCTGCCTCTTTGAGCCGCTTGGCGTAGCGGATCGAAAGATATTTCGCGCCCCTGTCGCTGTGATGAACCAGGCTCTGCTCCGACCCAGGGCAGCGCTCGTATAGCGCTTGCTCGAGCGCATCGAGGGCCAAGTCAGTGCGAGGCCTGTTGGACACACGCCAGCCTACGATACGGCGGGCGAACGCGTCGATGACGAAGGGCGCGTAGACAAAGCCGCGCCAGGTCGCCACATGGGTCAGATCCGAGACCCACAGCGCGTCGGGTCGCTCCACCACAAAGTTGCGCTTGACCCCATCCTCGGGGTGCGCCAGCGCGGCATCTGCCACCGTGGTCTTGAACCCGCGCCCCGGTACGGCCCCGCGCAGACCCAGCCGAGCCATCAAACGAGCTACGGTACAGCGGGCCACCGCGATGTCTTCGCGATTGAGCTGGCGCCACGTCTTGCGCACCCCGTAGAGCTGGAAGTTCTCCTCCCACACACGCCGGATCTGCCCTTCCAGTTCCCGATCCCGCCGCGCCCGTGCAGGCGCTCGGCTGGGATCAGCCCGTCGAGCTTTGTACTCGTAGTAGGTCGAGGGGCCCATCGGCAGCAGCGCGCGAGAATCGGCTCGACCCCGTAGACTTCTCGGTGGCGGCCACCATCAGTTCTCGCGGCGGTCGAGCTCCGCCTGGGCGAAAAAAGCCGACGCCTTGCGCAAGATCTCGTTGGCCCGGCGCAGCTCCTTGTTCTCGCGCTCTAAGGCCTTGAGCCGCTCACGCTCATCGCTGGTCAGACCCGGCTTGTGGCCCTGCTTGCGTTCGGCTTGCCGCACCCGCTTACGCAGTGTCTCGCTGGTGCAGCCGATCTTCTCGGCGATCGAGCCGATGGCTGCCCACTGCGACTCGTACTCGCTCTGGTGCTCCAAGGCCAGTCGAATCGCCCGTTCTCGCACCTAGGGGGAATACTTCTTCGATGCTCTCATAGACTCCTATCCCCTCAAGAATTGGAGTCTTTGGCAATCCCGAGGCGGTTCAGCCGCAGCTCTTTCTGGCGCATCCTGCGGCGGTGTATCCTTATAGCGAGCTGATAGTCAATGAGCTTCGGGCAGGTACCCCTGGACGGCTGGCGGGCTCGTGGCCTAACACGGAGAGGCTCGAATATGCGCAATTTCTGTTCCGGTTCATTCCGGCCGGCCAGGGCGCCGGCACAGTCACCATCCGTTCTGGCCCCGCCTCGGCAGCGGCGCGAGGGTAGCGCTGGACGCACCTGGACTGCGGTTACGCACCAGGCTGCTGCACTGGCGTGTGACAGCGGACGGCTCGACATTTCCCGAACGGTGCTGCATCCGCAGAGCGCTGCGGTGCAAGCCAGGCTCGACGTTGGCCAGCCCGAACAGGATGAGCAGCAAGCCGAACGCATCGCGGATCGGGTGATGCGCATGCCCGCGTCGGGTCGATCGATCGATTGCGGGGCGGGAACCAGTGCAGCGAGCGAAGCGCAGCAGATTGGCGGAGCATTCACGCCATACTTGAATAGCCAGACGAAGACCGAGGCGGAGTCCTCTTCGCCCCTCGAAGCCGCACTAGGCCATGGTCGCGGGCGCGGCGCGCCACTTCCCGATGAGGCGCGCGCGTTCTTCGAGCCACGCTTTGGCTACGATTTCGAGCATGTGCGCATTCATGCCGACAGCGAAGCAGCTGCCGCCGCGCGCCAACTCGGTGCCCAAGCCTTCACCCATGGAGCGGACCTCTATTTTGGGACAGCCCGTTACCAACCGCACTCCGCCGGCGGGCGTCGGTTGCTGGCGCATGAACTCGCGCACGTCGTGCAGCAGGGAGAGGCGAGCTCGGGCCGGTCCGCCATCCAGCGCTTTCCCGACGCTTCGACGACTTACCGGGTCCAGTCTGGAGACAGCCTGCAGGGTCTTGCAGCGAAATTTGGCGTATCTGTTACCGAATTGGTAGCAGCGAACAGCGACAAAGTACGAACTTGGAAGACGAGCACCGGCAAAGAGATCAAGGGATTCGACGCCAACGAGCTGATTGTCATCCCGAAGCCAGCGGAGAGTGGTGAGCGGACCGCGCCTAAGGAAGAGAGTGCAGCTCGAGAGATGCTGCAGAAGGTCGGTGGCGAGCTAGCGCGCGTCATTGGGGATGTGTGGAACTGGCTGGTCGGCCCGGAGGAAGCCCCGGCGAAGGGTCCGCAAGAGGGGGCAGAGCAGCCTCCGACTGGCGCGGCGAAAGATCCGATTCAGGTAATCGAACTGCACAACAAGCTTGGTACATTCGGCGCAGAAGGGGTGAGGGTCACCTCGACCACGCGTGACCCACAGAAGCAACTCGACATTCTTCGCGGTTACTGCCTTCAGAACCGGGCAGCGCTGGACGCATACGCAGCCCGCACCGACTGGCTCAAAGGGGAGTTGCGCTGGGATGCGCTGGAATCCTGCACGCTTTCGGATAGCGATACATGGTTACCGTTCTTCTTTGCGCTCTATTACGGCGGTGGGGGGCCAGGTACGTCGTCGGAAGATCGAACCTTGCCTCTCGTTGCATCGCCGATGCAAAAGACATGGAAGGGCAGGGACGCCAATGCCTCGCCGCATTTGGCCGGCAAAGCGATGGATGTAAAGGATGGAAATCTGGAAGTCCTGGCTGGCAAGATCAAGACCGCGATTCCAGAGTTCAACAAGCAGTCGGGCAAGTTTCCAGTGAACTCGACGCAGATGGAGACAGCGCAGGGCCAGAAACTCGTCCATATCAACTTCGTGCACCCCGTTTTTCCGGTGTCTCCGGTTACGAAGCCTGAGGACAAAGGCACGATCTAGCTCGGATCCTTCAGTGCGCCCCCAAAGATGGCGAGACCCGCGATGCACGGTACCTGCGGTGCATTCGAAGCGCGTGCGATTCGTCCCGTCGGGCTACTCGGGTGCGCCGGAACGTGGAGCAGGGCCCCCTCGGGGATGCGAACGTGGAACCGGCCGTAATGGCGCGTCATCACCGGCCTCGTGCGCATCTCCGCGGTCAGATCCCCAGCAAGCTGGGGCCCGTCTTCCGCGCTCCGACGCGCCATCCATCGGACAAGGCCGACGGAACCTGCTCCGCGCTGCGCGGGACCTGGCGGTCGATTCCCGGCCATTTGCGGCATGCCCCTTTTGCCAATGGGCTTGGCGATTGGCTGCGAGAGTCGAGCCACAGCTGGCTCGGAACTCGCCTCGCCATGCCGCCCGGCCCTCGGCGAGTGCGTGCATTTGGGGCGGGGACGGGCGGCGGCGCGCTGCTCCCGCAAACGGCCGCAAGCGGTAACCTGTCGCAGCGCGACCCCGAGTCCCTCATGAGATATCCGGGCTGATATGGTCGCCTCTATCAAGTACCACGGTACGGTACGGTGCGCCGCCGTGCACTAGACGTTCCCTGAGCGTCAATCCGGCGAGGGAATCTCTGAAACTGCGGCGTCCTGAGGGTAGGCTGGCTGCCGCTTGCGTCTGTGCGTCGGCTCTACTGGCCCGCCAGCTCCGCCCGCACCTCATCCAACAGCCGCGCCGCCTCGCTCCCACGCACGCGGGCGATGTCGTCCTGATATTTGAGTAGCGTGCCGAGCGTATCGTTGATGACCTGCGGGTCGAGGCTGAGCCGATCGAGCACGGCGAGCGCCTTGGACCAGTCGATGGTCTCGGCCACGCCGGGCAGCTTGAACAGGTCCAGCCCGCGCAGCTTCTGCACGAACGCGACCACTTGGCGCGACAGTTCGCGCGGGGCTTCCGGCGCTTTACGCGCCAGGATCTCCAGCTCGCGCGCCGCGGTGGGGTAGTCCACCCAGTGGTACAGGCACCGGCGCTTGATCGCATCGTGGATCTCGCGCGTGCGGTTCGAGGTGATCACCACGATCGGCGGCTCCTGCGCGCGGATCGTGCCGATCTCGGGGATCGTGACCTGGAAGTCGGATAGCACTTCCAGCAGATACGCTTCGAACGGCTCGTCGGTACGGTCGAGCTCGTCGATGAGCAGCACCGGCGCCGCTCCCAGCGACCCTTCCAGCGCACGCAGCAATGGACGTCGGATCAGGAAGCGCTCCGAGAAGATGTCCTGGCCGAGCGCCTCGCGGGAGTGCGCGCCTTCGGCCTCGGCCAGCCGGATCTCGATCATCTGCCGCGAGTAGTTCCACTCGTACACGGCGGAGGCGATGTCGAGGCCTTCGTAGCATTGCAACCGAATCAGTTCGCGGCCCAGGGCGTGGGCCAGGACCTTGGCGATCTCGGTCTTGCCCACGCCCGCCTCGCCTTCCAGGAACAACGGGCGACCCATGCGCAGCGCCAGAAATACGGCGGTGGCGAGACTGCGCTCGGCAACGTAGTCGCCGGAGGCGAGCAGCGCGACCGTATCGTCGATGGAGGCAGGGAGCGTGGCCGCGGGAGTTGGGTCGGTGGGCATCGGCGCAATGTACCGGAAGCGGGACTACAGCCGCAACCGGGTCACAGACCCGGAACGTCCGCCAGCACCCGCGTCGCCGAGCGGAACTGGGTCTCGTAAAGGCGGCGGTAGAGCCCGCCTTCGGAGAGCAGGCGTTCGTGCGGGCCGACTTGAACGATGCGGCCGCGGTCGAGCACCACGATGCGGTCGGCATGCAGAACGGTGGACAAGCGGTGTGCGATCACCACGTTCGTGCGCCCGCGCATGAGCCGCCTGAGCGCATCCTGGATCAGGTGCTCGCTCTCGCTGTCGAGCGCGCTGGTTGCCTCGTCCAGAATGAGGATGCGCGGGTCGCCCAGAAACGCCCGCGCGATCGCGATCCGCTGGCGCTGGCCTCCGGAGAGCTTGGCGCCGCGCTCGCCGAGCAGCGTGTCGTAGCCTTCCGGCAGCTCCCGGATGAAGACATCGGCATGGGCGGCCTTCACCACCCGTTCCAGCTCGGACTCGCTGGCATCCGGCCGGCCGTAGAGGATGTTGTCGCGTACCGAGCCCGAAAACAGCAGCGTATCCTGCGCCACGATGCCGATCTGGCTGCGCAGGGAGCGCAGCGTGACTTCGCGCAAGTCCACTCCGTCGACGCGCACGCTTCCGCGCACGGGGTCGTAGAAGCGCGGGAGAAGCTGCACGAGCGTAGTCTTGCCGGCACCGCTGGGCCCCACCAGCGCCACGACCTCGCCCGGCCGAATGGCGAGATCGATGTCTTTGAGGATGAGCTGCTCGGGCGTGTAGCCGAAGCTCACATGGTCGAAGCGGATGTCGCCATGGATACGCGGCAGCGGCGTCGCGCCGGGGCGCTCGCGCACATCGGGCTGGGTGTCGAACACCTCGAAGATGCGCTCGATCGCCGCGAGCGAGTTCTGCAGCACGGTGTTCATCTCGCTGATGCGGTTGACGGGGAAATACAGCTGCCGCAGCAGATGGATGAACGCCACCACCACGCCGATGCTCGATTGACCCTTGAAGATCTGCCATCCGCCGTACCAGATGAGTCCCAGCGTCGCCATCTCGGTCAGCCACTGGACCAGTGAGCTGGACATGTTCGTGGTCCGCACGTTGGCCATGACCAGATCGAAGAGATTGCGGGCGCGAGTGAAAAACCCACGCGACTCGCGCCGCTCCGCCGCGAAGCTCTTGACCACCGCATAGCCCGCGATGCGCTCCTGCAGCTCGCCGGAAAACTCTTCCATCGCCTCCTGCACCTCGCGCGAGGTGCGCTTGGACTCGGCTCCGTAGATGCGCATACAGGCGATGTACAGCGGGAACACGAGCAGCGCCGCGAGCGTGAGCCGCACGTCCATGGCAAGCAGCAACGCGAGGTAGAACACGCAGCTCACCGCGTCCATCCAGATGTTGGTCATGGCCGCGCCCACGAAATTCTGGGCGAGCGCGATGTCGGCCGTGAGCCGCGAGACGATGCCGCCGGATTGGCGCGTCTGGAAGAACGAGTGGCTGAGCCGCTGGATGTGCTGGAACAGGTCGCTGCGCAAGTCCAGCATCACGCGGTGGCCGGCGAGCTGGGCGAGGTAGCTGCGGTAGTACATCGCCACGCCCCATACCGCGTACACCACCAACAGCGTGCCCACCAGAAGATTGAACTGGCCCCACGCCGTCGTCGCATGCCACGAGGCCGGCATCAGGCCTGCCAGCCAGGCGAGGTAGTGTTGGGTCGCACCGAAGACCGGGTCGGTGGGCGGCGGCGCGGCGCCGAACTGCGGCACCAGCCGATCGGTCATGAAGCGCAGCACGATCGCGAAGGCCGCGGGTAGCGTGAACTTGAGGATCCCGCACAGCGTCGCCCCGAGGATCAGCGCCCAGTACGGGCGGACGTACGCCAGGAACCGGCGCACCGGTGAGGCCTGCGGTACCGACGAAGGGGAGGGTGCTGCAGCCGTGCTGCGGGGCGGACTCGAGGAATCGGGCATGCTTCGGACTGGTGCGGCTTCCGTCCTTCCGGAATGCACCATATCGGAGATTATCTCAGAAACTCGATACCCGGATCGGTGCCGCCTCCTGCCGCTTCCCGAACGAGACTGCGGAGGTGAAGCTTGCGAAGGCTCCGAAGGATGTGAAGGTCGCGATCATCCATGAAGCCGGCCCTTACGGCACCGGCGGCGCCGTGGGCAACGAGCAGACCTGCACGAGATACGGCACGCAGATCTTGCTCAAGGAGGGGTACTCGGCGATTGCTCCCGACTGCTCCACCCTGGTCACCAAGCTTCGGCGCAAAGTCCTTCCTGCCAGGCAGCGAAGTGTCGGGACTGAGCGAGCACCGCTGACCGGCGGTTGAACGCTCCCGGCCCGAACAGTTGACGTCCAACTCTCTGGGAGCAATCATCGGCAACGACGAGCGCCGAGCGCAGTCGTCTCGCTAGCTGAGGCTGACCCGGTCGAGTGCCGTGCGGGGGGGGGCTGGCTGAGCGCGACCGGTGCGGCATTCGGCGAGAGCGGCAAGCATCACGACCCCATCGTCCAGGCAGACAATCAAACGATCGTTCGAGAGGAGGCAAACATGAGCAAGGTTGCGTATGTCACAGGCGGGATGGGTGGGATCGGCACCGCCATCTGCCGGAAGTTCCACGACATGGGCTACAAGGTGATCGCGGGGTGCGGGCCGACGCGCAACTTCGAAAAGTGGTTGGCTGAGCAAAAGACCGGTGGATACCAGTTCTACGCCTCGGTGGGCAACGTGGCCGACTGGGAGTCGACAAAAGCCGCCTTCGACAAGGCCAAGGCACAGCACGGCACCATCGACATCCTGGTGAACAACGCCGGCATCACCCGCGACGGGGTGTTCCGCAAGATGCCGCTCGAAGACTGGCTGGGAGTGATCAACACCAATCTGAACAGCCTCTTCCACGTCACCAAGCAGGTGATCGACGGCATGCTGGACAAGGGCTGGGGACGGATCATCAACATCTCCTCGGTCAACGGAGAGAAGGGACAGTTTGGCCAGACCAACTACTCGGCGGCGAAGGCGGGCATGCACGGCTTCACCATGGCACTGGCGCAGGAGGTCGCCAACAAGGGCGTAACGGTCAATACCGTCTCGCCCGGCTACATCGCCACCGACATGGTGATGGCGGTTCGCGAGGACGTGCGTGAGAAGATCATCCAGACGATCCCGGTCAAGCGGTTCGGCAAGGCCGAGGAGATCGGTTCGATCGTCGGGTGGCTCACCACCGACGACGCGGGTTTCACCACCGGGGCAGACTTCTCCTGTAACGGCGGCCTGCACATGGGTTGAGCGGCAGGCGGCGCAACAGGCTGGCGCCGATGGGGCCCTGCACCCGTTCAGCGTGGAAGAGGCATGAGGGCTTCGCGTTACGGAGCGAATCCGTGGTGAGTCTGTGCACCTGCCGGGCCGGAGTTGTCAGTGACGAACCCCGGCACTGGTGCTATCGCGTCGGATGCAGCGGGAGGCTGCTTTCTTCGATACGACAAACTTGAGTTGAAGCCAGGCCCGACTCGCTTTGAACCACCCCCATCAGATCAAAATGACGAAGCCTCCACTGCTCCAGCGACTCCGCGCGAACAAAGGCTCCGGCCAGGCGGTGGCTGTGGGGGTCTGCTGGTACACCGAGACCGGCTGGGCACGGGTCAAGGAGACCGCAACCGACCCTCAGCGATTCGAAGCCACCTACGAAGAGTGGCGCACCATGGCGGAGAAGTCGATGCTTGATCTCTCGAGTGTGGGCATCTCTCCCGTCAAGGTCACGATAGATCCCGACGAATTCGCTGCCTGGTGCAACAGATTTCGCAGGAAGAACACCGCCTCGGCACGGGCCAGGTATGTTTCGGCCCAGCTTCGGCGTACCGGCGGTGCAAGGGCCGGGACCACGAGCTGACGCGATCCGGTTGCAGGGGGTTCGGCGCGCCGATAAGATGGGCATCGGCAGACTATGCGCATACTCGAATACTCGGGGCTCGACACCGCGCGGGTCGCCACGCAGTACCGTGCGGTCTGTGAGGCGATCGTCCGGGGGGACTTCCACGCCGCGGACGTCAAGAAGCTCACCAATTTCAGCCACCGCAAGTTCTACCGCGCCAAGCTCGATTACGCCAACCGGTTGTTGTTCACACTGATCCGGCATAACGGCGAGACGTCTGCGCTGATGCTGGAGGTGATCGAGCAGCACGCCTACGAGCGCTCGCGCTTCCTGCGCGGGGCTGCGGTGGACGAGGAGAAGATCCTGTCGGTGGACAGCAGCACGGCGTCGGGCGAGGCCGAGCCGGTGCGCTATCTGCACCCGCAACGGCGCGAGATCCACTATCTCGACAAGCCGCTCTCCTTCGACGACGCGCAGGAGGCAGTGTACCGCCTTCCGGCCCCGCTGGTGATCGTGGGCAGCGCCGGCAGCGGCAAGACGGCGCTTACGCTCGAGAAGATGAAGCACGCCGAAGGCGAGGTGCTGTACGTCACACACTCCGCCTACCTCGCCCAGAACGCGCGCGACCTGTACTACGCCCACGGTTTCGAACGCGCGGGACAGGACGCGGTGTTTCTCTCCTATCGCGAGTTCGTCGAGACCCTGCGCGTGCCGCCAGGCCGCGAGGCGACTTGGCGAGATTTCCGCGGCTGGTTTGCGCGCCAGCAGCAGGCCTTCAAGGGCGTGGACGCACATCAGGCGTTCGAGGAAATGCGCGGCGTGATCGCGGCGGAAGCGGGCGGCGTGCTGGCGCGACAGGCGTATCTCGATCTGGGTGTGCGCCAGTCGCTGTTTGCGGACGCCGAGCGCGCTCGGCTCTACGACCTGTTCGAGCGCTATCGTGAGTGGCTTGCCGAGGCGAACCTCTTCGATCTGAGCTTGATCGCTCAGAGCTGGCTGCCGCTGGCGCAGCCGCGCTACGATTTCGTGGTGGTCGACGAGGTCCAGGACCTCACCCCCGCCCAGCTGTTGCTGGTGCTCAAGACCTTGAAGCACCCGGACAACTTCCTGCTGTGCGGCGACTCGAACCAGATCGTGCACCCGAACTTCTTCTCTTGGAGCAAGGTGAAGACCCTGTTCTGGCGCGATGAGACGCTGGCCGCGCGCCAGGAGCTGCGGATGTTGCGGGCGAACTTCCGCAACGGTCGGGAAGCCACGAGGGTGGCCAACACGCTGCTCAGGATCAAGCAGCGGCGCTTCGGCTCGATCGACCGGGAGAGCAACTTCCTGGTGGATGCGGTGGGCGACGAGCCCGGGGCCGTGACCCTGCTGCCG
>Ga0335084_10005275_pt1 | contig 12763 bp, 13 predicted proteins | sample Lox_Sample_44_FD_206721 | JGI IMG/M metagenome (GOLD analysis project Ga0335084, IMG submission 206721) | Soil microbial communities from Loxahatchee National Wildlife Refuge, Florida, United States - Lox_Sample_4.4 | ecosystem: Environmental > Terrestrial > Soil > Wetlands | place: USA... | reverse complement strand
GCCGCGCGAAGTTGGGGAAGCGAACCGGGTCGATCCGCCCGTTCGCGTCCAGGAGCGAGTTCATCGGGAGCTCGTCGAAGGTCACGAGCACGACCGGGGTCGCACGCGGTCGCTCCCCCGCTGCGAACGCCTTGTCGGTCGCGCCGAGCGTGAGCCGGGAGACGTCCGAGTGGAACAGGAACACGGCGAGGAAGAGCAGGGGCGCGGGCGCGAGCACGGTGAGCGTCGTGCGCGCGGCGGAGGTCGAGACGTAGAGCGCGGCCGCTCCTGCCGCGGCTGTTGCGGCAAGGCCGACCAGCAGCCAGTCCGAGACGCCGAGACCGTGGATCGCCTGGAGGACGAAGAGCCCGAAGAGCCCGCCTACGAAGCACGCGTGGACGATGCCGCGTGCCCGCCGCGGCGTGAGCGCTTCGATCCCGAGCAGCAGCGCTGGCGGGAGCAGGAGGACGGCGAGACCGAACACGACGACGTCCCATCGAGTCGAGCCGCGGGCGGCGAAGAACTCGCCGTTGCGGCCGAGGAGGTCGAACAACGGCTGCGCGATCGCGAACGAGGACAGCACGAGCAGGTGCAGCCCCGCGATCCGAAGAGGTGGGGCGGCCCGCGCGGTCATGTCAGAGGTGAGGCGCGATCAGCTCCGCGACACGCTCGAGGAAGACGCGGTCGTCGCCGCCGAAGGCCGCGGGCCGGTCGGAGTCGATGTCGATCTCTCCGACCACGCGCCCCTCGTGCGCGATCGGCACGACGATCTCCGAGCGGGTCGACGGGAAACACGCGAGGTAGCGCGGGTCGTCGTTCACGTCGTCGACGATCTCCGTCTCGCCTGTAGCCGCCGCCGCTCCGCAGATGCCCTGGCCGACGGGAATGCGCACGTGCTCGGTCGCCTCGGGGCCCTTCCACGGCCCGAGCACGAGATCGTCTCCCTCGACCAGATAGATGCCGAGCCAGGAGTAATGGTCGAAGCCGTCGTGCAATGCGTCGACCACCTCGCGCAGGGTCTCGTCGCCCCCGCGGGCCACGATTTCCTCGATCTGGTCGAGGACGGTTGCGTGCTCAGCCGTCGAGGTCATCGCCCTCGAACGCGCGGATCTTCTCGCGGTACCAGTCGGGCACGAGGCAGGCTCTGCGCTCGTCGAGATCGACGAGGACCATCACCTGCTTCGCGGTCACCATCAAGACGTCGTCTTCCATGCGGTAGGCCGCACATTCGCACGTCACGCTCGTTCGGCCAATGCGGGCGACGCGGATGAAGACCTCGATCAGGTCGTCGAAGCGCGCGGGAGCGAGGTATTCGATCGTGTTCGCGCGCATGACGAACTCCTCGTCGCGCGCGTCGCGGTCGAGCATCCCGAGGTGGCGGTGGTACTCGACCCGGGCGCTGTCGAAGTAGGGGAAGTAGCGGCCGTAGTAGACGATGCCCTGCGCGTCCGTGTCCGAGAACGCAACCCTGGTCAGCGCCGAGTACTTGAACGGCGGCTTGCGGTCGGTCGTCCGACCGAGCTCGAGCTCGGTCATTCGTGACGGCGGCGCGTCGGAAGCGGTGGAAGGCCGCCTTCGGACGCATGCGCCATCCGCCGGTCCCGGACGACCGACGTCACGATCCACGCGGCAACGGCGACGAGGACAAGCCCGATGAAGACGAAGGGGATGAAGACGTAGTCGACGCTGAGCCGCTTCGGCTCCGCGCCGGCGCCTTCCTCGCCCTGCCCGGGGAGGATGAAGTCCTGCTGTGCCGGTGGGGCGAGCACGAGGGCGGCCGTGCACGTTGCAAGAGCACCGAAAACGGCCTGCCGGGCGATGGACACGTTCTAGAGCGTAGCCGTACGAATTACGTCAAGCACCTGTTCTTTCTTCTGGTCCATCAGCTCACGCGAGCGCGCCTCCAGATTCAGACGTAGAAGCGGCTCCGTGTTGGACGGGCGGACGTTCATGTGCCAGTCCTCTGCCTCGATGGAGATCCCGTCGAGATGGCCGATCGTGCCCTCCTCGCCGAAGCGCTCCTCGAGCCGCTCCAGGGTGAGAGGCACGTCGGCGACGGGGGTGTTGAGCTCGCCGGTCAGGAAGTAGCGCTCGCGGAACGGGGCGAGGATCTCCGAGAGCTTCTGGCCCTTGCGCGAGACGAGCTCGAGCATGAGCAGGAACGGGATCACTCCCGAGTCGGCCTGGGTGAAGTCACGGAAGTAGTAGTGGCCGGAGACCTCGCCGGCGAACGCGGCGTCCTCCTCGCGCATGCGGTGCTTGATGAACGCGTGACCGACGCGGTTGACGAGGGGGATCCCGCCCGCGCGCTCGATGGTGTCCGGCACGGCCCAGCTCGCGCGCACGTCGTAGATGATCTTCGCGCCCGGCTCCTTCTCGAGGACCGCCTCGGCGAGGAGCGCCGTGACGAAGTCGCCGGGAACGAACTCGCCCGTGTCGTCGATGAAGAAGCAGCGGTCGGCGTCGCCGTCGAACGCCGCGCCGAGCGCTGCCTTCGACTCGAGCGTCTTCTGCACGATGAACTCGCGGTTCTCGGGCAGGAGCGGGTTCGGCTCGTGGTGCGGAAAGCTCCCGTCGGGCTCGAAGAAGAAGCGCTCGGTCTCGACCTGCGGCAGCCGCTCGAGCACGGGCGGGAGCATCACGCCGCCCATCCCGTTCGCCGCGTCGATCACGATCTGGAGCGGCGAGACCCTGTCCACGTCGATGAAGGACAGGACCCGGTCGAGGTACGCGGGCCAGATGTCGTAGCTTCGGACCGGTCCCGGGGTCTGTCCCCCTGACACGGCCGGAAGGGACAGGGCGCGGTCGCGGACGTCGAGCAGGCCGGAGTCGCCGCCGACCGGGAGCGCGCCGGCTCGAACGATCTTCAGGCCGGTGTACTCCTTCGGGTTGTGCGACGCGGTGATGGCGACCCCGCCGTCGAGGCCGAGCTCGCCCACCGCGAGATAAACCATCTCCGTGCCGACGAGTCCCAGCTCGAGCACTTCCGCGCCCGCCTCGCTCGCACCGCGGATGAGCGCGTCGGCCATGGAGGGAGAGGACTCGCGCATGTCGTGCCCGACGGCGATCACCCGCGGCTCGAACAGCTCGGCGTAGGCCCGCCCGACCGCGTATGCGCCCTCTTCGTCAAGCTCCGACGGATAGAGCCCGCGGACGTCGTAAGCCTTGAAAACAGCGGGATTCAGCACCCCGCGGATGCTACTTGCGGGGGAAGCCAGGAGGGCCAGCGGTCGTTCTACACTGGTGTACGTGGAACGAAAGCTTGCGACGGTGCTTTTCGTCGATCTCGTGGACTCCACCGCCCTCGTGACAGGCGCGGATCCGGAGGTCGTGCGCCGCCGTGTCCAGACATTTTTCGACCGCGTCTCGCATTGCGTGATCACCCACGGAGGCATCGTGGAGAAGTTCGCGGGCGACGCGGTCATGGCCGCCTTCGGGATCCCGCAGGCCCACGAGGACGACGCCGAGCGTGCGGTTCGCGCGGGACTGGCGATCCTGGAGGCGGTCGACGAGCTCGAGCTCGAGGCCCGTGTCGGGGTCGAGTCGGGCGAGGTCGTCGCCGAGGACGGCGAGGCCACGTTCGCGACGGGCGAGGCGGTCACGCTGGCCGCACGCCTCGAGCAGTCGGCCGAGCCGGGCCAGCTGCTGCTCGGACCCGGTGCGCACCGGCTCACGCTCGGCCGCGTCGAGGTCGAGGACGTCGGGCCGGTCGCGCTCAAGGGCCTCCCCGAGCCGATCTGGGCCTGGCGCGCGCTCGGCACGAACGGGACGGGCCGCGGACGCCATTCGATCCAGGCGCCGCTCGTCGGCCGTGAGGCCGAGGTGGACCTGCTCACGAACACCTACCAACGCGCCGTTCGCGACCGCCGCGCACACCTGTTCACGATCTACGGTGAGCCCGGAGTCGGCAAGAGCCGCCTCGCGCGCGAGTTCTCGGGCTCGCTCGAGGGCGCGACCGTGCTCAGCGGCCGCAGCCTTCCGTACGGCGAGGGCGTCACGTACTGGCCGCTCGCCGAGATGGTCAAGTGCGCGGCCGGGATCGCAGACGACGACCCGCTCGAGGTCGCGATCGAGAAGCTTCGCGCGTTCTGCGAGGACGAGGTGGTGGCCGACCTGCTCGGGCTCGCCTCGGGCGTGCTAGAGGCCGTGCAGGCCGAACGAAGCCAGCAGGAGATCGCCTGGGCCGCGCGCGAGTGGGCCCAGCGGCTCGCAGAGGAGCAGCCGCTCGTGCTCGTCTTCGAGGACATCCACTGGGCAGAAGAGCCCCTCCTCGAGCTGATCGAGCACCTCGCGACGTGGGTACGAGAGGCGCCGCTGCTGCTCGTCTCGCTCGCGCGGCCGGAGCTGCTCGACATCCGTCCCGGCTGGGGCGGAGGACGCGTCCGCGCGACGGCGATCGAGCTCGAGGCGCTTCCGCGCGAGGAGAGCGAGGAGCTCGTCGAGGCGCTGCTCGACGGCGCGGAGCTGACCGAGCGCGCGCGGCGCGAGCTGCTCGACAAGACCGAGGGCAACCCGCTCTACGTCGAGGAGACGATGCGGATGATCGCCGAGGAGGGCGTCCAGTCGGTCGACCGGATCCCGGACACGCTGCAGGCGTTGATTGCCGCGCGCATCGACCGCCTTCCGCCCGATGCCAAGTCGATCCTCCAGCGTGCGGCCGTGATCGGCCGCGTCTTCTGGGGGGCCGCGCTGGAGCGGCTGTCGCCCGAGATGGAGTCGATCGAGGGGCCGCTCGACGACCTGCTGCTGCGCGACTTCATCCTCGACGAGCCGCGCTCCTCGATCCGCGGGGAGCCGGCCTACCGCTTCAAGCACGTGCTGATTCGCGAGGTGGCGTACGCGGGGCTCTCGAAGTCCGCGCGCGCAGAGCTGCACGCTGTCTTCGCAGCCTGGCTCAAGGAGCGCGCCGGCGACGAGCTGCTCGAGATCCGCGCGTTCCACCTCGACCGCGCCGCCGCGCTGAGCGCCGAGCTGTTCGGCTCGGCGCCTGTCGAGCTCGAGCGCGAGGCTGCCGAGGCGCTGGCCGAGGCGGGTCTCCGCGCCTTCGCGCGCGAGGCGAACCGCACCGCACGTCATCTCTTCGTCCGGTCGGTGGAGCTCGAGCCGACGCTGCGCCGCCGCTACCTCGCGGCCAGCGCCGCTCAACGGCTGAGCGACCTCCCCGCGGTCTCGCGCGAGATGGAGGCCGTGCTCGCGGCCGCCGTCGAGGAAGGCGACCGCTGGACCCAGGGGCGCGCGCTCGCGATGCTCGCCGAAACGGCCGTGCTCCGCGCCGCCGACGTCCAACACGCCGAAGAGTTGATCGAGCGGGCGCTCGAAGTGCTCGAGGACGACGACCTCGACGGCCGCTTCCGCGCGCTCGAGGTACAGGCGACGATCGCCTGGGTGCGCGGCGACCTGACCAAGGAGGAGAAGGTCGTCCGCGAGGCGCTCGACGTCGCGCGTGAGGCCGGGCGGAAGGATTTCGAGAGCCACGCGGCCGACACGCTCGCCAGTGTCTACATCGCGCGCCTGGAGCTCGACCGGGCCGCGCCGCTGATCGAGCAGGCGCTGCTCCTCGCGGACCAGAGTGGCAGCGCAGAGGCCAAGGGCCAGGCGCTTCGCCACGCGGGCCAGCTGTACCTGCAGCGCCGCGACCTCGACGCGGCGGAGTCGGCGCTCGAGTCGGCGCGCGAGTACCTTGCGGAGGCCGGTGCCGCCTGGTCCGTCGGCCGGACGCTGATCTTCGCCGGGTGGGTGGCGAAGTTCAAAGGCGATCTCGGCCGCGCCGAGAGCCTGCTCCGCGAGTCGATCCGCGTGCTGGCTCCGCTCGAGGACCGCGCAGCGCTCTGCGAGAGCCAGCGGACGCTGGCCGAGGTGCTGCTGGACGAGGGCCGGGTCGACGAGGCCGAGCACTACGCGCTCGAGGCTCGCGAGACGGTCGGTCCGCACGACGTCACCTCGCTCGCGACGACCACGATGGCCCTCGGCCTCGTCCGCGCCGCTCAGGGCCGCGACGAGGAGGCCGAGCAGCTGCTGCGCGAGAGCTTCGCAACCGCTTCCGCGACGGAGTTCCGCCGCCACCACGCGGAGGCGATCGAGGCGCTGGGCGACTTTCTGCGCGAGCGCGGGCGCGAGGCCGAGGCGGCCGAGGTCGAGTCCGGCTTCGAGGACGTGCTCGCCAGCCGCGCCGTCCCGGCGGCTTCGTAGCGCTTCCGAGCCTCCTGCAGTAGCGTCCGCGCGTGTCCGATCCCCGGTTCGCGGCTCTTCAGGAACGGCTGCGCGACATCTGGCCGACGATCACGTTGCGCTCGATCGGCGACGTCGAGCGAACGGTCGTCGTCGTGCACTCGGTCAGCCTCGACGTTCCGGACCAGCTCGTACCCGTGTTCCCTGCGTACGAGGAGCGCTTCCTGTGCCTCGTCCTGAGCCTACTGCGCGCGCCGAGGTCGAAGGTCGTCTACGTCACCTCGCAGCCGATCCACTCGCGCCTGCTCGACTACTACTTCGGGCTCGTCCCCGAGCTGGACACTCCGGACGCCAGGGCGCGCTTCATTCCTGTCCCGCTCGTCGACGGGCGCAACGAGCCGCTGACGAGCAAGCTCCTGGCCCGGCCAGGCGCGGTGTCGCGCATACGCGACCAGATCGGCGACCCGGAGCTGGCGCTCATCCTCCCGTTCTGCATGACCGACGACGAGGCGCGGCTCGCGGTCGAGCTCGAGCTGCCGATCTTCGGCTCCGACCCGGCGCTGAACCGCTTCGGGACGAAGAAGGGCAGCCGCGCGATCTTCGAGGACGAGGGCGTGCCGCATCCGCTCGGGCTCGAGCTCGACGGCCCGCAAGACGTGCCCGCTGCTCTGGACGAGCTGCGGAAGCGCAGTCCTCGGGCACGACGGGCGGTCCTGAAGCTCGACGAGGGCGTCAGCGGCCTCGGGAACGCGATCGTCGACCTGGCGGCCGAGGGCGACCCGCTGGCGGCGCTCGAGCTCGAGGACGAAGAGCTGAACCTCGACGAGTACGTGTCCGCGCTGGCGGCCGAGGGCGGGATCGTAGAGGAGCGGATCGACGGTGAGAGCTATCGCAGCCCGAGCGTGCAGCTGCGGCTGAGCCCGTCCGGCCAGGTCGACGTGATGTCGACGCACGACCAGGTCCTCGGCGGGCCGCACAAGCAGACGTACTTCGGCTGCCACTTCCCCGCCGACCCCGAGTACTCGCAGCAGATCGCGGCCGAGGCGCTCAAGGTCGGCCAGCGGCTGGCGCGCGAGGGCGCGATCGGGCGCGCCTCGGTCGACTTCGTCGCGGTCAAGGAGGACGGCGCCTGGCAGCCGTACGCGCTGGAGATCAACCTCCGCTGCGGCGGGACGACGCATCCGCTGTTCGCTCTCACGGCTCTCACCGACGGCGCCTACGAGCCGCTCTCGGGCGAGTACCGGACGCGTCTCGGCGACGTGAAGGAGTACGCGGCCACCGACCATCTCGACTCGCCTGCGTACACGTCGCTCACGCCCGACGACCTCCTGGACATCGTCGCGGAGCGCGGGCTCGGCTGGGACGATGAGCGCGAGACCGGCGTCGTATTGCACATGGTGAGCGCACTGGCGGTGGCCGGCCGGATCGGGCTGACCGCGATCGGAAACACCCTCGAAGAAGGAAGGTCGCACTACTACGCGGTCAAGGCCGCGCTGGACGAGGCTACGTCCGGCGCGACGTAGACAGCGCCGCGAGCACCGCCTGGTCCGACTTGTGGTCGGGTGACTCCGAGATCACCGTCGCCGGCCGCTTGAACCGTCTCAGCGCCTTGCGTAGAGGGTCGGCCCTCAGCGTCCCCTGACCGTACGGGAGGTGCTTCGTCTCGTTGCGGTTCGCGTACTGGATGTCGCTGAAGTGGATGTGGAACGGCGCCTTTGGCTCGAGCACGCCGTCGGCGGCCTCGAGCGCGGCGGCGAACGGCTCCACGTCGGTGTACGCGCCGTCGCTCGTCGCGTGCATGTGGGCGAAGTCGAGCACGGGGCGGACCCAACCGAGCCGGCCCGAGATCTCGATCACGTCGTCGAGGCTGCCGAGGTCGCGCACGCGGCCCATGACCTCGACGCCGAACGGCACCGCGCGGTCCTTGCCCTCGAGGCGCTCGCGCAGCTCGGCGAGCTGCTCGCAGACGGAATCGATCGCCGCCGCGCGCTCGCGGCCGAGCAGGAACCCGGGGTGGAAGACGACGAGCTCGGCCCCGGCCGTCTTTGCGATCCCGGCCGAGTGGTCGAGCATGCCGACGGCCATCCGCTGCTTCTTGTCGCGCTCGACGTGGCCCATGAACCCCGCGATCGGCGCGTGCACCGAGAGGACGATCTTCGCCTCGCGCGCCGACTCGCCGAACCGCTCGGCCCAGGGGTAGTCCATCCAGAAGCCGCCCTCGAAGTCGATCTCGCACGCCGTGAAGCCCCGCTTCTGCAGCATCGAGATCGCCCTCTTGGGGCTCTGGCGCGAAGGGACCCGCGCGGGCCCGAAGCGGATCCTTCCCATAGGGCTAGAGCATTGCGCGCCGCGCGCGCCGGGCGCGGATCCAAGTCACGCTCACGATCCCGAGCGGGATGAGGACGATCAGGCTGAGCAGGCCTGCTGGCACGAGGAGCCAGATCTTGCCTTCGGCGGGCTTGCCCTCCGCCTGGCTCGAGCTCGTCGTATTGCCGCTCGCATTTCCGGTCCCGCCGCCGCTCGCCGTAGCGACTCCGCCGTTGACCGGCTGCCAGGAGTCGACCACCCAGCGGCGGTGCCGCCCCGAGCCCATCGGGTGAAGGCCGATCTCGAAGCTCGCCGGCGCCTGGTGGGAGCCTCTGGTCGGAGATATCGCGAGCAAGTAGCCGACGCCCTCCGTGTCCGAGTACTCGAGGCTAACTGTCGTCTTTCCCACCGGGTACGGGACGACGGGCAGGTCTCCGCTGTCCCATTGCTTGCGCGTGAACCCGGAGCGGAACTCGACGGACACGAGATTCCACGAACGATCGACGTCTCTCCGGGCGACCGCGGTGTGGAGGAATCTCGACGCGACTGCGAGCGCGAGGACCTCGTCTTGATGCCTCAGCCGAACGGGTGTGGGCGATGTCGTGATCTTCACGGTCACGTTGGAGGGGCCGATTGACTTGGGACGGGTGTTCGGCACCAGCAGCGCGATCGCGGTCCCGGCGCCGACGATCACTGCCGCCGCCGTCAACCAGATCAGGCGTCGCCGCCAGCGATACGACGCAAGAAGGCGTCTCACGGGCGCAAACGGTAGCTTCTCCGCTGGCGGGCGAATCGTGCCGTCCGGGCCTCTATCTACGCTCAGCGCATGGCCAAGCGTCCTTCACGAATCGACTTGCTCGAGCTCGACATCGACCTCCGGCTCGCCGACCTCTGGCGTGAGGCGACGGACATCGGCGAATGGAACCTCGAGGTCGTCGCCGCCTTCATGCGGGCCGCCTACGGCAAGGGGTACTGCGACGCGCTCACCGAGGACAACCCCGGGAGCCTCTGCGAGGAGCACGGCTACCGGATTCCGGGCCGTCGTACGGAACCCGCGCGCGAGCGCTAGGCTCCGTCTCTAGAATCCGTCCGTGGCCCGTAACTCGCGGAGCGTTCGGCTCGTCCTGGCGCTGTCGGTCGCGGGCGTGCTCGCGGTCTTCCTCGTGTACGTCTCGATCGCCGGCGGGCGCACGCCGCAGTTGAGCCCCAGCCAGCTGGCCGGGCACAACGGCAAGGTGTCGCTGGTCGGGAAGGTGGTCGGCCCGGTGCACGGGAGCGGCTACTCGGGAGGCGGGTTGCGGTTCGCCGTCTCGGACATCGGCGCCAAGAACAGCACTGCGATCCCGGTCGTCTACCACGGCAGCGTGCCCGACCTGTTCAAGGTCGGACGCCATGTGGTCGTGGACGGCCGCTATCGACGCGGCGTCTTCGTCGCCAAGCGCGACTCGCTGGTGACGAAGTGCCCGTCGAAGTACTCGCCCAAGAAGTCGTGACCCGGTGATGCTGTGGCTCGCCCTTGGGGTCGGCCTCGCGGTTGCCTGTGTGCTGTTCGTGGCCCGTCCGTTCCTGCGTGAGCCTTCGCCCGCCGACGACCGGCTGGACGCGCCCGGACCGGAGGAGGAGGAGCGGGTCGCGCTGGCCGAGGAGCGCGACCGCGCGCTCGCCGCGCTGAAGGAGCTCGAGTTCGACCACCGCACGGGAAAGGTCTCGGACGAGGACTACCGGGCCTCCGTTGGCCCGCTCCGACGCCAGGTGGCCGACGCGCTGCGCGTGCTCGGGAAGGGCCCCGCCGCGGTCGAGATCCCGGAGCCCGTGCCGGAGCCCTACCCGCTGCCGGTCGAGCCACCGGGGCCTGTCATCGTTCCCGAGCCCGTACCGGAGCCGTCGGAACCGCCCGGGCCGGTCCGTGTGCCCGAGCCGGGGCCCGAGCCCGGGCCGCCGATCTAGCCCGCGTTCCGTCCCGGTCTCGAGGCGGTCGGCCTCGAGGTGGAGGCCTCCCCAAAACGACCGAGCGCCCGGGTTGCGGGACCAGCTGCTCCGAGAAGCCGCCGAACGCGAGGCCCCCGACGAGCGCGTAGGCGCAGACCGCACCGATCAGGAGGAGCAGCGCCGAAACGCTGTCGGGGATTCCTCGCGCATGCGAGTGCACTGCTCCGCTCGTCCAGATCCTTAGCGTGTAGCCGTACGGCGCTGCGCTCGCGGCGACCGTCGCACGCAGGAGACCGGTATCGGGCCTGGATCACGAAGACCGCTTTGTCCCGGCGTCGGCACATTCTCCGCGTCGCCGAGCCCGACGCTCTGGCCGCTAGCCGAAGAACGTCTGGTACAGCAGGAAGATATTCAGCGCTGAGATCAAGCCGGCGACGATGCTCGCGGCGATCGTGGTGATGCGCCGGTTGACGAGCGCGCCCATCAGGTCGCGCCGGCTCGTGAACCAGACGAGCGGGATCAGCGCGAACGGGATCCCGAACGAGAGGATCACCTGGCTGATCACCAGCGTGCGCGAGGGGTTGAGGCCGATCGCGGCGACGATCAGCGCGGGGAACAACGTCACGAGGCGGCGCACGAAGATCGGGATCTGCCGCTGGATGAAGCCCTGCATCACGACCTGGCCGGAGAGCGTGCCGACGATCGAGCTCGACAGACCCGAGGCGAGGAGCGCGAGGGCGAACAGCGTGCTCGACGCCCCGCCGAGGATCGGCTGCAGCGTCTTGTGCGCGGTCTCGAGCGAGTCGACGTTCAGCAGGCCGGACTTGTAGAAGACGCTCGCCGCCATTACGAGCATCGACAGGTTGATGAGGCCGGCGATCGACATGGCGATGACCACGTCCACGCGCGTGAAGCGCAGGAGACGGCGCGCCTCGTCGTCGTTCTGGGGGACGACGCGGTTCTGCGTCAGCGCCGAGTGGAGATAGATGACGTGTGGCATCACCGTGGCGCCCAGGATTCCGACGGCCAAGAGGAGCTCCTCGCTGCCGCCGAACTGCGGTGTGAACGAGTGGCGCGCGACCGAGCCCAGCGGCGGGTTGGCCATGAAGAGCTCGGAGAGGTAGCAGACGCCGATCGTCGCCACGAACGCGGTGATGACGGCCTCGAAGGGCCGCAGTCCGAAGCGCTGCAGGCCGAGGATGGCGAACGTGACGATCCCGGTCAGGATCGTCGCCGGGAACAGCGGGATTCCGAGCAGGATCTGGAAGCCGAGCGCGGCGCCGAGCACCTCGGCGAGGTCGGTCGCCATCGCGATCAGCTCGGCCTGGATCCAGAGCCCGCGGGACGTGCGGCGCGAGAAGCGCTCGCGGCAGACCTCGGGCAGGTTGCGGCCGGTGGCGATCCCGAGTTTGGCCGAGAGCGTCTGGATCAGCATCGCCATCAGGTTCGAGGCGACGATCACCCAGCACAGCGCGAGCCCGTACTTCGAGCCCGCGGCGATGTTGGTCGCGAAGTTCCCCGGGTCGACGTACGCGACGCACGCGATAAAGGCCGGTCCGAGGAACGGCCAGACGCGGTACGACCGCCTCCGCGGGGACCTGCGAAGCGCCTCCTCGGCGGTCGCGTGCGTGCTGACGCCGGCGACCGCCTCTGACCGTGTCGCCATCACACGGCTCAGTGTAGCCTAAAAGTTAGGCGTGCCTAAACTTTTGCGAGCCTGAGCTCGGGCAGGTGGCGCCAGCGCTCGTCGATGTCGAATCCGTAGCCGACGAAGAACTCGTCCGGGACGGTGAAGCCGACGTAGTCGACAGGCAGGTCCTCCACGAGCCGGCGGTACGGGCGGTCCAAAAGAGTGGCCACGCGGAGGCTTGCCGGCTTCCGCAGCTCGAAGAGCTTGCAGAGATAGTTCAGCGTCAGCCCGGTGTCGACGACGTCCTCGACGAGGAGCACGTCGAGCCCTTCGAGCGGGATCTCGACGTCCTGGAGGAGCCGCACCTGCGAGTGGCCGCCCATCGCGGCGCCGCCGTAGCCGGCCAGCTCCACGAAGTCGACCTGGTGTGGGATCGAGATCGCTCGCGAGAGGTCGGCCAGGAAAACGAAGCTCGCCTTCAACAGGCCGATCAGCAACAGCTTGCGCTGCGCGTAGTCCTCGGAGATCTGCCCGCCGAGCTCCGAGACCCGGGTGTGCAAGGCCTCCGAGTCGAGGAAGATCTCGCCGACGCGGGGGTCCGGATTCTCTATGAGGCCAGGTCGAGTCGGTATCGCTGGGCCAGCCGCTCGATGTCGCGCTTGTAGAAGAGCTTGATCTGGATGCCGGGGTACTGCTCGCGGAGCTTGCGCAGCTTGCGGTTCTTGCGCGTGACCAGCCGCTGCTTCATGA
>Ga0335084_10005274_pt1 | contig 12764 bp, 10 predicted proteins | sample Lox_Sample_44_FD_206721 | JGI IMG/M metagenome (GOLD analysis project Ga0335084, IMG submission 206721) | Soil microbial communities from Loxahatchee National Wildlife Refuge, Florida, United States - Lox_Sample_4.4 | ecosystem: Environmental > Terrestrial > Soil > Wetlands | place: USA... | reverse complement strand
CCATGGTACTGGCCGATAAGCTGTTCTTCGGTTTTATAAGTCCCTCATCCAGGGCCTTAGACCAGTTTATTTCATTTCCAAACTTGCTCTTGGGAAGCTTTTCCTGAAGTTCGTGAAGCTTTTTTAACTGATGTTCATAAAACTTTTTCCAGGTGACAATCTTGGTTTCGAGGTGACATCTGCTGCAATTTTTCCCATTCTCGTCCTCTGGCCCAAACGAAATCTTCCCATTGTGACATGCAGCACAGTACCTTCCGTTCATCTTTCCATTATCACATTGAATAGGGGTATCATTGGCCTTCATTGAAAACTCAAGCTCGTAGTGACATACCCTGCATGTGAATTTTACTCTGTGAATGAAGTGTGAAAAAACCACTGGTCCGGCATTCTTTTCTTTTGTCGGTCTGGCCATAAAGACGGTGCTATAGTGTTCCGGACTCGGCGATGGCGGGAGCTTGAGCCCGCCTTGGGCAAAAGAAAGTCCCGCAAGGAACATACTGCTCAACAGGAGAAGTATGAACAATGTCATTGTCCTGAAACCCCTGCTGAAAAATTTGATGATAGCAGCTACAAAAAGCCGATTCCTAAAAACCCCTTTTGCCGACTTCATATTACTCTCCTTGAATCCATTCCGGGTTCCAATACATCAAACATACAATTCCCCCGGGCAACAAGCATTGAACAATTTTGGAAGAGTTGCTTTGACTTATACATATATCCCGCCTATTTGCCGAACGTTCTAAAACAAAAAGACCGAACACACCAAAGGCTAATCCTTCGGCAGCTCGGCCATCTTCTATAAGACCCGCCGCTTTCCGTCCCCTTCTCACGAAGGGTTTGGTTTTGTTGGGCATCTGTCCCTCTTAATTGATTTTTACCACATGATGAGTCACTTGTCAAGCAGAACGTCTCAAAACGTCTCAAAATGTCAAAAAGTGTAAGGACGTAACCCGAGATTGGAGAGCGTTCTGAAAGGGCGTGATACTTGATCACGCCCTTTATCTATACGCAGATTACTAAGTCCCTGCTGCAGAACCTCTTATTCCCTCTGAGTAGAGAGGAATATCGGCAGAGTCATATGGCCAATCTGGTCCCTTATCTCCTCTATTTCATCGATGTGCTGATCCTCCTGGTTCAGAATGCCTTCAAGTACGTCGCGCGTTGCGAAGTCTTTCACTTCCCCGGCAAGAGCGATGGCAGCGTTGTATGCCTTAATCGCCTCTTCTTCCAACGCATGATCGCTCTCAATCTGTTTAGGAACATCAGCACCGATGTGCAACTTTCTGAGATTACTCACAATAGGTATCCCTTCAAGAAAGAGTATCCTGCCGATCAGTTTCTCGGCATGCTTCATCTCGTCTATGGCGCGCTTCTCGAAATGTTTGTGAAGCTTCTGATAGCCCCAACTGTCACACATCTCCGAATGTACCATGTACTGGTTGATCGCGGTCAGTTCGTCTGCAAGCAGAGAGTTCAACGTCTCGATAAGTCTCTTGTTTCCTTTCATATCGACCTCCTTTGCGTGTTTTGATTGAGCTCTGATTTTATCTCTTACGAGACTCGTTGACGAATACACTCAAATTATAGCAACTTTTGATTGTGTTTGTTAATGGTACAGGTTTCCGGAGCATTCCTGAAAAAGAGTCTCATTACTTCACCCTTGTTCCCGGCTTCACTTCCCTGTCCAGAATGAGGATTGATGGCTTTCCGTCTTCGTCACTGGCTGCCAGGAGCATTCCCCGGGACTCCACCCCCATGAGCTTCGCGGGCTTGAGGTTCGCTACCACTACTATCTCCTTACCCACAAGATATTCAGGGTCATATGCCTTTCCAATCCCTGCAACGATCTGCCTTTCCTCTCCGATATCGACTCTGAGCTTTATTAGCTTATCGGATCTTTCGACCCTTTCCGCGGCCACTACCCTGCCAATCTTAAGTTCTACCTTTGCAAAATCCTCTATCGGGATATAATTGTCTGTGGATTTCTCCTTCTCTTCCCTGCCGACTGAAGCTGTCTCCATTCTTGGTTTTCCTCCTGTTTCGATCCTAGGGAAAAGCTGGTTCCCCTTAAAGACCCTGATTTCATACGCCGGCTTCCATGCCCAGGTAAAAATCATGGGATATCGTCCACCACCAGCCTGCGGCGAGGAAAAACTTTGGTCAACCTCGTCAGTCAATGATTTCAGTCCCAGATGTCTCCACATCTCCTCCGCGGTACCCGGCATGAAAGGGTAAAGGGAAAGGGCGGCGAGTCTGAGGGCATTCCAGATATTCATCAGAACTTCCTTGAGCTCATCAGGATTATTCTTGGCAAGTTTCCATGGTTCTTTCTGGGCAATATGGTTATTTGCAGCCTCGACGACACTCCACAGGTGTTCCAGTATGGTATTAAAATTCAGGCGTGACCATTTCCCTTCATCATAGGCGCTGGTGAGTGCCCTTACGCATTCAGCCCCAAAATCATTCAAAGGATGGGTGCTCTCTCCCTGGGAAGGCACATGAATTCTACCCTCAAAATACTTCTCTGCCATAGTAAGGAACCGGGAGAGGAGGTTTCCAAGGTCATTGGCGAGGTCAGTGTTGATACGCCGAACAAAGGCCTCTTCAGAAAAATCCCCGTCCAGACCGAAGGTCACTTCCCTGAACAAGAAGTATCTGAATGCGTCCACTCCATATCTCTCAACCATAGCATGGGGGTCCACCACATTTCCCAGGGATTTGGACATCTTTCTCCCCTCCACAGTCCACCACCCGTGGGCGAAGATATTTTCGGGAAGAGGCAGGTTAAGTGCCATGAGCATTGTGGACCAGTAGATGGCATGGGTGATAAGGATGTCCTTGCCGATGATGTGGTGGGATGCAGGCCACCAGAATTCACCTGTCCTTGCCTTGTGCGCATCAGGAGCAAGGTAACGCGTGGCGGAGAAATAGTTCACGAGGGCGTCAAACCAGACATAGGTGACAAAGTCTGCATCAAAAGGGAGAGGAATTCCCCAGGAGAGCCTTTGCACTGGTCTCGAAATGCAGAGGTCTCCAAGGGTGTTGTTCTTGAGAAATCCCATGACCTCATTTCTGCGGGTCTCGGGAAGTATATATGAGGGGTTGCCCTCAATATAGTCAATGAGTGATTTCTGATATTTTGACATGAGGAAAAAATAGTTTTCTTCGTGAATCTGCTCAACGGGCCTTCCGCAGTCCGGACAGCTGCCGTCAACCAGTTCCTTTTCTGTCCAGAATCTCTCGTCAGGGGTGCAATACCAGCCGGAGTAAGACCTTTTCTCTATCTCTCCCCTGTCCCAGAGCATTTGCATAAGCCCCTGAACTGTCTTCATGTGCTCGGTATCGGTAGTACGGATGAAGGCATCGAGGGAGACATTGAGTTTTCTCCATAGCCCCTTGAAGTTTTCCACCATTATATCGGCATGCTCTTTTGGTGTTCGCCCTTTTTCCGCAGCAGCTTTCTCGACCTTCTGCCCATGTTCATCAGTGCCTGTGAGGAAAAAAACCTGTTTCCCAAGCAGCCTGTTACGCCTCGCGAGGATGTCTGCTGCAATGGTGGTATATGCATGCCCGATATGGGGAACGTCGTTTACGTAATAAATAGGTGTAGTGACAAAAAAGTTTTCTTTCATTTATGGAATCTTCTCCTGTGTCTTCTTTTGCGTCTATGGAATTTTTTCTCGCCTTCCGGGGTTTTCTGCTCAGGGCCTGCACCTTCCCCTGCTCCTTGCCCTTGTTCAGTCTTAACCGCATCCCCTCCCATGGGTGGGGTTATTTCTCCACGTCTCTGGTCATAGGTGTCCCTTCGTGCAGAAAGGACATCTGACTGAAACGGTCTGGCACTCCTCGATCTTCTTTCCTCACCGGAAGGTTCAGCACTCAAAGAAATGGCTTCCTCGACCGGTTCAGAAGGACTTTCTGCACCCTCAAGCACAGTCTTCTCATCTGTTCCTGCGGCAACCTCAGGCTCCTTACACCGGGGACATCCCTCCCCATTTTCACTATATTCATAGCTCAGACAACACATAAGTCTCCCACAGACACCAGAAAGCTTATTGGCATTCAGGACAAGCTCCTGGCTTTTTGCCATCTTGATGGATATGGGTTCAAATGAGGTGAGAAACGTCCTGCAGCACAACTCCCTTCCGCATATCCCCAGTCCACCCACAATCTTCGCCTCGTCCCTTACCCCGATCTGCCTCATCTCTATCCGCGTTTTGAATTTTGCCGCAAGATCCTTCACAAGCTCCCTGAAATCTATCCTGCCATCCGCAGCAAAATAAAAGATGATACGCTTCCTGTCCAGGGTCACCTCCGTACATACCAGCTTCATAGGGAGGCCCCTCGCCATTATCCTTTCGAGACAGTACGCCCTGGCTTCTCCTTCAAGACCTTCATTATCAGTCTTCTGTTTAAAGTCGTCTTCCGTGGCTTTTCTCAGGACCTTCTTCAGCTCTTTCGCAGCACTTTCGAGAGTGTGCCTTTCCACCGCCACATTACCAATGCTCAATCCCAGTTCAGATTCCACCACAACGGCTTCCCCACGTTTCACCTCAAGGCCATTCACCTCAAAGTCGTATATCTTGCCACATGTCTTAAACCTTATCCCTACCACGTCAGACATCCAGCCTCCGGAAATCCAGCAAAGTCAAGAGGCGCATCCTCATCGCGTCCTTCTCAGCAGAACCAGATTTTGCATTATGCTCGATACATAGTTCCAGGTAACTGCCTTGTTCAGATTGAAACCCAAAACCCCTTTCAGAACGATGAGCTTCTCATATGCGCCCAGTATATCCTTTACCGCATTCGGTGTTGTCATTTCAGAAATAAACTCCTGAATATCGGCGTTGAGCAATACGTTTCTTGCATCTGTAGGGGAAAGAGCGCCTTCTTCAGGAGACTCTTGCACAATCTTCGTGAGCGCCATATCCCTCAACAAAATACATGCCATGTCAAGCCACTGCTCCATTTCCTCACGGTCTGCCCATGTTTCACCATCTCCCCCAGCCATGTTCTCGAGAAGGGTAATGCATCGCTCCCTCTCCCTCACTCTGTCAGAGGAAATGGCAAGACCCGGCCTTCCCATGCAGAGCCTAACCATCGTTGGCAATCCGGATATATCCTCAGATCTCTTACTATCCTTGCTGTGGACTTTCTTTATGACCTCCTCGCACATATCAGGTGAAAGGGGCGTAAAGGCTATTCGGGAGCAACGGGAGCGTATGGTCTCTGCCAGCATGTCCGGATGCGGCGTTACCAATACGAGCAGGCTTTCTTCAGGAGGCTCTTCAAGGGTCTTAAGAAAGGCATTTGCAGCGGACTGGTTCATGGTATGGGCATCATCAATGATCACAACCTTTCTTCTCCCCTCATAAGGTTTTAATGAGAGGACATCTTCCACAGCCCTTATCTCGCTCACGCGGATCTCTCCCTTTTCCGGAGAAATCACCAGGAGGTCAGGATGTGTGAACGACTCAATCTTTCTGCAGGTACTGCATTCGTCGCAGGCGTCTATTGGTATATCCCCGGAAACCGGAATCCCTTCAGATGATTCTCCGCTGTTTTCCTGGGTGATGAACAATGACTGGGAACCAATGGCTCTTTGCAGGCAGTTTACCGCCTTTGCAAGGTTAATGGCAGCAAATTTCTTTCCGATCCCCGACTCTCCTGTAAAAAGATATGCGGAGGGCACTCGGTTGTTCCTGAGGGTCCCGAGGATGATACCCACTGCCCTGCCCTGTCCCATAACATCCTTAAGTGCCATAACCTATTTTACCATAAGACAAATTTTAATTATGGAGAACCCTGTGGCAGCAGGCAGGTAAAAACGCTTTCCTTTCATTTCATTTCACAATCTTTTTTCAATATTCTTCAACCGGAGAATAAGGAAAGTTCTTGCACAACCTTTCCTGTTTAGGGATACGGTTGTGCTCCTGACAAAGCATAAGGCGAAAGCGATGCTGCCTCTCCGCCCTTCTGCTGGTGAGCATTAGCCTTATAGGACCACTCCCCGGCTTCAGCCCGGAGAGCGGTCCTATTGTTTTCATAACCGTTTCAAGACATGGGGTGGATTGGTGTGGAGAATCATCAGCTGACACGTTTCATGACAACGCTTCCATTTCCGTAATCTATGGTTAGCTTATTCCCTTTGATGATGAACTTTGCGTTCACCACATAGTCAGGCTTAGAAAGGATGAGCGTAGATCCTACCACACGGTAGTTTTCTGTTTCTTTGAGTACTTTCCCATCCATATTTGTCTTTGTGGTCACGACAGTTCCATCCGTCCTGAAATGCGACACAGTTGACTTAAACGACTTCTCTGGTTTAGGTGTAATGCTGACCACCTGCCAGGTAGTGCCTGCCAAAGGTCTGAGCTCTTCTTTGCGCGCTGCCTGACGCTTCGCTGCATCCTTCTTGTCCGCTTCATTCCCAATGAGATACCCCACTCCGGCTCCAATGCCCGCTCCCAGCAAGGCTGTTGCCCCCCAGGATCCATGCATGTTCGCAAGCCCGCCAATGAGGGCGCCCGCTCCCGCACCACTGAGTGCGCCTGTCTGGGCTTTTGTTTCGCAACCACCACTCAGTGATACCGCACACACCATTGCCAAAATACATACGCTACTCACTAATTTCCTGCCCTTGTCCATTCCCTCCTCCTTTCTTATAGTTCTTTTTCTGATCCCTTAAATGAAGGGCTGAAAAGACTACCCTCATAGTCATTTGTATCCATTATACCTCGTTTCAGCCTGTAGGAAAACTGCCAGGGAATGTCTCGGCCTTGCCCCATGGGAAAACTGAGTGAAGCTTTTGAGGCTGTGAATCCCCGTTGTCTTGGAAGCAGTGATGTGATACAATGCGTGCAGCGCGGGAGGTGCTTCAGTATGAAAGGACATATCACCAAAAGGTCAAAGAAGAGCGGTCTTCCCCCTGGGACCCTTGTTCATATTGGTGAAAAGAAGGCGGATGCAAGCAGGATCACGGTCCTGGATTACAATGAAGCGAATTTTCAGGAAGCGGAATTCTCCACGATTGAGGAGTGTTTTCTCTTTAAAGACAAACCCTCTGTAACGTGGATCAATGTCGAAGGCCTTCATCAGGTCGAAATCGTACAGAAGCTTGGGGATTGCTATGGCTTTCACCCCCTTGTGCTGGAAGACATCCTTAACACCCAGCAGCGGCCGAAGATAGAGGATTACGGAGACTACTTCTATGTCGTACTCAAGATGCTCCACAACGAAAAGAGCCCTGAGATTGTTGCGGAGCAAATAAGTATCATCCTCGGCCAGAATTATGTGATCTCCTTCCAGGAGGGCATGGAAGGGGATGTCTTTGACCCCATAAGGGAGAGGCTAAGGAGCAAAAAAGGCCGCATCAGGAGTATGGGGGCCGATTACCTTGCCTATTCCTTGATAGACGCCATCGTTGACAATTACTTTGTGATCCTCGAAAAAATGGGGGAAAGGATTGAAGATCTGGAAGAAGAACTGGTGAAGGTCCCGACCACAGAAACCCTCCAGGGGATCCACCATCTGAAAAGAGAGATGATCTTCTTGCGAAAGGCTGTCTGGCCCCTCCGGGAAGTAATTAATAGCGCAGGGAAAGGGGAGTCCCCTCTGATCAAGGATTCCACCAGGATCTATTTGAGGGATGTCTATGACCATACCATCCAGGTGATTGATACCATTGAGTCGGGCAGGGATATGCTCTCGGGCATGCTCGATATCTACCTGTCAAGCTTGAGCAACAGGATGAATGAGATAATGAAATTCCTCACCGTCATCGGCACCATATTCATACCCCTGACCTTCATTGCAGGGGTGTACGGGATGAATTTTGAGTTTATGCCTGAACTCAAATGGCGGTGGGGCTATTTCGTTTTGCTCGGGGTCATGGGTGGGATAGGCATTGGCATGATCCTCTACTTCAAAAAGAAAAATTGGCTTTAACCCTGACAGATTCGAAAGAGGTATCCGGCTCCAATGGCAAGAAGAGGAATTGAGAGAAGGTAAGCGGCACTAATCCACAAAAATACTCCTTGTGTCCTTCACCCCTTCATCCACAATATCACCTATATATGCTGCAAGGATACCTACACTCTCCAGGGCTGTGGTGAGTTTTGCCCGTCTCTCTCCCGGCACAAAGATGAGAAGACCCCCTGATGTCTGGGCATCGTTCATCAGGATTCTTTTGGTATCCGCCACCTCAGCAGACCATTCCACAAAGGGTTCATACGTCTTCTCGTTACTCCTCGTACCTGCAGGTATTTTCCCCATGTCGGCAACCCTTATCGCCTCTTTGAAAAACGGCACGCGTTTTGAATTAAGACGAGCCCGGCATTTACTCGCAGTGAGCACCTCATTGAGATGACCGATGAGGCCGAATCCGGTTATGTCTGTTGCAGTGCTCACTCCCACTTCAGTCATAATCTCACAGGCCCTCTTATTCAGAGTTGCCATGGACTTGGTAATCTCTTCAATTATGGCATCGCTACACATGCCGGCCTTTATCCCGGTAGCGATCACTCCGGTCCCAATGGGTTTTGTGAGTATCAGGGAATCCCCTCTCTTTGCCTTTGAATTATCATAAATCCTGTCAGGGTGGATTCTCCCGAGAACGGCAAATCCATACTTGGGCTCCTTATCCTTAATGGTATGTCCCCCGATAATGGATACCCCTGCTTCGGTCATTTTATCGACACCTCCCTGCATTATCCTCTTCGCGTAAGGAAGGAACTCGGCCTCACCAGGAAATGAGGCAAGGTTCAGTGCAACCAACGGCTTACCTCCCATGGCGTACACGTCCGAGAGTGAATTAGCCGCGGCAATAGCACCGAACCAATAGGGATCGTCCACTATAGGGGTAAAATAATCCGCGGTAAATACAACGGCGATATCGTCAGTGATACGGTATACCCCTGCGTCATCAGCATTGGACAAACCCACCAGCACATTCTTGTCGGTCACGGCAGGCAGCTGTCCCAGCACGTAGGACAGGTCCGAAGGACTGAATTTTGATGCTCAACCCGCGCAACTTGAAAGTTCGGTCAGCCTCTTTTCCATTGTTCTCCTTTCCTGCTCGTTTCTATAAAAAATATTAGTAAGTTTCCCTGTATTTGTAAAGCTGTTTATGCGGTCTCATCCTCCCCTTCAGCCCCAAGGAGCTGCCACTCGGCAAAACCTTCTTTCCTCTGGTCAAGTCTTTTCCCTTTCAGTCTCACCCTGTTCTTGCGAGGATGTGTCTTGAGCGTGATATATGCCCTTACAAGGTTTGCCACAGTGGCCTCCTGAAAGACCATTTCAGAACCATCATGAAGGACAAGGGATACCCTCAGATGCGTGTGGCCCTCAGGCACCTCAGCCATTAACTCTTTCACATCCTCATTCCTTATTATCATCCACAGTCCTCCTATAAAGGATCCTCAGCCTATTATAGCCCCACATGCACTTTTTTGCTCTCCAGCCCGTTCTCTTCATGGGTTTTCTTTCTTATAGGAGAGGCATCAGGCAGATACCTCTCCTGGGTTTATGAATTATCCAGGCCAGAGCATCTTCTCACTTGACAACACCCCACACATAAGGTAAAAGAAAATTATGAAGAGATTACCAACCCTTACTGGTAAGGGTTAGAGAACCGCTCACTGGGCCCAATGGCATATGGAAGACTACTTGCCGCGATTTTTCTCTTTTCCTTCACATCCCTTGCATTTGAGATAGCCCTCACAAGACTCTTTTCCATCTCCCTCTGGTATCATTTCGGGTTTATGGTCATAAGTATTGCGATGCTCGGCGTCGGTGCCAGCGGGACGGTCCTTTCGCTCTTTCCGAAACTCAAGAATCTATCGTCGGACAAGCCTATTTCCCATACGATCGGGATGTACGGTCTACTCCTGGGCTCAACCATGGCATTAAGTTATGTAATATCCAATATATTACCTTTTGACCCTGTGAGGCTTTCATGGGACAAGACCCAGATACTGTATATTTTGCTCTATTACCTCATCCTCTCCACGCCATTTTTTTTCTTCGGGCTGACCATTTCCAGCGCATTCTCTGCCCTCAGTGAAAGGGCCGGGCTCCTCTACGGGGCTGATCTCCTTGGTGCCGGGACAGGCTCCCTCGGCTTCCTTATGCTCACAGCCAGAATGAGCACCGAACATGCTGTTGTTATTTTGTCGTCCATGGCGCTTGCAGGTGCTTTCATAACAGGCAAAGGAAAGACTAGGATCGCGGCAGTGTTGTTTCTTATAGTGAACGCATTTCTCTTCAGCATGCCTGACCTCATCACCCCAAGGATGTCAGCCTACAAAGGCCTTCAGTCAGCCCTGAAATACCCTGGAGCAGTACACCTAAGGACATATAGCGACCCCTTTTCCCGCGTCGATATATTTGAAAGTCCGGCAGTGAGGTTTGCGCCTGGTCTCAGCCTCACCTACCTCGATTCTCTCCCCAGGCAAATAGGTCTTTCCATAGATGGAAGCGACATCAATGCAGTCACCGATGCGGGTAACACCGAATCACTCAGGTTCCTCTCCTACTTGCCCTCTGCCCTTCCTTATGTCATGGCGAGAAGAGATGAGGTCCTCATCCTCGAACCAAAAGGCGGACTTCACGTAGTATTGGCCGGGTATTATGGTGCACAAAATATTTATAAAGTGGACTCCAATCCCCTCGTCATCAAGGTGATAAAGGATACCCTGGGAGATTTTTCCCAAGGCATCTATGAGAGCAATACAAGGGACGGTCTGGGGAGGGCCTGGTTGAAGGCGAAAAAAACCAAATTCGACCTTATCGATATGCCCTTGATGGGAGCCTCACCATCCGGCTCTTTTGGGATCGCTGAGGATTATCGCTTCACCGTAGAGGCATTCAAGGAATATCTGGGCCATCTAAAGGAAACAGGAATCTTGGGTATTCATCTTTTCATCCTCCCTCCGCCACGGGTAGAACTGAGACTCCTCAGCACTCTCGCCACATCCATGGAAGAGATGGGGATAAAGGAAGTGGACAAGAGGATAATCTCCTTCAGGAGCTGGGGCACGGTGAGCATTCTTGCCAGGACAGTGCCGTTCACCCCTCAAGAAATAGAAACCGTCAGACAGTTCTCAAGGCAAAGAAGGTTCGACCTTATTCACCTTCCGGGCATAAGGGAAGAGGAAACGAATAACTACGTGAGAACACCTTCCAATGAATACTTTCTCGCATTCAGGCAAATTCTTGATCCGGAAACGCGTAAATCCTTTGAGGATAATTACCTCTTTGATATCCGTCCGGTGCGGGATGAAAATCCCTTCTTCCATTATTATCTGAGGATCACTAACCTCGAAAAGATTTACCATATAATGGGCAGAAAGTGGCAGTATTTTATAGAAGAGGGGTATCTCCTGCCTGCGGTGTTTGTTCAGGTATTGTTATTGAGCATTTTACTTATATCTCTCCCGGCGATTAGTAAGCTCAAGGCCAAGGTTGAGGTTAAGATGAAAAAAACAAATAAACCCATCCTCAACATTGACCTGTTCTACTTTGCCTTCCTCGGTCTGGGATTCATGTTCGTGGAGATCGCCCTGATTCAGAAAATGATACTGCCGCTGGAGAACCCTTCGTATGCCATCGCCACTGTCCTCTCTTCCATCCTTATCAGTTCCGGCATCGGGAGCCTTCTGGGGGACAGATTTTCCCCGCTGAGAAGCCCGCGTATTCTTCCCCTGATCTCTCTTCTTATTGTTCTCTGCAGCGTTCTCCTCCCCTTCATCTCGGATGCTATTTCTCTCTATCCAATGCCTCTGAGAATCGCGTGTGTATTCGCTATCCTCTTTCCCCCTTGTCTTCTTATGGGGATTCCCTTTCCGCTGGGGATAAGAAACCTGGGGACAAGGGCGCCTTATATGATCCCCTGGGCCTGGGCGACTAATGGATGTCTTTCAGTGCTCGCGCCCATGGTGACTATAATGCTTGCAATGTCGGTGGGTTTCAAAGCAGTCCTCTGGATCGGTGCAGGTGCGTATGTGCTCGCGTTTCTTACCTTTCCGGCGGCTCCAGGACATTCAGAAAGCTGAGTGAAACAGCAGGAGCAAGATTCATTGGCGGGAAACCTGCTGGCGTGAACAGAACCTCTTATCGGATGATCCCTCAAGGCAGCATCCGACCCGCATCCTTTAAGATTTCGAATACACCTAAGAACCAACACTCTTTATATACTCCCGATTAATGCGGGTAACACCGACTACCTGAGAGTTATCACAAACTGCAATTCTATCAAGGTTACAAACGAAATAAAACACATTGGAAAAACCGGAAGATGTTTATTTCGGCCACAAGCAAACACTTGCAATTCAAGAGGTACCATAACAATTAAGCCATTGGCAAGATAGAGCAGGGATTCGATTTTCTTGGTTTCCATTTCAACCCTGACGAGGCTTTCAATCGCTGAAAAGACGATAGAGAAGTTTCTTTCACGTGCAATCCGACTTTATAAGCCCAAGCAGGAGGAGTCTTCCAGCTCCCTCTTGCTTGGGCTCTATGTGCGGCGGTGGGTAAGATTTACAGCTTTGCGAACCCATGCGCCGAATAACATATGCGCGTTTGTTAATAAACGCACATGAACGAGAAGGTCGATCCCAAAGGCACTTGTCCGGCAATATAATTTTGGAACTGAAATTCGTCGCAAATGGTTCCGGCAAAGTGGGAACAGTAATAGCCCGGAGACAAACAGAAGACGATGAGTCCTGAGGCGTCCGGCATGTACACCGTGCAATAGGGCGGCACGT
>Ga0335084_10005271_pt1 | contig 12768 bp, 9 predicted proteins | sample Lox_Sample_44_FD_206721 | JGI IMG/M metagenome (GOLD analysis project Ga0335084, IMG submission 206721) | Soil microbial communities from Loxahatchee National Wildlife Refuge, Florida, United States - Lox_Sample_4.4 | ecosystem: Environmental > Terrestrial > Soil > Wetlands | place: USA: Florida... | reverse complement strand
CCACGCTCGACGAAGCCTTCATCGCCCTGCTGCCCGAAGAGCAGCGCAAGGGCCACAAGAAAGTGGTGATCCCGCCGCGCGATGCGGCGGCCAAGGCTGAGGTCGCGATCGAGGCGAAGGGCCTGACACAGCGCTTCGGCGATTTCGTGGCCGTCAATCATGTGGACTTCCGCATCGAGCGCGGCGAGATCTTCGGCTTCCTCGGCTCGAACGGCTGCGGCAAGACGACGACGATGAAGATGCTGACGGGCCTGCTGCCTCCGACCGAAGGCCAGGCGCAGCTGTTCGGCCAGCCGGTCGACGCGAGCAATCTCGAGTCCCGCCGTCAGGTCGGGTACATGACGCAGCTGTTCTCGCTCTACTCCGCGCTGACGGTCCGGCAGAACCTCGTGCTGAACGCCGAGCTCTTTCACATGACCGCGGAGGAAATTCCCGGTCGCGTCCAGGAGATCGCACAGCGATTCGGTCTCGCCGAACTCCTCGATGTGCTGCCGAGCTCATTGCCGATGGGCCAGCGCCAGCGACTGCAGCTCGCAGTGGCACTCATCCACCGGCCGAAGGTGCTGATGCTCGACGAGCCGACGTCGGGGGTCGATCCGGTCGCGCGCGATTCGTTCTGGGAGGCGCTGTCCGAACTCTCGCGCCGCGACGGCGTGACGATCTTCGTTTCGACGCACTTCATGAACGAGGCGATGCTTTGCGATCGCATTTCGCTGATGCATCAGGGCCATGTGCTGGTGTGCGACGCGCCCGCGGCCATGATCGAAAAGCGCGGCTGCAAGAACATGGAGGACACCTTCATCAGCTACCTGGAGGCGGCCGGCGCAGGGGGCGCGACGAAGGAGGCCGCGCCTGCCTCGACACAGGCGACACAGGCGACACAGGCGACACAGGCGACACAGGCGACACAGGTGACACAGGCGACGCAGGCGACAGCGGCCTCGGAACAGGCTGCCCCCGCGTCGACGCCAACGAGCACTGCCGCGCCTCCGGCTGCGCCACCCGCGCAGGAGGCCGGCGAGCCGTATCGGCCGCGCGGCTTTGATCTTCGGCGCCTGCTCACCTACACATGGCGCGAGACGCTGGAACTGAAGCGCGACCCGATCCGTCTGGCGACTGCCGGGATCGGCGCCGCCATTCTGATGCTCGTTCTGGGCTTCGGGATCAACCTGGACGTCGAAAACCTGACCTTCGCGGTACTGGATCGAGATCAGACCATCGTCAGCACGAACTACACCTCCAATCTCGCGGGTTCCCGCTACTTCCGCGAGCAAGCGCCGATTCGGGACTACGACGAGCTCGACCGGCGCATGCGTGCGGGAGACTTGTCCCTGGCGATCGAGATTCCTCCGCAGTTCGGAAGCGATCTGCAACGGGGCCGGCCGGTGGAGATCGGAGCGTGGATCGACGGCGCCATGCCGCAGCGCGGCGAGACAGTGCGCGGCTATGCGCTGTCGAATCACGCGCTGTGGCTGACCGACGCGGCATCCCGGATGTCCCGGCCTCCACCGACTGGCCTCGCGAACATCGAGAAACGCTTCCGCTACAACCCAAATGTCGAGAGCCTCCAGGCGATGGTGCCCGGCGTGATCCCGATGCTGTTGCTCCTGATCCCGGCGATCCTGGCGGTTCTCAGCATCGCGCGCGAAAGGGAGCTCGGCTCGATCACCAATCTCTACGTGACGCCGGTCACGCGGACCGAATTCATACTCGGCAAGCAGATTCCCTATGTCGTGCTGGCGATGATCAATTATCTCCTGCTTACCGTGATCGCGATCTTCGTGTTCGACGTTCAATTGAAGGGCAGCTTCTGGGCCCTGACCGCGGGAACGCTCCTCTACTGCGTCGCGGCAACGGGCATGGGTCTGCTGCTCTCCACGTTCCTGCGCAGCCAGATCGCGGCGCTGTTCGGGACCGCGATCATCACGCTCGTGCCGGCCTCGAGTTTCTCCGGATTGATCGACCCGGTGTCGTCGCTGGAGGGTGTCGGTGCGTTCATCGGACGCATTTACCCCACCGCTCACTACCTGACGATCGTGCGCGGCACCTTCTCCAAGGGGCTCGGCTTCGCCGACCTGTCCGCCTCGTTCCCGCCGCTGGCCATCGCCTGTCTGGTGCTGCTGGGCCTCAGCGTGGCGCTGCTGAAGAAACAGGAGAGCTGACCATGCGCCCCGACAACATCCTGCACCTGGGCATCAAGGAGCTGCGCAGCCTGCTTGGCGACCCCATGCTGCTTTTCCTGATCGTCTATTCCTTCACGGCCTCGGTTTACACGGTGGCGAAAGCGGCGCCGGAAACGCTGAGCAACGCCGCCATCGCCATTGTCGACGAGGATCAGTCCGCTCTCTCGGCGCGGATCGTCGATGCCTTCAATCCGCCCTATTTCCGGACGCCGGCGAGGATCACGCGGGAAGAGATGGATGCCCGCCTGGACGCGGGAATCGACACCTTCGCGCTCGACATCCCGCCCGATTTCCAGCGCGACGTGCTGGCAGGGCGGCGCCCGACGGTCCAGCTCAACATCGACGCGACGCGTGTCAGCCAGGCGCTGTCCGGCGGCGGGTACGTTGAAACCATTGCGCAGGGAGAGGTCAACGCGTTCGTCGCGCGCAATCGCAACGACTCGAAGGTACCGGTGGACCTCGCCGTGCGGGTCCGGTTCAACCCGGAGCTGGCACGCTTTTGGTTCGGTGCAATCAACGCCGTGATCAACCAGGTCACGTTGCTCTCCATCCTGCTGTGTGGCGCAGCGCTGATCCGCGAGCGCGAGCAAGGCAACATAGAGCACCTGCTGGCGATGCCGGTGACCCCGTTCGAGATCATGTCCGGCAAGGTCTGGTCCATGGGACTGGTCGTGCTGGCGGCCTGTGGGTTCTCCCTTGTCTTCGTGGTGCGGGAGCTGCTCTCGGTTCCCATCCAGGGCTCCATCCCGCTGTTCCTGGCTGGCGCGGCGATTACTCTCTTCGCCACGACCTCGATGGGCATTTTCATGGGCACGATCGCCGGCAACCTGCCCCAGTTCGGCCTGCTGCTGATCCTGACGATCCTGCCGCTGCAGATGCTCTCCGGCGGCGCGACGCCCTACGAAAGCATGCCCCAGTTGGTGCAGTACCTGATGCTTGCGGCGCCCACCACGCACTTCGTCAAGCTGGCGCAGGGCATTCTCTTTCGAGGCGCGGGCCTGGACATCGTCTGGCCGCAATTCCTCGTGCTCGCCGCGATTGGCGCTACCTTCTTCGGCATCGCAGTCACTCGCTTCCGGAAGACTATCGGCACGATGGGTACTTGAACGGAGCATGCACACCAACGATCCGACCGTGCCGGGCCGCTTTCCTATCCTGCAGGGTGTGCTGCCGATCGCGGCTGCCCGGATTCCGGCTGAAATCGTTGCGGGTGTCACCCTGGCCGCAATCGCCATCCCGGAGGTGATGGGCTACACCAAGATCTCCGGCACGCCGGTGATCACCGGTCTTTACACCATGCTCATCCCGACGGCACTGTTTGCCGTGTTCGGCTCCTCGCGGCATTTGGTGGTGGGCGCCGATTCGGCGACAGCGGCCATCCTCGCCAGCGCCCTGGTGGGCATCGCAGCCGTCGGTTCCGATCAATACGTGGCGTTGGCCGGCGTGCTGGCGCTGATGGCCGCGGTCTTCCTGATTCTCTCGCGCATCCTCAGGCTGGGATTCCTGGCCGATTTTCTCTCGCGCACCGTGCTCGTCGGGTTCCTGACCGGAGTCGGCATCCAGGTCGCGCTGGGGCAGATCGCCGGCATGCTGGGCCTCAAGGGAGGCGGCCACGGCACGCTGGGGAAGCTTTGGAACGATTTGCAGCAACTCGGACAGGCCAATCGCGAGGAGTTGATGATCGCGCTCGCCGCGTTGGTGATCATCGCCGGCCTCAAGCAGGTTTCGAAGAAGATCCCGGGGGCCTTGATCGCGGCGATCGGTGCCATCGTCGCAAGTTGGGCGCTCGGACTCGACAAACAAGTGCACGTGGTCGGAGCCGTTCCGGGGGGGCTGCCTTACCTTGGCCTGCCCAAGGTGGAATGGAACTGGGACGTCATCTCGACATTGATTCCGACCGCCTTTGCAATGTTCGTGGTCATCCTGGCCCAGAGCGCGGCGACCTCCAGCGCCTATGCCACGCGCTACGACGAGCGTTTCAGCGAGAACACCGACCTGGTCGGGTTGGCCCTGGCCAATATCGGCGCCGGCCTGTCCGGTACCTTCGTCGTCAACGGCAGCCCGACCAAGACGCAAATCGTCGACAGCGCGGGCGGCCGCACGCAACTGTCGCTCCTGGTGATGGTGGCGATCGTCTTGCTGGTCCTGCTGTTCCTCACCGCACCGCTGGCGTTCATGCCCGAAGCGGCCTTGTCGGCGATCGTTTTCCTGATCGGCGTCGGCCTGATCGATCTCGCCGGGATGCGGAAGATCTTCGAGCAGCGGCGATCGGAGTTCTGGGTGGCGCTGATCACCGCGCTCACGGTTGTGGTGGTAGGCGTCCAACAGGGGATCCTGCTCGCCATCGCGCTGTCGCTCATCGAACACACCCGCTACGGATATCGTCCGAAGAACGCGGTCCTCGTGCCGGGCGAATCGGGCGGCCGGGAACCTCGGCCGGTGGCCACGGCCGCGCAAGCTGCGCCCGGCCTCGTCATCTATCGATTTACGCACAGCTTGTACTACGCGAATTGCCGGCAGCTCTCGGATGAAATCTCGCTTCTCGCGAACACCGCCGATCCGCCCCTGCGCTGGCTGTGCATCGACGCGTCCGCGATGGACGATATCGACTACTCGGCGGCGGAAACCCTCCGGTCCGTTGACGCGAAGCTGAAGGCCAAAGGCATACGCCTGGTGGTTGCAGAGGAGATGGCGGACCTGCACAGCAAGGCACGCTACCGGTTCAAGGAGTTGCTTGGTGAAGACGCCTTCTACGAGCATCTGGAGGACGTCGTGAAGCAGTATCGGCAGCAGTTCAACCTGCCGGTTCCTTCCAGGGGCTCGAACCCGGCTTCAGAGCGGCCGGGACGAGGCGCTTAACGACCGCGCCATGGGCCCGAGCGCCGGCGGCGTCAACCAGCCACGTCTGGCAGCCCCTGCTTGATCCAACCCACTATTTTCAATGGAGAGAACGATGGGAAAGAAAAGTGCAGCGAAGAAAGACAAGCGCAACCGCAAGGCGAAGCAGGGCGACGGTGATGCGCCCACGACGGCCGACAAGGAGCTGTCGACCAAGGACTACAACCGAGCGCTCAAGAAGCTGGACGTCGAGCTCGTCAAGCTGCAGCAATGGGTGGTCGCCAAGGGCCTCAAGGTCTGCATCGTGTTCGAGGGGCGCGACACCGCCGGCAAGGGCGGGACGATCAAGGCGATCATGGATCGCGTCAGCCCGCGCGTGTTCTACCATATCGCGCTCCCCGCGCCGACCGAGCGCGAGAAGACCCAGATGTACGCGCAGCGCTATATTCCCCATCTGCCGGCCGCGGGCGAGATCGTCATCTTCGACCGCAGCTGGTACAACCGCGCGGGCGTCGAGCGGGTGATGGGTTTCTGCACCGAGGAAGAGGCGCGGGAATTCCTCGAGGTGGTGCCGCTGTTCGAGCAGCTGATGGTCAAGTCCGGCATCATCCTGCTCAAGTACTGGCTGGAGGTGAGCCCCGAGGAGCAGACGCGGCGGCTCGAAGGCCGCATCGACGACGGGCGCAAGATCTGGAAGCTCTCGCCGATGGACATCAAGTCGTACACGCGCTGGGATGACTACACGAAGGCGCGCGACGATATGTTCGCCGCCTCCGACACCGCGTGGGCGCCCTGGTATGTTGCAATCTCGGAGGACAAGAAGCGCGTGCGGCTCAACGTGATCCATCACCTGCTGAAGCACGTTCCCTACAAGAAGATCAAGACCCCGAAGGTCGAACTGCCCAAGCGCAAGATCGGCCGCTACAAGGCGGCGGATATTCCGTTCAAGTACGTGCCGGAGGTGTACTGACGGGCGCCGCCGTCGGCGAGCGGGGAACTGCTCATGCTGCGGACGGCCCTGCGGGGGAGTTGCGGCTGATGGCGAGCGGCTAGCTGCTCTTCGATTCTTCGAGCTTCTCGCAGCGCACTCAGACCGCTCTCTCGGCGCGAATTCGAAACTCGACACGAGGCCGTGGCCGGCGGCGATCATGGGAACTACCCCGGGCATCGTAGCGTCCCAGGCGGAGTCGAGCGCGGCATCTCGCAACCGGACCCAGACACATGCCGATCTATCACGTGCTGAAGGCCCAATCGGGCCGTGCTTACTTCCGAGAGGGGCGGCGTCGCGTGTTGCGTGTGGTCGCCCTGCTGAACGTGGCGCTCGCGCTCTGTGCAGGCGGCCTTTTCGCCCTGGACTCGTCCAGCGATTCACTGCCTGCCAGGGCTTTCCGCGCGTTGTGGAACGCGCTCAATCTGGTCACGACGCTGGGCGCTTTCTCCGACCTGGACCAGCGCGCCCAGATGTTCATGATAGCGACGATGATCGCCTTCATGGTGATCGGAGGCTATGCCATTTCCAGTTTGGCCGGCACCTTTTCCAGTGCTGCCATAATGGCACTGCGGGAGAATAAGCGCATGGAACACAAGCTCGATCGTCTCGCGAACCACGTGATTGTCATCGGCTTCGGCGCAGTGGGCCGGCTGGTAGCGGGCCGATTGCAGGAAGCCGGAGAACAGGTCGTCATTGTTGATCGGGACGACGAGATGGCGACCCAGGCATCCAGTCTCGGTTACCTGGTCGTGCAGGGCGACGCCGGGATGGATCCTGGCGTGCTCCAACGCTCGCGGATCGAGCAGGCGAGGGCGGTCGTCGTGACCACTGAAGATGCGGACCGTAAGCTTTCGATCACGTTGATGGCGCATTCCCACAACCCGAAACTCAAGATCTCCGTGACCGGAGCGAACAGTTCGCGCGGAGCGCTGCTTCGTCGCGCAGGCGCATCGGAGGTCGTAGTCGTCGATGAGCTCGTCGCTAATACGCTGGTCGATCGGCTCAGCAAAGCGGACAAGTCTTAGCGTCGCAATGGGTGCAATCGACCGTAGATCGTCAGACAGAGCGCATGGCCCGTTCGGGCCACCCGCGTGGCGCATCGGTGCCTATTGCCTGTCCCGTTCGCTCCGTTGTCGCGGCATCGCAGCGGAGTGATGATCGTCGCGTGACCGCGCCGTCTAAATGAACGCCACTCGCAGACGCCCGGGCGCTCGCGCAGTCCAACATGTTCACCGAAGGCGAACTCAAACTCACGCTAGATCCCAAGGCTGCCGCGCGCGTTCCGCTCGATGCGCGGGCGACCGCGGGGGCGACGCTGGCATCGCCCGCCAGCGACGCCGACGCCGAGTAATTGCAAAGCTGCGGGACGGATGGACCGAGACATTGCCCGTTTTTGATGAATGCCCAGCGCCGCACCGAGCATGAAGTCTCCCGAGCACTGCGCCTCGAGCGCGCCGCTCGCGGCGTCGAGGCGCTGCGCCGGGCCGCGCTGGCGGCGGAGCAGGAGTTCGCCGCCGAGCTCGATGCGGTGGCACCCTCGATGCGCGAGAGCGCCTACAACCTTGTCCATTACATCGGCGTGCGCCGGATCGACGCGCGCCAGCTGCAGAACGAGCTTGCGCGGCTTGGCCTGAGTTCACTGGGCCGCATGGAGGCGCATGTGATGGCCTCGCTGCAGGCGGTGCTCGAAGCGTTGTATACGCTTCGTCATCGTCCGGTGCCCGCGGAGATTGCGGCGCCACCGCCGGTCGCCTTCGATAGCGGCGACGCGCTCCTCGCGACCCACACGGAAGCGATCCTCGGTCCGGCCCGCCGCGGCCTCTCGACCCGGATCATGGTGACGATGCCCGGCAAGGCGGCCGACGACCCGGCACTGATCCGCGACCTGGTCGACAGCGGCATGGATGTTATGCGCGTCAACTGCGCGCACGACAGCCTGCCGGTCTGGGAAAGGATGGTCAAGCACCTGCGGCAGGCCGCGCGCAGGGCCGGAAAGCGCTGCGCGTTGTCCTTCGATCTTGCCGGACCCAAATTCCGTACCGGTCCCATCGAGCCCGGTCCCGCATTCGCCAAGTGGCGTCCGCGGCGGGACACGCTCGGGCGGGTGACGACATCCGCGCGCGTGCGGTTTGTCTCGCAATTGCGCGAAGCCAATGCCGACGAGACGATCATCCCCGCCGCAGGCACGCTGCTGACGAAGGCGAGGCCTGGCGACACCGTCACGCTCACCGACACCCGCGGCCGCAAGCGCAGGTTGTCCGTCGTCGAGGCCCGCGCCGGCGACTGCCTGTGCGAGACCGAAACCACGGGGTACGTCGTCCCCGGGACGCCTCTCGCGCTGCGCCGCAAATCGCGGGTGGCTGCGAAAGGCATCGTCGGCGCGCTGCCCGCCTCGGACGGGTGGATCACGCTGCGGCCAGGTGACATGCTCGACCTCGTGCACGGTGACTTGCCCGGGCGGGATGCGGTTCGCGACGACCAGGGTCGTGTGCTGCAACCGGCCTTCGTTTGCTGTGCAGTGCGGGAGGTTTTCGTCGGCGTCCGCGTCGGCGAGCCCATTCTCCTCGACGACGGCAGGATTCGCGGCACGATCCGCGGTGTGGCCGCGAATCGTCTACGGGCCGAGATCGTCGCGGTGGCCGGCGGCACCGCGAAGCTTCGCGGGGAGAAAGGCATCAACCTGCCCGAGACCGACCTCGACCTGCCGGCGCTGACGTCGAAGGACCTCGACGACCTCGCGTCAGTGGCGAAGCACGCCGACATGGTGGCGATGTCGTTCGTCCAGCGCTCCGAGGACATCGAGGCGCTCCTCGTCGAGATCGCGCGGCTCCGCGCATCCACGCTCGGGATCGTGCTGAAGATCGAGACGCAGGCCGCATTCAACCGTCTTCCTATGCTGCTGCTCGCCGCGATGCGTCACCCGCGGATGGCCGTGATGGTTGCGCGCGGCGATCTCGGCGTCGAAGTCGGCTTCGAGCGCCTCTCCGAGGTGCAGGAGGAGATCCTGTGGTTCTGCGAAGCGGCGCATGTGCCGGTGATCTGGGCCACGCAGGTGCTGGAGTCGCTTGCCAAGGGTGGCCTGCCCTCCCGCGCGGAAGTCACCGACGCCGCGATGGGCGGCCGCGCCGAGTGCGTGATGCTGAACAAGGGACCCTTCATACGCGAGACGCTGTGCTTCCTGACCGACGTGCTCCGTCGGATGGAGGAGCACCAGCACAAGAAATCGTCGCGGCTGCGGAAGCTACGCGTGTCCGACATCAGCCGATCACGATTGCGGCGCGCCACCGTCGCACCTCCGCCCGACCGATGAATAGGAGCATCCGATGTTCAGCAGCCTGATGCCGGAGAGGTGGGAGTTCTTCGCCCTCGCCGACACGAGCCGCGGTGAGGAGACGGTCGACCTGTGGAGGAAGAAAGATCTCCGTGACCGGAGCGAACAGTTCGCGCGGAGCGCCGCTTCGTCGCGCAGGCGCATCGGAGGTCGTAGTCGTCGATGAGCTCGTCGCCAATACGCTGGTCGATCGGCTCAGCAAGGCGGGCAAGCCTTAGCGTCGCAGGGGCCGTGAACACGCCGCCTCGCTGGACACGTAGACCAGCCACCCGAGTTTTCGATGCACGCAGAGCTCATGGACACGTCTAGACGATCACGATGGAACCCCTGAATAGGTCGCACAACAAGGTCGCGATAGACTGCAGAGGTCGTGGTGCCGAGATCCCAGTTCCTATTGGCGTGAACTGCTCGGGAGAAGCGCCGGTTTCCCGCAACCCTCTGCCATTGGCGGGCCGGTACGGCCTCCCAATACGTGATCGCCTCTCGAGAAGCGTTTTTGCACCGCGCGTTTCGAACGAAACGAGCTCTCCAGGAAAGCGCTCGCGACGTCGATGCGAACGTTCTGACCGCAGGTGAAGATGTCGATCGCCGCGTAGCGATTTTCCGGCCAGATGTGAATTGCCAAGTGCGATTCCGCTATGACCACGACGCCGGAGATACCCCACGGAGCGAACTTGTGGAATACCGTATCGACGATCGTCGCTCCCGCCGCAATGGCTGCGTTTACGAGCGTCGTCTTGACCCACGGCAGGTCGTCGAGGTGCTGCGTTTCGCATTCGTATAGATCGAGCACGACCTGCGACCCAAAGACGGGACGCCGCCCCGACTCGGTGGTCGCGACAGCAGTGGAGGCAGTTTGCGTCATCTCGGTTGGTCGCTGTTAACGGATTTCAAGTAGTCTGCGTGTGGATGCGACGCCGCGCCGTTTCCATAAGCCACGCATGCGAGCCGATGGCTTCCGGGCCAGTCGCATTCACGATGGGTTGGAGCCTCGAGTACCGGCCGTCGCTTTGCATCTGCCACGCCTGCCAGCGATCGCGTAAGTTGACGTCGAGGATCTCCCAAAGTCGCTCGCGAAGCTGCCGATTGTCGACCGGCGTCGCAGCCTCCACGCGGCGGGACAAATTGCGATACATCCAGTCCCCCGAGCCGATGTAGAACTCACCCTCGAGCGGGTCCGTGGCGCCATTGGCGAAGTAGAAGATCCGCGCATGCTCCAGGAAGCGCCCGATGACGGAGCGCACTCGTATATTTTCCGTGAAGCCTTGCACTCCGGGCACGAGACAGCAAAAGCCCCGAACGATGAGGTCGATCTGCACCCCTTCCTGCGATGCTCCAGAAAGAGCGCGGCAAATGGCGAGGTCCTCCACCTGATTCATTTTTGCCACGATGCGAGCCGGACGCCCTGCACGGTGATGCTCGATCTCCCGCTGGATCATCGCGATGAACTGCTCGCGCATGTTGGCGGGCGCCACAAGGAGGCGGTGAAACGGCGGTTCCAGTGAGCGGCCGGTGAGGTAATGAAACAGATTGACGATGTCCGCCGTCAGCACCGGGTCGCAGGTGAGTAAGCCCACGTCTGAGTACGAGCGAGCCGTCTTGATGTGGTAGTTGCCGGTCCCGACATGGGCGTAGCAGCGGAGCGCGTTGCCCTCCTTGCGCACCACCAATGCGAGCTTGGTGTGGGTCTTCAGTCCGAGCACGCCGTAGACGACGTGCGCGCCGACCTTCTCCAATTCCTGTGCCCAATGTAGATTGCGCGCTTCGTCGAAACGAGCCTTGACTTCGACGACACACGCGACCTGTTTGCCTGCCTCCGCCGCGCGTATGAGCGAGCGCACGAACGGCGTATCGTCGTCCACCCGATAAACCGTCATCTTGATGGCAATGGTTTGCGGGTCGCTCGAAGCCGCGTCGATGAACCGCTCCACGCTCGCGTCGAAGCTGTCGTACGGATGGTGAACAAGGATGTCGCCGGCCTGAATCGCCGCGAAGATGTCGGCGTCGTCGTCGAGCCCTAGCGGGGCAATCGGTGCCCAATAGGGATCACGCAGCGCCGGAATGTCGATGCTGGCGATCTGGAACAGATCACTGTAGTCGATCAGTCCAGGCAGCTCGTAGGTATCGTCTTCCGAGAGCTCGAAGCGTTCCATTAGCTGGCGGCGGATGTCGACTGCAGCGCCCGGCGCGAAATCAATGCGCACCACCGGCTGGAAGCGCCGCTCGCGCAGCGCGTCCAGAACGGTTTCTCGCATCGAATCGCTCTCCTCTTCATCGAGGTCCACTTCGGCATTGCGCAAAACCCGGAACAGCGTTGCACTGACGATTTCCATGCCGGGAAAAAGCTTTGCGGCGTTGTGCCGGATGATGCTCTCCATGTCTACAAACCAGCGCTCGCCGGCGGGCACATCCGTCTTGAGCGCGATGTACTGCTGAAGCCCGGTTGGACTCTTGACCCTCACCGGCACGTACTCGTCCGACCCTGGGGCACGCAAGACGAACCCCCAGTTCGTGGAGAGGTTGGACATGAACGGAAACGGGTGCGTCGGATCGAATCCCAGCGGAGTCAGCGCCGGCGAAATGTGCGCGTCGAATTGACGTCCCAGCTCCGAACGCTGTGCCTTAGAAAGGTCGCTCCACGCCGCCAGCACGATTCCGTGTTTGCGAAGCGCGGGAAGTAGTTCGTCCGAATAGCACTTTGCCTGGGCGGCGAGCATCTCCAGCACGGTGCGCCGGATCGTTGCCAGATGCCCGCGTGCGTCGGCGGCGCGAGCGCCTGGGTCATCCTCATCCGCGGCCTGCGCCTTGCCACGCAAGACGCCCATCCGCTTCATGAAGAATTCGTCCAGGTTGGAACCGAAGATTGCCAAGAATTTGAGTCGTTCCAGCAGCGGCGTACGCGGATCCTGTGCCTCGTTCAGCACCCGACGGTTGAACTCGAGCCACGCCAGATCGCGGTCGGTCCACGCGTTTGCAAGCAGGTCATTGCCCGGCGCGAGCCAGGGACGGTCGGGAACGTCGCGCGGACTCATCTGGGCCCTCGGGATTCGGAACGAGATCGTGGTCGGCGCTGCCGGGGTGCTCGCTGGCATCGCTGGTTCCAGATGCTCGATCGCGGGACGAAATAACATGACGAGCCCTCAGCGAGCGCGGTCGCTCGCATACGCGACTATTGTGCGCGGCACGACGTGTGCCACACGCTGGAATTGTATGTGTGAGTGTGCGTAGTCCGCATGGCCCGTTAGTGCCACGCGCGTGGCCCGTCGGTGCCTGTCGCCTGTCCCGTTCGCCCCATTGTCGCGGTGTCGCATCGGGGTGATGATCGATCGCATGGCCGCGCCGAGTCTCAGCTATGTGTGGCGGTTGGATGCCCCAAGCAGAGGTCCGTTATGGTTGTAGTCCGGGGTGGCACGGTCTTGGTGGTC